>Ga0209491_10003152_pt1 | contig 27713 bp, 42 predicted proteins | sample BON02_FD_187213 | JGI IMG/M metagenome (GOLD analysis project Ga0209491, IMG submission 187213) | Freshwater microbial communities from Lake Bonney liftoff mats and glacier meltwater in Antarctica - BON-02 (SPAdes) (version 2) | ecosystem: Environmental > Aquatic > Freshwater > Ice > Glacier...
CTTAATCTCATTTGTAGTCACCTTGTTTAATTTCGTCCATACCTTCACCAAATAGTTTGTCAAGTAGTGCATCTCTGTCTGCTTGACTAAACACATCCTCTGGTGAATGTCCTAGATCATATTCTGCACAGTAGCGATTAATACCTTTTTCAACTACTGGACCTAAATGCTTTTTACGATCAATGTCTTTGCCTGCACGGTGTAGATCAGCAATACGACTCATTACAGGAAAAAGTTCTTTGCGATAAAACTGTGGATCATTACGCATCCAAACACTAGTGTCATCGACTAGATCATAACCTAGGTCTTTATCGTCTTTTTGATCTATCTCAGTCACTTCAAATATTTTCATGTTATTCTCCTACAACATCTGCTGTTGCAATAATCTCTTTAGTAAAGTTTTCAACGCCATACTTATTGATGGCATTTTTAATACCTATACCCATATAGGAATCATTTACATTTTTAGTAGCGTGTCTACTAATGTAATATTTTCCATTTATATGGTTAGTTATTTTATAGATAGTGTAATGCATTACCAAGCCCTACAACTCCAATATCTCGCAGATGTACGTGGCCCAGGATTATCGCAATTATGTCTAGCACGGAAACTTCTTCTACGTGCTGGGTTTGATTTCTTAATACGCATATTAGGATCACCAAAGTTAACTTTAACTATGTTGCCCTTAGGATTCTTTACGTATACTTTAAACTTCTTAACATCGCCTTGCATAGGCTTACCTAGCGAAACTTTACGGCCTTGATATTCTGCTTCGTCTAGCTCGTCATCTTCGTTAAACCACATGTCACCAAATTCTTCATAGAAGTCATTGCCATCTAGAGTAATTTCTTCTACAACTTCTTCATCAACGGGAAATTCAATATCAAAGTCGTCACATCCACATTCAAACATATAGTTTGCTAGGTTGTGTGCATACTCGTCTGCTTCTTCGTTTGTTAATTGTCTTGGCAATGGAATTTGATATACACTTGCACCCTGTGCAGTTTCGTATAATTCGCTACCTGGGAAAATACTTTCATCTAAACTTTCGTTTAAACTATTATTTTTTTCCATTACTATATATACAAAATGTTTCATAATACTGCCTTAATGATTTAATCTAATGCTATTAACAGTACCATCTGTATATGTAATTACTGCTCTAATCCAAACATAGTTACCAGTAAAGTTAGTAATTACTGAAGTAGTTGTTCCGGTTTCACTGACTACTGGATATGCTTGTGTATATACAGTAAACCAATCAGCATCAGCAGGATCAACTGCTAAAGTTGCTTGTATTGCAACTGTACCAATAAACCCGTCTATGTCGTATTGTATCGTGTGGAAACCATCACTACGTCCGTAGTAACCGTCTCCTCTATATTTTGTTCCGGTTACAACTGTTGGTGTGCTGTCCCCTGGGTGCGTATTTGCTGATAAGATTGTTTCACTGTTTGCCATATAACTATTTATCAATATTTGTATTGTATACTAATTTGTCTATTCGCGACAGTTTACCAACAAATAAATTTAATAGTTGTATTATCTTATCATCTCTAGCATAAAAATACATACCTCGAACGTAACCTCCGCGTTCGATAGTTTCTAAACACGTATTACCTGCTTTAACTTTGTCAGAATTATTTCTAATCCAGTTGGCTAAATTTTTATCACAAGAATACCCCAATGTAACTTTATATAGATAGTCGGCAGGGCGATTAACTAAAATAATATTTTTATCCAGTATAGATACGTTACCAGCTTTGGGTTCCCATAGTTCTTTAGAAGATTTAATCTTTAAAGCTAGCATCGCTAACCAATCGTAATCATGTGAGTATATTTGCATATATGGATTAGATATACGAAGTTTAAAATCACGTTGTTTACAAAACTCTATGTAAATATTTTTAGCTTCAAAGAATGTATCAAGGTCAACTGGATACTTATATCCATACGAGCCCCTTGTTAGGGGCTCGTATGAATCGTATTTTTGTTGTAATACATCTAGTTCTTCTTTCGCATTTGAAAGATTTTTATCTCTAAACAAATACGAAAGTCCGTTTACTACAACTAGTTTATATAGATACTCGTCATAAAACAGTTTAGTAGTTTCACACTTGATCAACAGTTTCATTAACTTCCACCTTGAGTACAATAGCATTGTCAACTACATCAATAGTCAAATTGCCTCCGTCTTTAAGTTTTCCAAACAGTAGTTCTCTTGCAAGTGGCATTTTAATTTCTTTATCAATAACACGTTGCAACGGACGAGCACCCATCTTAGGATCAAATCCTTTGTCTACTAAGTAGTCAAGTGTTTCGTCAGTAATAGAGATTTTAACACGTTTGTCTTTAACTTGGTCTTTAAGTTCAACAAGGAACTTACCAACAATTTTAAGCATGATCTCTTTACCAAGTTTAGCAAATGTAATCACACCGTCTAAACGATTGCGGAACTCTGGACTAAAGAATTTCTTAAGAGCTTTATCTTCGTAAGAATTATCTTGGAAGTCTCCGCCGAAGCCGATGCTATTCTTCTCTGAATCAGCAGCACCTAAGTTAGTAGTAAGGATTAGTACACAGTTACGTGCATCTGCTTCTTTACCATTAGATCCTGTGATCTTACCATTGTCCATAATTTGCAACAAAATTTGACTAACATCAGGGTGTGCTTTTTCAATCTCGTCTAGTAGTAATACACAGTTAGGATTTTCTTGCAACTTAACAATAAGTTGTCCTGCACTATCTTCGTGACCAACATATCCTGGAGGCGACCCAATCAGCTTACTTACACTGTGTTTCTCTTGATATTCACTCATATCAAAGCGTACAAGTTTAACACCTAGGTTAGTAGCAAGTGCTTTTGCAGTTTCAGTTTTACCTGTACCAGTTGGACCCATAAACACAAAACTACCAATAGGCTTGTCTGCTGATTTTAACCCTGCTTGTGCAACAAGAATCTTATCAACAATACTTTCAACTGCCTTATCTTGCCCGTATACTTGACGTTTGATGTTACGTTCAAGATTAGCAAGATTTTCAGTTTCTCTTTCGCTTACTTGTTCTTCAGGCAAGTTAACTGCTTTAGCAAGTTCGTATTGGATCTCAAATGCATCCACAATTTTATCACCGATTACTTCTTTCAGATTAAAACGTGAACATGCTTGGTCTATTAAATCAATTGCTTTATCAGGCAGCTTCTTATCTGCTTGATATTTTACTGAAAGTTTAATTGCTTCGTCAATCGCTGCTTCAGTAATAGTAGTTTTATGATAGTCTTCGTAATACTTTTTAAGACCAAGCAAGATATCTTTAGTCACACTTGCTGTAGGCTCATCAACTGTAACACGTTGGAATCGACGCATCAATGCACGATCCTTTTCAAAGTACTTGCGATATTCTTCCCAAGTGGTAGATGCAACAACTTTAATGTTACCTTTGCTCAATGCAGGTTTTAACATGTTAGCAAGGTCATTAGCACTATTACCTCCGCCCGCGCCTGCTCCGCTAATCATGTGTGCTTCGTCAATAAACATAATAGTTTTGCCTTTTTTCTTTAAGGCTTGAAGGACTAGTTTAAAACGTTCTTCAAAGTCACCACGATATTTACTACCAGCAAGCATACTACCAATGTCTAGATTATAAACATTGTAGTCTTGTAGGAATGCAGGAACAGTTTTCTGTTCAATGTTAAATGCTAGGCCTTCTGCAATAGCAGTTTTACCTACACCCGGATCACCAACTAGCAATACGTTGTTTTTATTACGACGACCTAATGCAAGAGCAATTGCATCCAATTCTTCTTTACGTCCAATAACTGGATCAATAGTTTTCTTTTTAACTTCGTCGTTGAGATTAGTTGTAAATGATCGCAGAGCTTTAGCTGCTGCACCGCTCATTTCTTCTTCTTCTTCGACTTCCACTTCGCTACTTAGATAGCTAGCAAACTTATCCTTGACAATACCTGCTTGATCACAGTAGAATGCTGCGTGGGATTTCTTCTCACTGATAATGCTTAACATCACATCGCTTAGTTCAATATGACTACGACCATTAAACAGCGTCTGTGTAAACGCACGATTCAAACAGCGTTCGACAGTTTGTGTCTTCTTAGGTTTAAATTTTTCAACTTCTGTTTTAATGTCGTCGCAACTATTTTTTAGATAATGTTCTAGATTAGATTTTAGATAATCAGGATCAGCACCGAACCCTTTAACTAGATTGTAAAAGTTTTCACTGCACAACATTGAGAACAACAAATGCTCTAGTGTAACATATTCATGTTTTAATTTCTGAGCATCTTTGACAGCCTTATCAAATACTAGTTGTAGATCTTTACTTGGTTCAACCATTTGCATGTTCCTTTATTAATTTCTTTTGTTTCTTCTTAGCCATTGATAATTTTAATTTACTTGTTCTATCAGTAAATTCAATTCCTTGAAGATGATCATATTCGTGTAAGAAGCAACGTGCATCTATCCCACTAAACTGTAGTATACACTCTTTTGCATCAATGTCAAGAAACTGCGCCACCAAACGTTTAGGTCTATTAACATTTAATATTAATCCTATGTGACTTAAACATCCTTCTTTCCCTGTAACTGTGTCTTCGCTAATTTCTAATATAACAGGATTAATTACTGCAAAAGGTTTAGTAACTTCTGCATGTTCAACGGGTCTCATAACAAAAATCTGTGCATCTAATCCAACTTGATTAGCAGCAAGCCCGAGGCCATTCTTTGCCATCATTATTTGACACATCTCTCCGGCAATTTGTTTAGCATCCATTGTTTCAAATTCAAAAGGTTTTACAGCCTTGTTTAAAAAATCATTAGGAGAGCTTATTAATTTCATCTTTTATATCCTTTAGTCTTTGTAATATTTCTTCGTCTTTTATTTTTGGAATGTCTGCTTCAACTTTGATATGTGCATTACCTGGCCTTCTTGTATTTACATTAGGCACACCTTGTCCTGATATACTAAAGACTGTTCCGGGCTTAGTTCCTTTTGGTATAGTTAAACTAAAATGCTTATTTGCAGGGGTTGATATTTCTATGTTAGTTCCTAACATTAAATCAAATACAGAAATGTTTTCTGTTGTAATAATATTATCATTATCTCTAGTCCACTTTGGATGAGGTTGAACTTTAATATTAAGAACTAAGTTTCCTCTTGGCACTTGCGGGAAACTATCATCTCCCATACCACCAAATCGAACACTATCATTTTGTTTCACGCCTGGCGGAACAGCAGCATCTAGTATTTCTGTTTTTCCGCTAGGAAGTCTATATTGTATGTTAACAGCTTTTCCAGTAAACAATTCTTCAAATGTCAGTCTATATTCTATTGTAACATCTCTATTGCGGGGTTGTCTACTCTGTTGGCCACCAAACCCAGGATTTGTGCTATATTGACGGAACAAATCTTCAAACGAACCTGTATTACCCCCAGCATTAAATCCTCGACTATTATTAAATTTAGGTTGAGGATTGTCGTATTCTGAACGTTTTTGCAGATCACTTAGTGTAGCATACGCTTCTTGAATTTGTTTGAACTTAGTATCATCACCGCCATTGCGATCAGGATGGTGCTGCATCGCAAGTTTGCGATATGCTTTTTTTATTTCTTCTGGAGTAGCGTTGCGAGCAACACCTAAAAGTTTGTAATAGTCCATGCAATTACTTATCGTACGGACTATTACATTTAGTTAGTAATGATTACTTGTTTGTCATTGCTTCTTTAGCATAGAACGCTGCTACAATTGCCGCAACAGATACAAAGTAAGTAGGTGCCATTCCGCCTAGTACTGTTGCAGCCTGATCTAAGCCTGCAAATACTGCTGCTACAACTGCAAACGGGTATAGTAGCATACCAAATAATGCAAACCATGCCATGTTACGCTGTGCATCACGCATAGCATCTTGATCTTCTAAACGCTTGCGTTTAAACTCTAGATCCATTGCTGCTTCAGCTTTGGTAATATGTCCATCACCGTTTGCATCCATAGTGGTTGCAACTTCACTGTCCATTGTAATTATTTTCTTCTCAGCCATTATTTCTTTTCCTCGAGTTTGTTAAGACGTGCTTCGAGCTCGTCGATCTTTTTAGTAACATGAGGATATTTTTGACGCCACGCATCTTCAGGTTGGTCAAACCAAGTCAAACTGTATCGATCTCTTAAGAAATCTAATAGTTGATCAAACTTAGCATAGCACCATAAGCCTGCTCTAGTGTCTTTAAAATAAGCTAAGAATGCCGCTCCAAGAAGTGATCCTAGTATTGCTGTGTATATCCAGAGAGTATCTCCAAATATCCTATCGATCATTTCAATCATTAATCGCCCCCATTGCTAACGTATAACGCCCTCACGTTATATGCTATTATTTAGTTGTTATTATACTCTAAAACTTTTACCTTAGCTGATCAATTCATATCGTGCAGTTGCTTTATTAAACATCACCAACCCCTGTTTCACTAGGGCAAAGACAATACTCTCAGATTCGGCATGTAGTTTATTGTGTTCTGCTACGCTGGTCAGAAACAAATTTTCTATTTTATTATTTTTTTTATCGCCATCGATGTGATGTACTATTTCTCCGCGGGCGAGTCCTCGTTCTAGATAACATTCCATTACAAACAAGTGTTCCCGTATACACCTATATCCACCTTTTCTATAGGGATAATCTTTGCCTATATAAACTTCTGGATATCCATCTTTACCATTAACCACCTTCCCTAAGTTAGGTATAAATTTATTCACAACTTTTGAATCGTATCCTGCAACACTAGCGAGTTTATTTAATCCCACTTTGCTAATACAGGTTTTACAATATGCTTTCACATTGGTATCATACTTTCCATTTCGTGCTTTGGAAAATTCTATAGTACAATTATCACACTTCCAATGCGTTAAAGTTTTAGTTCGAGTATATTCTGTAAGTTTGGCAAACTTACTTTTTTTTGTATAGGCATTAGTTTCTGTGGTTTCAAATAGGAACATGTACATTCTCCTTCATTTTATTTAGCCTTACGAAGGAAAAACATAACTTTTATCTTTCATTCGGCTTTTAAATACGAAAGCTACTACCACAACCACATCGGTCACGTTCGTTTGGATTTGAGAAATCAAACCCTTCATTTAATCCATTACGTATCCAATCTACGGTCATACCATCTAAGTATGCTAGTCCTTTGGCATCTATTAACACTACAAATTCAGGCTGAGCAAAATTGGTTACGCCTGCTTCTGCTTCATACACATCTACATACTCAAAAGTATACGCCAACCCACTACATCCTGTAGTTTTAACACCTAGTCTAACTCCGTCACCGTGTCCACGATGTTTAAGAAGCTGTGTTATTTTTTGCTTAGCCTTGTCTGTTAAGGTAATCATTTACGGCTGCCTTATGCGTTAGCGTTATCATGTTTTGATCTGTAGTCTGCCACCGCTGCTTTGATAGCGTCTTCTGCAAGAATACTACAGTGTATCTTAACAGGAGGCAGTGATAGCTCTTCTGCCAGTTCGCTGTTCTTGATCGCGCCTGCCTGATCTAGTGTCATACCTTTGACCATTTCGGTAATAAGGCTACTGGAGGCAATGGCTGAACCACAATTATGTGAACCTACTCGTTCTGAGAAAAACACATGAGCGCCGTCTTCCAATTTAAGATCGTATACCACAACCTTCTTATCATCCCGTTCGCACCCTCTTAGTTGATTGTGATGAGTAACCGCTGACACTGACACAATTTTCATGCCATTGTGGATAAAGTTTTGTACCTGTTTCAACGAGGTATCAATTTCTTCTACAGCTAAAAATAAGGAGTCATATCCAGCTGAAGCCAATTGTTGCTTACGATTTACCACATAATCGGATTCATCAGATCGATCCTGCATAAATTTTGGCATATTTTTAGTGTATACTTCGATGCATTTTTTCTTGCCAGGAACAACAAAGTCTGGACTAACTGGCCCAGTACTTGATTGTATCCATACTTTACCTGAACACCATTTTGCAGCTACGTTATTTTTTTCAAACAAGTTAATATATTTTTTTTCTATGCTAGTTGGGACGGAACGGTCTATATTCGCCATACCTTGTCTCCATTTATCCACATATACAGGATTTTCCCAATTTTTTCTGGAGGCTTCTGCCGATCGTTGTTTTTTTAACGGCAAATCCTTGCACACATATCCTGGCTTATTTTGCGGTAACACAGAGTGGTCAAACTGTGTATTCCACTCTGTCATTCTTTTGCTGTTTTTTTCTTTCAAATCAACTCTGTGTCGATTGTTAGTGAGAATCCTTAACTCATGTTCAGTGATTTCATACAGTTCTTGCCCAGCCACTAGTTGTTGTGCTTCAACTGGAGTGTTATCAGCGTTCCAAAAAATATGTTCTTTCGTACATATTAGACTAAAAGTTTTAGATTTAATATTTTTTCTACTTGTTTCTCTTTGAAACGTTACTACTAATAAATCATCAATTGTAACTGAATGTTTGAGTACTGCTCGAATCTTTTGATTAACGATGTTAGTTCCGTTCCACGCTAATACTTCGTCACCAATGACTAGGTCACTTATTTTTTTTGATTTGGTTGGAGTATTGATTAGTGCATTACTAGTAAGGCAGCCATACGTTTTGAAACGCGCATCAATGATAACATCGTCTACGACTTTGATTTGCAACTTCATCACGTCACCACAAGCCGGGGCCCCGACCATTCCAGTACCAACGGTTTCGTTTATTTCAAACTTACCCACATTGCGTGGATTTTCGTAGTGTTCAAGTACTTTGCTTGAATATGCCATGATTTTCTCCTCTTATATTAAACTGAAAAACTACTTCCACACCCACATGTACTTGTAGCACCTGGATTAGAAATACTGAAGCTGTTGCCTTGCAAGTCTTCTTTATAATCTACGACCGATCCAACTAAATATTGCATACTCATAGCATCAATTAGAACAGTAACATTCTCGCGTTCTATTGTGAAGTCGTCATCATTCTGCACTTCATCTAATGTAAATCCATAAGTGAACCCGCTGCATCCACCACCTTGAACGAACGTTCTAAGTTTAATTTCAGGATTATTTTCTTCAGCAAGAAGATCTTGTATTTTTACAAATGCTGCTTCGGTTATTGTTAATTGATCCATTATATCAGAGTCTTTTGCATAATAGTACTTCCGTTGGTTAAGGTGACATTTTTACATAGGTGATATCAGCAGTGTACAGTGTAAGTATTTAGTCATTCCCCTATTTGCTTTCATCAATCATGATGGATTCATCCATTGAAAAATCGTAAAGGTTCTTGTATCAATCCAGATAATAGACCAATACCAATAATACCGATTATACTATAAACAACTGTAATAAATACCGTGACTAATACTGATAATACTTTACTGGACATTCTCTCGTATCCATTTCCAATATTCTTCGTTAGACATATTATTTTTTAGGTTGTTGTAGTGTTTCGGGTTTAACTGCTTCTTCGTAGTAAACAATAATTTGTTTTTGCTGTTCGATATAACGCTTTAGTTCAGCAAAGTTTAAACTAAGGTTTTCGTAGTCTTTAATACTAATAGCAATGTATGCAAGCTCACCGTTCTTTGCTGAAAACCTTTCAACAAATTCGTCGTAGTTTTCTGCTGTAACAACATATATCTTAATGTTATTAATTTGCGCACCCTTAGGATGAGCAACAATTGGTACAGTTGTTTTTACAGTATTAGTTACTGTTACTATTTTGGGTTCCTGGCGGAACACTGAGCACCCCATTAGGGTCAGTGATGCCGCGAAGATCGTCCCATAGCTTATTAGTTGCATCTTGCATCCTATTTTCAATCAAGCCTGGCTTTTTCTGGGCCAGTGCCGTTAAGTTGTGTTTTTGCAAAGTAGCACGAAGTTCATCTCCGTACTTTTCTGCTGTTTGTAGTTCTTTTTGCAAGTTCGCACTTAGTTCTGCATTGCGAACTACGTCTCTTTGTAAAGTAGCAATACTAGCTTCGCTAATTTGTACTGCTACTTCCATTTTTGCAACATTTTCTCGTGCTGTTTCTAAATCACCTTGCATTTTTTTAACATAAAGAACCCCCATACCTGCTGTTGCAATTACGGTCATTACCATAGCAATTTTAATAGCACCAAACATAGATTATCCTAATAGTTTACCTAGTGTTGCAGGTCCTGCAATACCATCAGCAGTTAAGCCGTTCTTAGTCTGCCATGCTTTTAGCGCACGTTCTGTACCAGGACCAAACGCACCGTCGTCATTAATGCCCAATGCATCCTGCATCATCTTAACGCCGTCGCCTTTAGAACCTTTGCGTAATGTACCAATGTCACTTACGTCCATATCGTTGTCACCGTCGTCATTTGCTTCTGCAATACTAACGGGGCTACCAAACACCTGCATAGCTTTAGCATAACGTGTCTGACGATCAGCAAGACCAATGTTACCACCGTTGATCTTTTTAGTCATCTTGGTAACATCATCTGTATCAGCAATGTCGTTTAGTTTGTTTGCACCCCAAAACCAACACGCTGATTCTACCGCACCCTTTGGTGTTGCTACATATGTTGCTGCTTGTTCTGCTGTCATATCCACACTTTTACCAAAGCGTGTGTAGTTGTCGCGTCCAGTAAGTTGTTTTAGTCCACGGCCACGGAACAACCATCCGTCACCTGCTTTGGTATTTCCCATTTTAGAACTACGGAACTCATCTTGGTAAACATAGTTTGCAATCATTTCTGGCTTACGTGCATACTCAGCAGCACTGCGCTTTGGTGCTGTACCAAAGTACCGACCAAACACTGCAAGCAACGACTTCTCGCTGTAGTTTAAGTTTTCTTCCAGTGAGTTAAAGTTATTTGACTCATGAGCGCATTGACTAACAAAGTGTGCCATGCGTCTCTCAGTAGTGATACCGTATTTAGGTAGTACATCTACTAATGCTGCATGCCAGGCATCAACATTTTTGTTACCTGGAATAAGTGCAGCTAAGTTCTCTTTCTTTAATTCAAAGCTCATTTTCTATATCCTTTTTTTCTATTTGGCAAGCATCACAAATGCAATGTTTGCATACTTCTACATCACTTGAGTAGACCGTATCACCGTTGTAAAAATCTTTACGAAGGGAAGAGCCGCAATGTGATTCATGTCCGCAAGTTCTACAGTGTGCCATGCAAGTATTTATTATAGTCTTTTAAGGACCAATACACATTCTGAGTTTTCAAACACAAGTTTATCGCCATATTTGCAAATATTATAATCACCTAAGTATTTTGTAAGAAATAGTATCTCTGGATATGAATCCATTATATCTAACGATTCATTAATCCGCTTAACTGTTTTTAATGTTTCGCCAAAGTCTACAAATTCAAACATTAACTTATCAGAATATGCTTTCTTAATAGATATAATGTTATCTTCCATAACAATTTCTTCTACGTAGCTGTTACTAAAGAAGTTTTTATAGTTATTAAGATTACTTTCAGATACTGTAATACCGTAGTTATCAGGATCTAATGGAACTTCGCGATCTAAATTTTCTATTGTAACATCGTGGCTTCTAAAGCCTTTGTAGTAACGAAATTTAAAGTCTTCAACATCTGCTAATTTTGTAACTCCGTCTACAATTTCTATGATGTTTTGGTTTGCAGATTTATCTCTTTCAATTTCAACAAATACTCTATAGTTACCGTCGCTTTGCTCTCCAGCAGTTACGTCACTATCGAGAATGAAGCTATATCCACCTTCTAAAAACTTTACTAAATCATCAGCTGGTGGTTTATCTTTAACAGTAAAACTAAGAGTAATAATGTTTTTATCGTCGCCCATTTTACTAGCATATGCATCTATCTCAAAGATATGATATACTAAATCTTTTAAATCGCCTTGTCTAAGTCCCATTATACTGCCCCCGGTGTTACCATTGCTGCTTGATCCGCTGCTTGCGGTTGTTCTTGTGCAGTAATATTATCTAATTCTTCGACCTTATTATATCCGCCATAGATGTCTGCAATTAATTTCTTAGGCATTTGAATTTTAACTAACCAAATAGGATGACGGTCGAGTTTGCCTTTTTTAGATCCTGGACGAACATCACTAGGATCACGTATTTTACGAGGCTTAATAACATAATCTTTGCCCATAAACACTTTACAATCATAATCTAATAGACGTTGTCCGCCCATTGGATCTGGCATCTTGTTACGATCCCACATGAATGTACATGTAATCCAATGACGATCAATAATTGGCCCTTCGGCTACCTCGCCATCCTGCCAATTAGCATAGACGTAAATATCTAATTCGTCTAAGACTCTTTCAAAATCTTTTAGTACTTGAAACGAAGTATTACTATCGTAAATGCCTTCGATGTTTTTAACAATGTCATAGATATCTTGCATGGGTCATCCTATTTCTTACATACTTATTTATCGCAGTTTCAGAGTTAACAACTATTTTTACTCAGCGTTCTCGATGCTAAATATCTTTGTAGGGCTAGTGCTTTACTCGAAAGCATACAGTCTTACTCCATTACTCATAGGAGGAAAATTAATGGGTGCAAAGCGCAAAGTGGCTGTTAAATCTAGACAGCATATTAATACTAATTACGATAACGTAATTAACATTAAACCAATGGGACATTCAGTCCAAAAGAAGACGCAAGTCACAATACTTCCCCGTAATAGAAACCAAGAAACATACGTGTTAGCATTGCTAGATCCAAAGAAAGACATAGTCTTCGGAGTGGGTCCGGCAGGAACAGGCAAAACCATGTTGGCTGTGCAAGTAGCGGTTAAACTATTTAAAGAAGGTGTAGTTGATAAGATTATCGTTACTAGACCGGCTGTGTCTGTTGACGAAGATCTAGGCTTTTTACCAGGTACATTAGAAGAAAAAATGGCACCATGGACTCGACCGATATTCGATGTATTGAGAGAGTATTTTCATGCAAAAGAGATAGAAGGGATGATTGCAGAAGGAGTGATTGAAATTGCACCGTTAGCATATATGCGCGGCCGCACATTTAAAGATGCGTTTATTTTAGCAGACGAGATGCAAAACGCAACACCAAGTCAGATGAAAATGTTGCTTACACGCTTAGGCACAGGTTCAATGATGGCAGTAACAGGCGATCTAAATCAGGCAGATAGGCTTAAGGATAATGGTCTATTAGATTTTACTAGACTATTAGAAGCACGTAACTCAGAACGTTTGGACGTAGTCCAGTTTGCAACAGGAGATATCGAAAGACACCAGGCAGTTAGAGAAGTCCTCAGAGTATATGGAGACGAATAATTAAAGACTAGTAATAGGGGACTTTAATTAGTCCCCTATCTTTATGACCTCAACGTCAGACTTTGCTAGAAAGTCAATACCGTCTGTGTTACGATAAGCATTACGATAGTATACAGTAACTATTCCACTTTGATATATCAGTTTGGCACAATCCATACAAGGAGCATGCGTAATAAACATAGTTGCACCCGCCCCACTTTCACTACTTTTAGCTAACTTTGTAATTGCATTACTTTCTGCGTGAATTACTTCAGGTTTAGTTTTTAATACCGGCTCGTTTTTATGTACACCAATTATATTTTCACAATTATTATCCCATCCACTAGGCATTCCATTATATCCAATACTTGAAATACGATCATCTTTAACAACAATAGCACCAACTTGTAAACGTGTTGCTGAACTTAGCTGTGCAAACCGTTCTGCAACATCCATAAATGCCGCGATAAATTTAGTTTTCATTTAATGTATTGGTCCACTAGTTTCTTGCCAATGTATAAAACTGCTATTACTGTCATTAAAATTCCTGCCTCTAGGTATAAGTTTCCTGTACTGCTGTCTACTGCAATGCCGTCTGTGCTTATTTCTATGCGACAGTCTTCACATGCTCCTGCTGCTATTTTTTCTAATCGTTCACTCATTTTAATAATTCCAGTAGATATTCGTTCTTTGTAAAAATATAATCCCAATTAAGCCTGTATATAGGAGGCTTACCGTTATCGTCGTGGTATGTACGTCTAATGTAATAATATGTTAGCCACACCCGCTTCTTACTACTAGATACTACAGGCATCCAAGCAAACTTCTTTTCAATTCTATATTGGTCAGGAAGGTTGCTGCCGTTTTTACCGTGCCCCATCATTTTAGGATATCAACAATAGTGTATGCAAGTTGACGGAACCAATGTTCATCGTGACCACGAGTAGTTTCTGCGGCTGTGCCGATTCGGATACCGCTGGTCTCTACAAAGCTGCGAGGATCATTTGGAATACCGTTCTTGTTCACTGTGATATCATTTGCTTCCAATAAGTCAGCAGCAGCCCGACCACTGTGCTTGCTGTTACTCAAATCCATCAGAATAACGTGCGAATCAGTGCCACCTGTTTGTACACTAAAGCCTTCTTTAACAAACACCTCACACATTACTTGTGCGTTGCGTCTAACGGCGTGAGTGTAGTCTTTGAACTCTTGGGTATCAGCTTCAATAAAGCACTGTGCTTTAGCTGCAATGATGTGCATTAGTGGGCCGCCTTGTGTACCTGGGAATATAGCACTATTAATCTTCTTAGTAAGTGTTTCATTATTCCAAAGTATAATGCCGCCGCGTGGTCCACGCAGTGTCTTGTGTGTAGTTGATGTAACTACATCAGCAAATGGCACAGGATTAGGATACGCACCGCCGGCAATGAGTCCACTGTAGTGTGCCATATCAATCACAAGGTAAGCACCTACACTGTCTGCGATCTCACGGAACTTTGCCCAATCAATTACTCTAGGATACGCACTAGCCCCGGCTACAATAACATGCGGACGCACATCAAACGCTTGTGCTTGAACAGCATCATAGTCTAGGTATCCGTTAGCACCAACACCGTAAGCATAGCAGTCGTATATCTTGCCTGAGATATTAGGTTTGCTACCGTGCGATAAGTGTCCACCACTGGCTAAGTCCATACCCAGTAAACGATCGCCGGGATGCATCAATGCTTGATATACTGCTGTGTTGGCATTAGCACCGCTGTGCGGTTGCACGTTAGCAAATTTTGCACCGTATAGCTTGCACAGTGTATCAATAGCAAGTTGCTCAACTTCGTCCATGTTATCGCAGCCGTTATAATAACGCTTGCCCGGATAACCTTCTGCATACTTGTTGGTTAGTATGCTGCCACACAACTGCATTACTTCATCGCTGGCAAAGTTTTCACTTGCAATAAGTTCTACTGTTGAGTTTTGTCGAATCTCTTCATTCAACAAAATATTTTTAATTCGTGTGTCAATCATCTGTAATCCTTAATTAATTTAGTTAGTCTCACAGCAGTTGCAGGACTCAGTGTCCAACCTAAGTGGCCATGTCCAGTGTGGTAAAACACTCTGGGGTTATTCTTACTCCGCTCTACAATAGGCATCATGTCTGGTGTCATAGGACGTAGACACGCCCACGGGGAATAGTCATGTGTATTAATCTTGGGAAAGTTAGTATGCACCCAATCCAACAGCGGTTTAATACGATCATGCCGTATATCATAGTTCTCACCAGTTAGTTCGGCAGTTCCAGCAACACGGAATCTTCTACCCAATGTACTGGTCACAATCTTTGCTTGATCGTCTAACAAACTGGTTTGTGGTGTGTGTGCATAACTTTCGTCATCTAAGTTGATTGTGATACTGTATCCTTTAACTGGGTATACATCAATTGTGTCTCCTGCCGTTTTAGCAAGTTCTACACTTCCTACACCACTGCTGATCACAATAGCATCGTAGAAGTCTAAGTTTTTTACGTGGGTTATTTTATCGCCAAATTTAAAGTTAACTCCGTATTTGGTTTTTAGTACTTTAGACAGTTCAGTACAGAACTTGTGTATATCTCCTACCCAGTCATCTTTGGTCCAAACACCGCCAACTAACTCGCCATCATTTTGTAATGTAGGTTCAAGCTCGTGCATCTTGTATGGAGATACTATCTGCCACTGACAACCATTTGCTTCATACAGTTCTGTTACAGATTCAGCGTCTGCAAAATATTTGTCGTCTTTGTAGAAGTGTAGGATACCCCGGAAACTCTGATCAAACTCTATACCTTCTTCAGCAATGATCTCTCTATATAGATCACGTGAACGCATACCCATCTGGATAGTTTCGGCTGTGTTCCTTTCATACTGGTTGGTGATGGTGTTCCACATGAACTTTGCCATCCAACGGATCTTTGCCCATTCAAACGTCGGGCGAATCAACAGTGGAGCATCCTTCTTGAACATCCACTTGATGCCTTTGGCCACGTTACCCCACGTTGTCCAGACTTCGCTATTGCTAACACTTACTTGTCCACCATTGGCGAAACTGGTGCGCATTGCAGGATAACGCTCTTGTTCGTAAACAGTTACTTTATGCCCTGCCTTGGCAAGATAATATGCTGCCAACACTCCGCTGATGCCTGCGCCGACTACTACAATATTTTTAACCACTATATTACTCTCAGGTGTATTCCAAATGTCTCGATTATTATCTATACGAGATCGTTCTATCAAATTTATCATGCAACGATAAGTTTACTGTCTATAATGTTACTTATATCGCCATCGGAGCCTTAATTGAATCCATTGGCGTATAGTTAATTAACTTATACCCACTTGTGTTAGTAGCAAGCAATTCATCCAATGTATTAAATGCAGGCATAAGCAAATGCGGTTCCTGCATTGGCGTGCGAGTAAGTTGTTGATTGACTTGTTCCATATGATTTTGATAGATATGACAATCTCCACCGCTCCATACAAAATCGCCTACTTGTAGTTCGCAAATTTGTGCAAGCATATGTGTAAGCAAACTGTAGCTGGCAATATTAAACGGTACGCCAAGGAACATGTCTGCACTACGCTGATACATCTGGCAGTGTAGTTTGCCATTCATTACGCGGAACTGACTTAGTGTGTGACAAGGAGGAAGTGCCATACGATCAATTTCACTAGCATTCCACGCACTGAGAATTAAACGCCTGCTGTTAGGATTTGTTTTAATGTCTTTGATAAGCCCAGCAATTTGATCTACACCATTAAAGTTGCGCCATTGGTAACCATATACTGGTCCAAGTTCGCCGTCTGCATAACCTAGTGCTTTACCTTGTGCATTAGCATTAGCAGTCCAAATAGTTGTCTTATCTGTAAGTTCCTCACGGGGCTTTTCAAACGTGCGTTCAGCAAGCCTTCGCTCGTCTGTGCTACCTTCCAAGAACCATAGCAACTCGCCGACTACACTACGCCAGGCAAGTTTCTTTGTAGTAACAGCAGGAAATCCATCCTGCAAATTAAAACGCATCTGATAACCAAACACACTGCGTGTACCTATTCCTGTGCGATCACTAACATTTTCACCGTTAGCTAAAATGTATTCAAGAGCGTCTAAATATTGTTTCATTTTCTAACCCATTTCTCAACATAAATGTCAGTTTCTGGGCTTACGCTGTCAAGATCAAACTGTTCTAAAATTTTAGTACCTGGAAGGCTAACGTCACAATCGTATTCGCCTTCAATACGGCTAAGCCATAGCTCGTCAATGATATCCAAACAGTGTTCAATTAACTGCCCCCCACCAATGATCCAAACTGGATGCTCAAGGTTTAAGTCTACAATTTGTTGTTTAACCCCTTGTCCAAATGTATATGTTGCACCTTCCACTTTAGTAGAACTTACAACTATGTTTTGTCGACCCGGCAACGGTTTAACAGGCAAACTATTCCAAGTATTACGCCCCATAACAATTGCTTGTCCGTAGGTCATTTTCTTAAACCATTGTAGGTCTGCACGATTATGCAGCCACGGCATATCACCGTTCTTGCCAATGCCCCAATTTTCGTCACATGCTAGAATTGCTCTAATCATATTAATTTCCTTTTAAATCTTCTATTCTTTGTTGCAACCAACTAATAGTAGTATGTATATGACCGGTATCATGCGGCTGCAATTGAGATTTAGCGTATTCAACTTCGCTCTCTAGAATTTCTATTCGCATTAAACTGTGAATTAAATCCTTATTAGACATTACCTTTACCTGGTGTTTCACTAAAGTGATTTTCAAACTTGTTTCCAATGCCGTTCCATTCAGCAGCATCTAAAGGAACATCTTCAGGACGTACTTGGGTAATTACGGGCCAAAGATTACTATACTTACGATTAATTTCTTCCCATTTAAACTGTTCGCCTACATCTCTAAAAGTATTATCGGCTACAATTGCATCAACCGGGCATTCAGGTTCACAAACACCGCAGTCGATGCATTCGTCTGGATTGATAACCAACATGTTTTCACCTTCGTAGAAACAATCTACTGGACATACACTTACACAATCCATGTGTTTACATTTAATACAATTGTCAGTAACTAAATATGTCATTATAGTCGTCCTAACCTTATGAGCGTGGCTGCAAGATTTATCTCTGCATCAGCAACCAATGCATGATCTACAAGACCTTGCTTAATAGTTAGCACGGCATTATCTTGTTGTTCATCGTTTCCGAACAGTTCAACATTGTCATACAGCCAACGATAAATCTCTTCCATTTCTTCTGGTCGAACTGCACCACAAAGTAATTTACGTGCATCATTAATCTTACCTTGTTTAAATAACTCAACCATATCTAGTTTCCAGTCACTATTTCCAGTATCACCTTCATTAGGACGAAGTAAACTACCTTCTTGTACATTCATCTGTACCATATTGATACATTTGCGCAAGTCTGGATATGTTGCCTTTACATAAGTGTCTAGGATATCCAAATCTGGAATAACACCTTCTGTAATAAGAATCTCTGCTACGCGAGCAGTAAACTCAGTCTGGTCAATTTTAGCAATATGAAAGCCCTGGCAACGACTATGGATAGCTGGAATAATTCTGTTAGGATAGTTACAAGTTAAAATAAACCTTGCTGTGCTGTGATATTCTTCCATAACACCACGCAATGCTGCTTGTGCGCCAGGACTCAAATAATCAGCCTCGTCAAGTAGCACAACTTTAAAGTCACCAAACGGAATCATTTGTACAAAGTTGACAATCTTATTACGAACATCATCTACTGAGTTAGTACGCGATGCGTTAATTTCTAATACGTCTAAGTCATTCAGATCAAGTTCGTTAAACAGCAGTTTGGCAAGTGTAGTTTTACCAATACCTGCGTTACCGCTGAATAGCAAATGCGGAATAGTTTTATCTTTAATCCAAGTGTTTACTTGCTTACGTTGTGCCTCATCTCGAAACACATAACCGTCAACTGTTTTAGGACGGTATTTTTCTACCCATAGTTCTTTCATTTGATTAACTCACTCCATATCTTTAATTTGTTACGCTTAGTATCTATTCTAGCATCAATCTCGGCTTTTGTCAAGAGTCCACTTTCAATCATTAGATTTATCATACACTGAACATCGCCAACTTCTTCAAGTAGTAGCACACGCTGTTCTTCTGTAACTTCTTCGAGTGTTTCGAACTTACGAATAATCTTGCTACAGCGTTGTGCGAGTTCACCACATTCTTCCATAGTAAGAACCATAAGCTCTTGTAGTTTGTTTAGTGTACCTGGCATTAGCGTTTCAGTCCTAATTCTTTGTAAGCAATTTGAATTGCTTTAGATTGAAAGTATGCATCTGCTAATGCATTATGCAGATCAGTCTGCATGCTTTTACGTGGATCCTGTTGGCAACAGCCAAAAAGCGTTCTAGAATCCCGTATAATCCAGAAGTTCCACGGAATCGGCTTTGCAGCGCGGCGGAACATGTCTTCCAGTATGGTATAGTCAAAACCGTAACCTTGTCCCCATAATGTATCAACACCAACGACCCACTTGTTAACTTGACGTAAAGCCTCATCTACGCTAACTGCACCAGTCTGATCAAATGCTTCTTCCATAATCTTAGGATCTTGTTTGCCCCACCACTCAATAGTGCTGTCACTAGCAGTACGCCCAAGAGTATCTTGCTCGTCAATGCTAATTTTTAGGTAAAGTTCTGAGTGAGGTTCGCTATCATCTAGCGGATTAAACTTAACTGCACCTAGCGACAGGACAGTTGCAGTTGGACTAGTATCAATAGTCTCTAGGTCGATAGTGCCGTGTGTAGCCAAAAGAAAACTCCTTAATTATTATATACATTATAGCATATAGCAACTAAGGAGTCAAGTATTATTTTACAAATTGTGCAAGGTTTGGCGGCACCCAATCCGGGCCTTTTAATACTTTCCCGTCTGCACGTTTGATTACTTTGCCTGTTGTAGGGTCTACTTTAGCAAAGTTAGTACGCATTACTTCGTTCCAAGCTGCTTCGCCATCCCACCCTGCTGCTCTAATAGCACCAATAGTAACAACTAGTATATCTACAAGTGCATCAAGTTGTTCTACGCTATCACCTGCAATAATGGCATCTTTTAGTTCGCCTGTTTCTTCTGAAATCAAATCAAGATACATGACATAGTTGTCAATGCTAGGTGTTTGATCACATGCGGTTTGAAATAAGTCAACGTCTTTAAATGGATTTGTCAATTTTAACTCTTAATATTGTGGATTTATAAATGAACCGGGGTCCACAGTAGCATGGGCGCCGTCTGTATATTCTGCTCCAATATAGATGTCGTTTGGTTTCTCTTCAGAATACCCAATAACACTTTCGGTTTCTACCATACGTAATTCTACTTCGCCGTCTGGGGTTTCTACTGTAAAGGCTCTAGTCCAACGACCGTGTTCGATTAGAATCCAATGACCGATATTATAATCATCTTTATTACGTGGTCCCTTTGAATAAACTTTAGCCCAACGTGGATAAATTCCACGTGTAGTGCCGTCGTCGTCTTTAATGATTAGTCCACCTGTAGTCTTTTGTTCACCAAAATACATATCTGATACAATTACACGATTGCCCACTGCAAGCGGCGTGCCTTTAATTTTGCTTAATTGAATAGCCATTATTTACCTTTTTGTACAAAGTTGCCTGCGCTATCTTCTTCCCAATCGGCCGCTTCTGCTGCCGTGGGTTGATTTTTTGCTACAGATTGTTCTTCTCTTACACCTGGATTAGATTGGTAGTAGTCTTTGAGAAGTTCTTCTTTCTTGCGAACGATTTTACCACCTGTACCAAGCTGATCGCCGCGTGCATTTACACGAGCATTACCTACTGCTGGTATTAGTTCATTGCGTTGACGTAGCATATCCATGTCAACAATTTTGCCGTTAGCGCTTCTGTGGACTTTACGTCCTGGTTGTTTCATTGCCATTTTAATAGCCTCCTAGTTATATACTTACTTATCTCAGGAACTCTCTCCAATCCAGGTCATATTGGATTGAATCTATTTTATGAACCCCAATAAGAAATAAAACGTAGGAACTGACGCTGCTGCCGCGGCCTACACCCCAAACGATATTATTCTCACGCATAAAGTCCACAAGATACTTCATGTAGCATAACAGTGGCAACATTCCACGTTCGTCAAATGCATCAAACTCTTGTGTCAAACGTTTCTTTTTTTCTATAGTATTGCATTGCGCTAAACAAAAGTCATAGATAGGATATGTTTTATATTCATCAGGCATGAACCATTCCGACTGTAACGCACCGTCAAAAGTCTTTTGGTCTACATCTAGAGGAATATATTTTGTAAGTTCAGGGAGATATTGTTCACGCATTGCTGCGTTAAACTTTTCTATATCATCTGAAGGATCACATAGTACTACATGACACTTGTCAACATGACCACTATAGATCATATCAACGAGGTCGCAATTAGTAAAGCGTGGAATACCTAGTTCATCTGTTTTCATAAGCATGTTAACAGTTTAACTGATATTGATTAAACTGTCAAGTCCTGATTTGCCGTTTTGTTGTGTTTGTTGGAGATATTGTTTTGCACGTCTTGCTCGTGACTCTTCTCGATACATGTCTAGTATCGCAGAAATTTGCTCCTGTACCTGAGGATTCTGAGTCATAAAATATTTACGCTGGAGGTCGAGCACTTTATTCTCAACCTCAGTGTCACTAAGTTGTTCAAAACTATCAACTAGTGGGTTAAACATTAATCAAATGTTCCGTGGTCTTGTGCAAACACACTAACGCCACCGTTAATAGACCAAAAATCAATTATAGTTGGATTAGTCTGTGAAGCCAACACAGTTGTTCCGCTAAATGCTCCTGCACCTTTAAAGCTACCACCGCCCGAACTTGCCCAAGTAATTGTTCTTGAAGTTCCGTCGCTTGTAAGTTGTAGGCGCATTCTGCCCATTACACCACTATCTGGCCAATCAGAAAGAGTAAGTGTAATATCTGAACCAGCTTGTAGTGTTTGATAGTGACCGTTGGCCCAGCTAACGTTTTGACTTGCACCAACATTACCAGCAGGATATACTGTTTCAGTATTTGCCTTAAGTTTAGCATCGCTAATTACGCTACCGTTAAAGTCGTTATCTGCATCTAATTTTGCAGTGCTACTTTGTAGTGTTGTAATTTCACTTTCTGCTGCTTCTAGTGCAACCTTAGTCACATTGAAGTTTGTACGAAAGCCTTGACTGTCGTTATCTTGACCGGCCACTGGGAAAGCAGCGTTGAATCCTATTGTACTAATTGTACTTGCCATATTTTATATCTCCTACAATATATTTATCGTTGTTAAGTGTTAAATTCGTAATTTGCGAACAATATATACTGTTCTTGTGAATTACCTTCAGCGTTGTCTATTACATATCTATCAATATCTAACTCGTATTGTTTAAAATCAATTTTATAAAAATCAATGGTATTAGCAATTATGTTTGCAGTACCTGGCTTACAATAGCATAACGGTATAGCATTAACAAATCCTAACTCCGTTATTGTGTCTACTTGTGATGATCTCATCCAAAGAGGTAGAAAGTTCTTTTCTGTTTCACCTATATTCTTAATAGCTGCTCGCATATGTGTCATATTGGATATATAACGTGTTGTACTATTTGCACCGTCTGCAAGTATAGCATTACTATCAGTGGTGATTACATTAGTAGGCCACGGTCTATATTTGTTACTTTCTATCACGCCAGGTGTAAATGGCACGCTTACAGAATAACCTGCTTGATTTATAATCTCTAACAAACTTGTTACGGGTATATTATAGATTTCATCACGCCCGTTAATATTTAATAAATCAATCCAGCTTACTGCAACTTCGCCTTCTTCTCTAGTAGTAATAGTAACCTCAGAAAATTCACTTGCATATGTGTCATTAATATCGGTATATTTTGCGCTGTTAACTAAAACTTTGTCATTATTTTTAATCTTAATTTGATTAGCTGTCTTATGATTTCTCTTAGTAGACTGTTGTGGGTCGATAACTTCTAAATATACTACTTCGTAAACTACATCTTGAGTCCCTGGTGTTTTAGCAATCGCTGTTTTTACGCTACCAATTTTAAGATTGCGTCTTTTATGATTTTTTGCAGCCGCAGCTACAAAACTTTCAATAGCCTTTGCTTCTATTCCCGAATAAGCAAGTATTTTAATTTTAGTTTGTATACCAAAATTAGTATCGTTTGGTCTGTAAAGATATTCTGGAAGGAATATCTCTGCATTGTTTACAAAATTAACGAAAGCTAATCGTTGCACTTGCGGTAATAGTGGTTGTAAAAAAACATTACTATATTGTTTATTGTCTGGGTCAGATAATTTAACACTAAATGTTCGCTCAATAGCACTAAATCCAAATTGATCCTGTGCTTTAATTGTAAAATCATATGTACGATCGAGTGTAGTAGTATTTCCGTCCAGCTGCAACTGTTGACTATCAAATACAGTTAATCCAGGTTGTGACTCTGTACCAAAACTATTTACTTTACCAATTAATTCGCCGCTTAATGATAACGTTAACCCTGGAGGAAGTGTACCTAATGTTACAGTATATAATAAATTAGCATTTGGTACAGTAGTAGTTGCTCTAACATTAAGTGTACTGATATAGTTGGCACTAAACGATCCTAAATTTCTTGGAGTAATCCATGCAATAGTTGAATCAACTTCGCCTAATAGCTTTACAACAAATGTTTTTTCACTAACTGTATTTTCTGTTTCAACAATAGCAATTGTGCCAAAATTAATGCTAGTACCACTATTAAATGCAGTAAGTAAAGCTCTGTTTAGTGTTAACACATCAAATGCGGCATTACCAGTATTAATGCTTATAACAATATAAGTATTCCCTTCTACGGTGAATTCTTTATCAATAGCATACTCTGAATATGCATCAAATTTACTAACTTTAATTTGTGCTGTTCCAATATTAGCGGCTTCATACATATATTCAATTAGCTGAACACTATCAACATCGTATCCTATACGCTGCGCCGCAATGGTAAATTTATATTCTTGTGTTACAGCAGGCTGATAAGGTACTCTACCAGCAATTTCGCCTGTAACAGTATCAAGTGTTAGGCCTGGAGGAAGTATACTAGGAGTGCTATCATCATTGAGAGAAGTTTGATAGTAACTAACAACACCTGATAGCGTATTAGGATCAATCACATCTAGTATTAGTGTAACATAATTATTAGCTCTTCTATACCCAAAGTCTCTTGGTGTTAACCAAATTGGCACACGAATATGAGTATTGTCGGCACTAAATACTCCGGTACCTACATTCATAACAGTAGTGTCCGATCTAAAGAAATCGTCGCCTACTACATACAATTTAAATGTACGACTTGCAACGGTATCTCCGTCACTTACACTAACTGTAAATTCGTAATAGCGATTAAGTTTCTTAGGAGACTGTGTAGGAGTACTTAGATCGTAAATTGTAGTGTCATAATAAAAACTGTCAAAGCCGTTAGAACTAGGAACACTCCAGTCGTATGCACTGGTACTTCCTGCATCATATCCTGCATCATCATAATAACCAGCTGCTGATGATTTTTCTATCGCAAGGATAGGATCAACAACGCCGACTAATCTACCATCGCGTGTTAGTTGTATGCCCGGAGGTAGAGTGCCACCTTTAGCTGGAACAAAATATTCAAGAACTTGTCCAGCAGCAGTATCAGTATCTATCACTTCTAATTGAAAGTCAACTGGTGCGCTGTCTAAGATATAGTAAACACCGTTATTACCTGCTGCTAATAAGTCTGCAGGAGTTTGCCAAACTGGTATATCGGCACCTTGTACTGTTATTTTAAATGTTCTGTCACTTATTTGTGAATTATATGTTGCTCTAAGTACAAATGTACTAACAGTTTCTCTTGCAACCTCTATTGGAGTTCCTGCTATTGTATTATTAGTTAATCTTAATCCTGCCGGCAAACTTCCACTTATTAGTTTAACAGTTGCACTCGGTTGTGAAAGTAGTAGTGATAACGGAGCAATCGTCACCTGCTCTTCGAGAGTGCCAAGACTATCACCGTTATTGCTTGTCCAAAAGTTTGCCATATATACTATTCCCTATATAGCATATTTATCTAAATTTTAGATACTACTGTAATCTGATACTAATGAGCTCGGAGCTGTAATTGAACCGTAGTCGATTGTAGTAGCTCTAAACAATAATTCTATACTTGTTGTTATATTATCAGATATTAATCCGTAGTCTGCACCTGTAACAATTCTATCTAATTCTTCTACATCAATACCGTTAACTGTACCAGTTAATGCTCCAACAACTGAAGTTGCATTAACAGTTGTTGCAGTTAGTGTACCTACATTATTAATATTAAATGCGTTAGCATCAAGAGCAGCTCCTAATGCTGGATTTTTATCTTGGAATATCAAATCTGTAGCATTAATTGCAACAGTGATATTACTTCCGGTTAACGAAGTGTCAATGTTCTGTCCGCCGTTAATGCCAAATGCTCTACCTACACCTGAAAGACTTAGTGTACTTCCATCAGTTCTAACAGTAATATTACCATTGTTGGTAATTGTAATACTTGTACCGTCGGAGCTAAGTGACATATTATCACCTGCAATTAGACTTCTAAAGTTTAGTATACTATTTTCTTTAGTATAAAATACTCCAGTACCTGTACCTAAGTTTGCTGCATTATTTTGCGGCACAACTCTTGCATCAAGTTCGTCAAAGTTGTTGTTAACCTTAACAAATGCCTGGCGGAGATCATCGCCTGTACCGTCGTTTGCTATATTACCTACATTAATTCTGCTGATTGTCATTTGTTATTCTCCGTTTATAGTGCTGCTATTCTTGATTGGAAATCTGTAAAGTTTGTACTTGCTGCAACTTCAGTTTTTAATGTTGCTAGTGTAATTGTTTCACTTATTAATGCGGCCGTAGTTTGAACAGAAGCATCTGGGAATGTTATTGTACCGTTTAAATACAAATCTTTAAATTTATGAGTAGGAGCACCTAAATCGTAAACGCCGTTTGCTGCCGGAACTACATTAGTTCTAATAGTTTGATCTAAGTTAAATGCAGCAAGTACACTATCAATCATCAGTGTCGAATCGTCAGCAAATACACTACCAACTAAATCTCCCGTGTTGTTAACATCAACTGTGATTAATCCATTTGATAAATCTGCTGCTGTTAAGTACCCTGAATTATTAAACAGTGTACTAATATTAGCACCTGGTTGTACAGCAGTCGCTGCCAATCCTCCTTGCACACTTGTAGCAGCATCAGTAATGCCGTATCCTCCAAGTGTAGTTGGAGTAACAGTTAAATTACCAAACGCAACAGTGGTTAAATAACCAACATTGTTAGTAAGTTGACCAATATTGTCGCCAGGCACTAGTACATTCATGTCATCTATTAAATCACTAAGTTGCGTAGGACGATTACTTAAATCATTGTAACTGCCTGTTACTGCAACAGTTGCAATTTCAGTGCCACCTTTTTTAATACTTGCAGCACTTAGTACACCTGCTGCAACAGTGCCACTAGCAGTAACATCAGTTACGCCAATAATACCGTTGCTTGTAAGTTGTAGATTATCTCCACTGGGTATTTCTTTTAATTTGTTACCATCAGTTGTGTCAACTATTAGTGGGTATCTATTCGCCATGTGTATTTTCCTCGCTTAGTGTATTTATTTGCTTTGCCATTATACTCTACCCACAACTGCTTCAACTGTTCCGCGATCGCTATCAGTCTTAACTCCAACTGCTTTACCAATAACTGTTCCTACTTTTGGATCATTATCAACAACTGCATAACCTGGTATTGAACTTGCAACTAACATATCACCTTTGGCAACTGTACCAATTACATTAACCGGAACACGACCTTGCAATGCTACACAAGTTTTAATACCTGGGCAACCTGCGTTCATGATATAAGCACTTTGATCACTTACTACGCCTGCAACTCTTGTTGTACGGTGTGTAGTGCTTTCGGTAACTTCTTTATCACCGCCAAATACCAGTACAGTACCTACAGCATATTCAAGATCGCCTTCATAGTACTCTGCTAAGTCAGCGTATGTTGCTTGCATGCGTGATCCAGCAGTTAAACTCCAGTTACCTGTAATAGTACCTGCTGTTGCTGCTGCACCAGTTGTAAGAGTTGTAGTAGTTACACTGCCGCCTGTTGTAACAGTTGTAGTTGAACTTGCAGTAGTTGCATTACCGCTCAGTGCCGCTGTAATTGTACCAGCACCAAAGTTACCACTTGCATCTCGCAATACAATTGTGCTACCAACGTTTGTTGATGCTGCTGTAATTGTAGCTGAGTTTGCTTG
>Ga0209491_10003161_pt1 | contig 27677 bp, 28 predicted proteins | sample BON02_FD_187213 | JGI IMG/M metagenome (GOLD analysis project Ga0209491, IMG submission 187213) | Freshwater microbial communities from Lake Bonney liftoff mats and glacier meltwater in Antarctica - BON-02 (SPAdes) (version 2) | ecosystem: Environmental > Aquatic > Freshwater > Ice > Glacier...
TCGCGCAGGCTCAGGCCAAACCGATCGTACGCCCAGATGGCATAAGAAATGATGGGCCGAGGGAACCGGAAGCCCTTCAGGCGAGGCCGTGAAACTTGGCTGATCATGAGAGATGGCTATGCTTGCAGCTGGGGCGCGTCAGCAACATGACAAAGACTGTCAGTGCGTTACGAGGTCAGCGGATGAAGGCTTTACCGTCCATCAGGAGGCGTGCAGTGCGCCCGACGAGGGCCTGGCGCACGTCGATTTCGGTGCCGTCGATGGCGATCTCGGCGGCCACTTCCAGCACGCCGCCGGGGTGACCGACGCGGACGGAATAGGGGCCCGCCCCCTGCCCCACGTCGCGCGCGGCCTCAAAAGCGAGGGTGCCAGGGATGCCCGCGGCGACGGAAGTGCCAGCCGCGCCAGAACCGGGATAAGCCTTGGAAAACTCGAACCGGGCGAGGGACCGGGAGAAGAGATCGATCTCGTCCGCGTCGACCGACACCGCGTTCGTCGCGCTGTAGGAAACGGGCGGTGCCACCGCGAAGATCAGGGGATTGGTGCTGATCCGCAAATGCTCGTCGGCGTCGGGGCCAGTGATGAAGCCGATCCGATCCGAGACGGTCTTGCGCACCGCCTCCAGCCTCCCGACGAGGCCGGTGTCGGCCTGCATGTCGTAGATCGAGACTTGAACGTCCATGCCAATGTCTTCGGCGCGCACGAAGTAAAGTAGGTTGGCGCAATCGACGATGCTTACGTCGATCATGCCGATGCCGGGCACGTCGTAGCGATCTACCGGGTTGCCGGTGGGCAAGACGTGACCGCCGAGGGCAGAGCCTGCGAAGTCGCCGAAATCGACGTCGATCCGGGGGCCGGTGCCGGGTACCCCGCCGATGCGGAAATCGCCCTCGACGGCGGGAAAACCGCCCGACAGTGGCACTGTCGTCACCAGCCTGCGCCCGGTATTGACCTGATGCACGTTGACGCGGGCAACGTCACCCTCGATCTCGCACATCCCCGTCAGCGCGCCCCAGAGGGCGGCCCCGGCCGAGAGGTTGCCACAGTTCGCGGCCCAGTCGACGCGTGGCAGCTGCGTGTTCACTTGTCCGAAATGGTAATCGACGTGGCAATCATCCCGAGTCGGTGGGCCCATCACGGCGACCTTGCTGGTCAGCTTGTCTGCACCGCCCAACCCGTCGATCTGGCGCTGATCAGGCGAGCCGAAGACCTTGAGGATCAGCGCGTCGCGCTCTGGCCCCGGTACGGGCAAGTCGCGCACGTCGAGGTAGATTCCTTTGGACGAGCCGCCACGAATTATCTTCGCGGGCACGGTGGTCATATTTAGAGCGCGGTTCATGATGTCAGACCCTTTCCAGCACGGCGGCAATCCCCTGCCCCACGCCGATGCACATTGTGACGAGCGCGCGCTTGCTCCCTGTCAGGCTCAATTCCAGCGCAGCAGTACCCGCGATCCGCGCGCCGCACCTGTTCCAATGCGCAGCCGAAGCGCCCGATCGGCGTACGGATGTAATTGCAGATGTAGGCTTGCGCCGAGCCGTTCTCGGATTGCACCGTACCGTCCCCCCCTCGTCCATCGACAGTTACCAATTGCGAACCCGCTCCCGCACGTGAGCACCGGGGGCCAAGGTCGGGGTTAACGGATCCAAGGGACGAGCGAAAGGCGACGACTTCTTCTGTAAGACTGACCTTTGGTTATGCCCAGTGGCTGGAAGAAGGCGCGGCGGTGCCATTCCGGGGCCTCAGAACGGCGGGATGAGGGGGTGTCCGCGCATGACTGGCGGCTCCGCGCCGCTCACACCTCGAACGGATACCGCAAGCCCGCGCTTTTGCGCTATCGGTTCACGGTGAAGGCCATAAGGGGTGTTGTCACATTAAGTGAGTTTGGTTGATTTTGTCTGGAGCTGGCCATAGTTGGCAGCGATGCCCTCACCGCCCATTAGCTACAAGCGCCACCGCTTTCCTTCGCAGATCATCGCTCACGCTGTCTGGCTGTATGTCCGTTTCAACCTCAGCCTGCGCGAGGTCGAGGAGATGCTGCTGGAACGCGAAATCGACGTGTCATACGAGAGCATCCGGCGGTGGACCGTCAAATTTGGGCCATGGATTGCCCGTGATCTTCGGAAGCGGCAAGCCTGTCCTGGCGACGTTTGGCATCTGGACGAAGTCGTTGTGAAGATCGCGGGTAAAAAGCTCTGGCTCTGGCGAGCGGTCGATCAGCATGGTGTCGTTCTGGAAGAGATCCTCCAGGCCAGGCGGAACAAACAGGCGGCAAAACGGCTTCTGAGCAGGCTGCTCAAACGCCAGGGCTTTGTGCCTAAACGGATCGTCACAGACAAGTTTCGCTCTTATAGAGCGGCGAAGCGCGAGGTTGCACCTGGCCTCGATCACTGGTCGCACAAAGGTCGCAATAATCGCGAAGAAAACAGCCACCTGCCGTTTCGAAAGCGAGAACACACAATGCAAGGCTTTCGGTCCCCGGGGGGATTGCAACGTTTCGTGTCAGTTCATTCCGCAACCCGCAATTGCTTATCGGTACCCTCCCTCAGACGCGCCGCCCTGACCATCCGCTACCATTGACTGCAAGCATTCGACGCTTGGAAAGCAGCAGCCAATGTTGCCTGATCTGAGAGCCTTCGTCCCTTCACCGTCCCAGCGAAGTTAATGTGACAACGCCCTGCTGCTGACTATGACCAAGTTCCGCAGGGCAGTGAAACCATCTGCCTTCATTCACCTACATCGCATGATCATTCAAAAAAGGTGCGACCCTCGCTTTCAACGTAAAAGGCGTCGAGGTCCACAATATGGAGGACGCAGGCTCCGGCCCGAGGAACATCGACGCAGCCTTGCGTAAATCATGCCAAAAGACCGACGGTCAGTTTTGGTGCGGTGACGCAGCATTAGGGTCCACTTTTGTTCGGTCCTTCATGCAGGTTGCGACATTCAGCGACCCAGCAGCATCGCTCAGAAATGGCACGGTTAGCGCGGACACATCACCGTAAAGGTGTGTGCGGCGGGGACCCGTCAAAGTGCGATAGGCAGCTGACTTACTAAAGCCCCTCGCGCTCGGCCTTTTTCCGCGCGAGCTTACGCTGGCGACTAATGCCTTAGGCTTTCTCGCGCGCCTTGCGCACGGAGGGCTTTTCAAAATGTTCTTTAAGCCGCATTTCACGGAAAACGCCTTCGCGCTGGAGCTTCTTTTTAAGAACCCGCAACGCCTGATCGACGTTGTTATGCCTGACCGCGCGATATCGGCAGCACAGAGTTGCCCAATCAAAGCCGCATCCGCGTCCGTAAAAAAGAGCCTCCAGTCCCGGGCGCGGTCAGAGGTATTTGCAATCGGCAGGTCAAAGTGGGAACCAAGGTGCGTAAAGAGCGGCTCTAGGTCCGTGCCGGCATGTTCGAGCAAAATGAAGTCCGTCGCGCGCATATTGCCCGCAGTATCCGTGACATAGGACGCATAGGGCTGCGCCATCAGGCTGGCGATGGTATGCGGGTGGTTTAAAAAGGCACTGAAATCATAGGTCTTGGCCAAGGTGACGGCGCGGTGATCAAAGCCTTGCACCCGCAGCCAATGATAATAGCTGTCCACAAGATCCCACAGATTGCGCACGAGTGGAAAGATGCGCCAGCCCCACATGTCGTAGATCCCTTCGACATCGCGCAGCCGACTGTGTTTCCATAATCGACCCAGAGCAGTCAGACCCTTGAGCCGCCGATCGCGATGTCGTCCTTCATCGCCCGCTGCTCCAGCGCGAGGGCCATGGCGGTGCCACCAGTCTTGGGAATATGAACAAATGCTTAGCACCGCCCGGGCGACAGGATCACGGGGCTCCCTCGCAGACGCGCCGTGCCACCATTTGGTTCCTTTGCATCATCACTGTCCCCATTGCCAAGTCCTATACCCTGGCTCACTCTGACAAGCGCATACATCAAGGTGAAGGCGGGACCACACATGGGCTGGATGACTGAAGAGACGGGACTGGACAGAACGGCGGCCAACTTCGTGCCCCTGACTCCGCTGACCCACCTGCGCCGTGCCATCGACGTTTTTGCGGACCGCACCGCCTTGGTCTATGGGGGTACCGCCCTGACCTATCACCAATATGGCGCGCGGGTCAGCCAGCTCGCTGATGCGCTGACCGGGCTGGGCGTGGCCCCCGGCGATGTCGTTTCCACCCTGCTTCCCAACATTCCGGCGCAGTCAGAAGCGTCCTTTGCGGTGCCCGCCTGCGGGGCGGTCGTGAACACGATAAACACCCGATTGGATGCGGATACGGTCGCCTATATCTTTGACCACAGCGGTGCCAAGGTCGCCCTAGTCGATAGCCAGTTCGTGCCTTTGGTCGAGGCCGCGCTTTCCTTATTGGACGGCCCAGCTCCAATCCTGATTGAGGTGCCCGACATCGTTGCAGGCATCCCCGCCACCGGGCGGCACCGGCTGTACGAAGACCTTGTCGCCGCAGGCGATGCGGCTTTCAAGTGGATCATGCCGCAGGATGAATGGGAAAGCCTGGCGCTGAACTATACCTCTGGCACCACGGGGCGGCCCAAGGGCGTCGTGTATCACCATCGCGGGGCCTATCTGGCGACGATGGGGAACCAGATTTCGTGGCGAATGACACTCTTTCCCGTGATGCTGCAGATCGTACCGCTGTTTCACTGCAATAACTGGACGCACACTTGGATGATGCCGCTGCTGGGCGGCACCGCCGTGTGCTGCCGCGACATCACCGCCGCTGCGATCTATGCCGCAATCACCGACCAAGGCGTCACGCATTTCGGCGGCGCGCCCATCGTGCTGAACCTGATCGTAAACGCGGCAGATGCCGACCGCCGCGCCTTTGATCATACGGTCGAGGTGTTTACCGCAGGCGCGCCCCCCGCTGCCGCCTTGCTGGCCGCCGTGGGTAAACTGGGTTTCAACATCACGCAGGTTTATGGACTGACCGAAACCTATGGCCCGGCGACAGAGTGCATTTGGAACACCGACTGGGACGCGCTGCCAGAGGACGAACAATCCGCGATCAAGGCCCGGCAAGGTGTGCTGATGCCGATGATGGACGACATCTTTGTCGTGGATGACGCAATGCAGCCCGTGCCGCGCGATGGTGCCACGCAGGGAGAGATCGTGATGCGCGGCAATGCGGTGATGAAGGGTTATTACCGCAATACTCAAGCGACAAAAAAAGCCTTTGCCGGGGGGTATTTTCATACCGAAGACTTGGCCGTGCAGCATCCGGGCGGCTACATCCAGATCACCGACCGGGCCAAGGACATCATCATCTCTGGCGGGGAAAACATCTCCTCAGTCGAGGTGGAAAGCGCTTTGATGCACCACGCAGCCGTTAGCCTGTGCGCCGTGGTCGCACAGCCCGATGATAAATGGGGCGAAGTGCCCTGCGCTTTTATCGAGCTGAAATCAGGCCGCAGTGCCACCGCGGAAGAGCTAATAGTCCATACCCGCAGCCGTCTGGCCGGGTTCAAATGCCCCAAGCGTATCGTGTTCTGCGAGCTGCCGAAAACCTCGACTGGTAAGATTCAGAAGTTCGAATTGCGCGCTCTGGCGGCCCGCACCCCCTAGGCGTGCACCACTGCGTGGTCTAGAGTCAGACGTAACAACAGACAGGCAGTATGACCGCACTTTCGCAATACGACAGGCTTGAAAGCCTTGGCCTTTGGCGCGCTGCGCGCACGGACCAAAGGCGCGAGGTTATCGTCTCTTTTGGCAATGCGACGCTTGTGATGTCTGACGGCGCCGGGCGACCGCTGTCGCATTGGTCGCTGCCTGCGATTGTGCGGCTCAACCCGGGCTTTAGCCCTGCCGTTTTCGCGCCTGACGCGGACGCCGCTGAATCGCTGGAAATCGACGATCCAATCATGATCGACGCCATCAACACGGTGCGTGGCCAGTTGATCAAGGCAAAGCCGCGCCGTGGCCGGCTGCGGCAGGGCCTGACGGCGGCCGTGCTGCTGGCAGTCGTTGGGACTGCGGCGGCATGGGGGCCGGCCTTACTGCGCGATCAGGCTGCAGGATCGCTTAGCGATCTGCGCCGCGCCCAGATTGGTGCATCGGTTCTGGGACATCTGCAGGCCAGCACCGGGCCCGCCTGCAGGGGCACGCCCGGACGCGACGCGCTGCAAAAACTACAGACCCGCCTGTTCGGGATGGACCGCACGGGTCAGGTCGTTGTGCTGCCGGGCGTCATGCCGGGGCCCGCCAATCTGCCGGGAAATTTGACCGTGATCGACCGCGCGACGCTGGTGCGTTATGATGATCCCTTTGTGACAGCTGGCGATATTATCGCCGCCCGTACCAGGGCGACCGACCCAGTACAGGACGTCCTTCGCCATGCGGGCCTGCGCGCGACGGTACATTTGCTGACCTCTGGCACCCTGCCGGATACGGCGCTGGCCAGCTATGCCGCCTATCTGCTGGACCAGGGCCAGCCACCGGTGACTGAACCGCAGCTAATCATTGCCTTCGCCGCGGCCAAGATCTCCACGACTCCCTATGCCGCGCTTCGCACCGCGCGGGGTCAGAACGGGGCCCGCCTGATGACCGCCGATCCGCTGGCGGGTACAGAAGCAGAGCCCGTGCTGACCGACGCGGCATGGCTGCAATTGCAGGCGATCTGCGATTTCTGAATGACAAAGGGCACAGCGGTGTCCCGCTACTCCCATTGTCGAAATCTTAAACCCGAAACTTAGCTGCGCAGGTAAGCGTCTGAAAATCCCATACTGCGAACGATGCCAAGCGCGCGGTTCAGGTCAGCTGCGGACCGGAACGGGCCAGCCGCAATGACCTTGACGCTGCCGGAATTTGCAGATGCCACCGGCAAGCCAGAGGCCTGAAGACGAGCGATCAGCCGCGCGGCGTTCGCCGGATCGCCAAAGCTGCCGACCTGCACATAGCGATGACCGCTGGTCGCGGCGACAGGTGCTTTAACACCAACGGTCGTGACCAAATGGCTGCTGACGCGGGCTTGCGGCTGTGAACGGGTCAGGCCGCGCTGGTGATTGATACGGCCATCGTCCCACACCCGCGTATAGCCGCTTGGCACGGTCACCCTACTGGATGCCACGTTAGAAGCGGGCACCGGGCCGGCGCCAAATGCGGGTTTCGTCATCCGGGTCGAGACCGTCGCCTGCACGTTTGCACGCGGAAGGGTCGCATTGGCCATGGCCGTCACGCCGCCCGAAGGCGACAGCGCCTGCGGGCCGCAGCGCACCGGGTAACGGCCATTAGTGTTAAAGCCGTCGATCCGGCAGGCCCCGGCCATAGCAACCGTCGGCGCGGAAACGCGGACCTGCGGCATGCCAGCCAAGACGGTCGCGGAAGGGAAGTCGCAAATGATGGGCTGGAGTGTTGCTGCGTTAATCAGCGTCACGCCCGTGGCGACCTGCTGAGCGCAAGCGACGGCCAATGTCAGTCGTAAGGGAGCGGGATTCGCTCCTGGCATGGTGGACATGCGCGGCTGGGCGGCCGCGGCCATACGCGGCGCACCGCCGCAATCGATGGATTGGCAGGTCGACGCACTGATGAAACAGGGCTGAATGCCGGTCTTGCCGTCACATGCCTCTTCCAAGGTGATGCGGCGCGGTTTGGCCTGCGTCGCGGCATTTACCACGCGAGGGGTCGTCGGCCCACCGACAGACGGGATGGTCAGCGGTTTCGGCGAGGCCGAAGCTGCCACAACAGGGGCTGCAGCAGACGTACGTACCTGGGGCGCGGCTGCTGGCACGGGAGCGGGACGTGCAGCGCGAGGCGCAGCTGCTACAGGTGCGACAACCGGGGCAGCGGTATTGTCGATCGTGATGATCGGCACGTTCGGCATTGGATCTGGTTTCGGCGCAGCCGCCGTGCCTGTCGTCGTCGGCTGAAAGTTGCACAGTTGCTGGCGCGCACGATCAACGCGCGGCACCCAGTTCACCCGGCCATCCAACCCGGCGCGCACAAAGGCGCAGCCTTTGCTGTCCACATACTGCGTGCCGGTGAAAGAACTGGGCGGAAATTCAGCCGGAATAGGCACATCCTGCGCAGAAGCGCCGGTGATGCCAATACCCGCCGCCATCGTCGCAACTAAAGCAATCACACTGGCAATACCGGTCGCAGACATAGACACCCCAACAAGATATTGAAATAAGATCGCAAACAATACCCAGCAAGTAAAGGCATCATCGCCTTGAAAATGCCTTAGTTCATGCGCCTTAGCCGCTATTTGGTGCCGAACATCCGGTCGCCTGCATCGCCTAGCCCCGGCACGATATAGCCCTGCTCGTTCAGGCGCTCGTCAACGGCGGCGGTTACGATGGGCACGTCGGGATGCGCCTCTTTCATGCGGGCGATCCCCTCTGGCGCAGCCAGAAGGCACAAAAAGCGGATGTTCGTAGCCCCTGCCTTTTTCAGCAGATCAATCGCAGCGACCGACGAATTGCCCGTTGCCAGCATGGGATCGACTGCGATGACCATGCGATCTTCCAGCGACTGAGGCACCTTAAAGTAATACTGCACGGGCTGCAGAGTTTCCTCGTCGCGGTACAAGCCAACGAACCCAACCCGCGCGCTGGGGATCAGTTCTAGGATGCCATCCAACAACCCGTTACCTGCCCGCAGGATCGACACCAGCACCAGCTTTTTGCCGTCCAGAACAGGCGCGTCCATTGGCTGCAGCGGTGTTTCGATCCGCTCTGTCGTCATCGGCAGGTTTCGCGTGACTTCGTAGGCCAGCAGCTGGCTGATTTCGCGCAGCAACTGGCGGAACCCCGCGGTCGAAGTTTCCTTGCGCCGCATCAGCGTCAGTTTGTGCTGAACAAGGGGGTGGGTCACGTGGGTCAGGTGTTCGCTCATGCCGTAGGCTCCAGTCGTTTCAGGATCGCATCGCGGGTTGCCGTGTCGCAGAATGCGGCCTTTGCGGCGGTCACGTTCATCTCTCGGAAATCAGTTTCGTCCCAGCCAAAGGTCTTCTGCAAGCATTCCAGCTCTTCGGTCATTGTGGTGTGGAAAAAGGGCGGATCATCGGTGCTGATCGTGACCGGCACACCGGCGTGGCGCAGACGTTCGATCGGGTGATCGTCCCAGCCTTCAACAGCCTTTAGCACCACATTGGACCCCGGGCAGACCTCTAGCACGATGCCGCGTTCGACCAGCAGGTCCACCAGATGCGGATCCTCAATCGCGCGAATGCCGTGGCCAAGGCGCTCGACCCCCAGCGTCAGCGTCTCGCGGATGCGTGCCGGGTCGCCCCATTCGCCCGCGTGGGCGGTCAGGCGAAGTCCTGCTTCGCGTGCCACATCAAAGCTATAGGCAAAATCGCCAGGGCGGCCTTCAAGCTCTGCCCCGGCCATGCCAAAGCCGGTCAGGAAGTCGCCAGCAGTTTCCGCAGCGACGCGCGCTGCCTTTTTGCAGGCATCGCGGCCGTGGTGGCGCACCGCTGTCGCGATACCGCGCATGACGATGCCGTCCTCGCGCTCTGCGTCACTGGCGGCCTGCGCAATTGCCGCCAGATAATCGCGCCAAGCGCTCAGGTCACCGCCGCCGCAGAAATCAGGGCTCAGGAACGCCTCTGTATAGATGACACCGTGAAACGCGCTTTCGGCTAGGACGGCGCGGGTCAGGCGATAGAATTCCTCGGGCCCGGTCAGGACGGTGCACGCCTCGTCATAGACTGACAGAAAATGCGCGAAATCGCGAAATTCATAGCCGCCATCTGCATTAAAGATGCTGCTTAGGTTCTTTCGCTTTTCACCTGCCAACCCCTTGATGAAATCGGGTGGCGCGGCGCCTTCCAGATGCAGGTGCAGTTCGACTTTTGGTAAGGTACGCAGTGTCATATAAACGATTTTCCCGGTCCGGTATGTGAAATGCCAAGGTGATCCGCCACGCTGGCCGCCACATCAACGAATGCAAGTTGTCCAAGTTCCCGCGCCCCGATGCCATGCACCAGCACAGGCACCCTTTCGCGCGTATGGTCGGTGCCGGGCCAGCTGGGATCGTTGCCATGGTCGGCTGTCACGATCAGCAGATCACCGTCCCGCAGGCGCGGCAGAAGATCGCCCAGCGCGGCGTCAAACCATTCCAGATGGTCCGCATAGCCCGGAATATCCCGGCGGTGACCATACAGGCTGTCGAACTCGACAAAATTGGCAAAGGTGAATGACCCATCCTCGGCGGTGTCGATCAGATCGGACAGATGCCCCATCAACGCGCGATCCTCGCCTTTGCGGTTCTCGTCAATGCCGCGCATAGAAAAGATGTCGCCAATCTTGCCCACGGCATAGACCTTGCGCCCGGCGGCCTGCGCATTGTCGCACAGGGTCGGGCTTGGCGGCGCGATGGCGTAATCCTTTCGGTTCGCCGTGCGCTTGAAGCTGCCCTCTTCGCCAACAAAGGGCCGCGCGATCACGCGCCCGACCTTCATCTGATGCAGATGCGGGGCCAGATCTTTGCTCAGCTTCAACAACCGATCGAGGCCGAATGACCCTTCGTGCGCCGCAATCTGCAACACCGAGTCCGCCGAGGTATAAACGATGGGCCAGCCGTCTTTGATATGCGCCGCGCCGTAAGCCTCGATGATCGCAGTGCCGCTGGCGTGGCAGTTGCCATGGATGCCGTCGGTGCCCGCAAGCTTGCAAATCAATGCGGTCAGGTCCGCCGGCAGCGCCGGGTTCGTTTCGGGGAAATAGGTCCAGTTCCACGGCACCGGCACGCCCGCCAGTTCCCAATGGCCGGACGGGGTGTCCTTGCCGGGGCTGATTTCAGTCGCTGCGCCCCAGGCGGCGGTCGGCGCGGCATCAAGGCACGGCACATCGTCGCCGCTGGCCAACCGCACAGCCGCCCCAAGGCCCAGCGAATCCAGGATCGGCACAATCAAGGCCCGCGCCTGCGCGATGTGCGCAACCGTATTGGCCCCGGTGTCTGGCAACGTGCCGTTGAAAAATGCGTCGGCGTCCGGCGCACCGCCGATGCCAACCGAGTCGATCACGACCAGAAAAGCACGTGTCATATCAAGTAATCCTGTCCAGTATCAGCGGCGCATCCTGCGGCGCAGCGCCTATGGTCATGGCGGCCGCAACCGCATCGCACGCGGCCTTTGCCGTATCATCGTTGCGGGCATGCACGAAGGCCAGCGTATCACCGGCGCTGACACATTCGCCCAGATTGAGCACATCCGTCAGGCCGACAGCAGGGTCAATCCGGTCACCCTCTTTCTGCCGTCCACCACCCAATGCTACCACGGCCAGACCCAGTGCTTCACCATCAATCGCGGCGATATGGCCCCCTGCCGGGGCCTTGACCGCCACGATAACCGGGGCCTTTGGCAGATGGGTCCGCCAGTCTTGGTCCATATCTGGCGGCCCACCCAAAGCTGCGATCATCCGAGCAAAGCGGTCCATCGCCGTGCCATCAGCCAAGGTCTGTTCAAGCGCGGCACGGGCTTTTTCCTCTGGCCAGCCAGCAAGGCCCAACGCCTCGCAGCCCAACGCCAGCGCGAGGGTGACCAGACGCGGCGCAGCCTCTGGCGCGCCGGACAGGATTTCCATGCAGATAGCAAGTTCTGTGGCGTTGCCAAGACTAGGGGCCAGCGGCTGGTTCATGTCCGACAGGACCGCGATTGCGGGGCACCCTGCCCCACGCGCGGTCTGCACCAACGCCTGCGCCAGCGCGCGCGCCTCGGCTTCGGTCTTCATAAATGCGCCACTGCCAAATTTGACGTCCAGCACCAGCGCATCAAGCCCCGCCGCAAGTTTCTTTGACAGGATCGAAGTGGTGATCAGAACGACAGATTCCACCGTCGCCGTCATATCGCGCACCGCATAAAGCCGCCGGTCCGCCGGGGCGATCCGCCCGGTAGCCCCGACAATGGCGCAACCGACATCAGACACGACCGCCCGCAACCGCGCCTCACTGACGTCGGTGTTGACGCCCGGCACGGCCTCCAGCTTATCAAGCGTGCCGCCCGTATGACCCAGCCCCCGGCCCGAGATCATGGGCACGAACACACCGCAGGCCGCCAGCATCGGGGCCAAGATTAGCGACACGCAATCGCCCACGCCCCCGGTCGAATGTTTATCAACGACCGGCCCGGGCAGATCCCAGGACAGCACATCGCCGCTGTCACGCATGGCCGCCGTCAGGGCGACGCGCCCTGCATCAGAAAGCCCGTTCAGACAAACCGCCATGGCAAAGGCCCCGGCCTGTGCATCCGATACCGCGCCCGACGCAAGCCCGTGCGCAAACTGCGATAGGTCGGCTTGCGTCGGCGTCTGCCCTTTGCGCACCTGCGCAATAATCGCCCGTGCATCCATGGCTCAGACCTTGCTCATGTATTCCAGGTCGAAAGCACCCGGCAATAGCGCGGCCACCGTCGTTTCCAGCGTGACGCCGTCCACGGTTGTCAGCGTGACAGGCACGTCACCGTCGCAGAATTCCGCCAGTTTTTGACGGCAACCACCGCAAGGGCTGACAGGTTTGGGGCTATCGGCGATAATGGCCACGGCCGCCACTTTACGCCCGCCGGCGGCGCACATGGCGGCAATTGCGCCAGCCTCGGCGCAGGTCCCTTCGGGATAGGCGACATTTTCGACATTGCACCCAACATGGACTGTGCCGTCCGCCATCCGAATGGCAGCCCCGACCATAAAACGGGAATATGGGGCATGTGCATTCAGGCGCACAGCGGTTGCGGCCGCGATCAGATCAGCGTTTGCAGGATCAGGGTATGACATGAAGGGAATCTCCGGAAGTTTGAATGACAGTGAAGCCCTGCGCCACCGGATGCAAGGCGACAAGGGGAACCACAACGGATGACCCCGCGTTGTGCGCTTAGGAGAAGGAGAATCCAATGATACCGCCCACCGCAAAACCCGTCCTTGCCGAAACAGATGCCGATCTGCCGACAGACGGCGACAGTCCGATGACCGGCGATCAGGCCGACCTGTTGCAGGTGTTATGCGGCGAAGCCTCTGAACCCTTTGACAGCGGCCTGACACAATCGCAGGCACTTGCGCGGATCGAAGAGTTGCGCACGCATTTGAACACGGGCCAGAACCTTTAAGACGTTCGCGCTTTATACAATGTGCCGGACCCGAGATTAAAACAATTACGGACCAAAACTTTTAAAGGAGCCATAAGATGTTGACCGGACCGAACATGACTGAAGACCACCACATGATGAACGGCGAACAGGCCGCAATCCTTCAAGAGCTTTGTGAAAAGACGGGTCATCCGTTCAGCGATCAGATGACCTCTGACCGAGCAGACGATCTGATTGATCGCCTGTCGTCAGAGCTGGAAGCGAGTACCAAGGCCCGCTGATCGTGGCTGCGCCGAGGAAACTCCTCGGCGTTTGCTTGGTACCGCGCGCCCTATACACTGAAGCGGATAGATTTAGATCGCATCAAGCATCAGGCAAAGCTGGACCGCCGGGTGCCATCATCAGCCCGGAAAGATCATCAACACTTCCGCGCCAAACACGCCCATGTCTTAGTTGCGCGGTTGCCAGCGTATCCGTGGTAGTGAATCTTCCCATTGCACGTCGGCAAGCCGGCCCAAATCTTTGCCAATTTGTTCATAAATGCTTGCCGCCCGATGCGCCCAGCCCGAACCCCTAGGAAACCAGCCTTTTCCAGCAGAACATCGGCCAGTGCGTCCTGCACCGGCCCCGAGAACTGCGCGCTTATCGATGCCTGTAATATCGACCAATCGCCGCAGCTTCGCAGGAATGAACCGATAGCGTCCGATGGCATGGGGTTGGCTAGGTATCGGCTTGATCCAAGCATAAATCTGCTCGATCGTCATGACGGTAGGCCGCTGCGCAGGTTTGCGCGCAGTCTATGTTACACCGTGTCATCGCCGTGGCGGCCCGCCTCTGCCGCTGCGATCAGATTGCGGACCCGGTCCGCCAGTGCCGCGCCCGTCAGCCCCGCGGGCGCGGCAGAACGGATTAACACCATATCGCTGGCCAGACTCCCCGCCCCCTGCACTGTCCGCAGCCGCACCAGATACCGGATAGGGAGCAAAGAAATTTTGACCTTCGTCCCCCGACGAACAGACTTGCAACCGTTGTGGGTGACGCAGCAGCGGATGGTTTGGGCGCGATTTTCACCATCGCCACCCGCCCCTGCAGGATTTACGCTCACCCCGCCATCGACAACGCGTCCGCCGGCGCGGCAATCACCAGCCCCAACAGGAATGCTATCAGCTACATTTGTCTGAAAAGCATCATGGCGGGCCTTTCCGTGCTTTGATTGCCGCGAACCTGCCGGACAGAAGTTGATAGATCGTTGGCCACAAAACCTCACTTGTCCCTGCGCTGAAACAAATGCTGCTCCTGGCAATTCCGACAAATCCGTCGACGACCGGGTCACACGCGACAAGCCGATGACGAGCGCACAAGACAGCTATTTTCCGACCCTGCGGCGAAGCGTTTAATCCGGACCTGACAAAACCGCAGCGTCCAAGCAGATCAAGTGCCCTGCAAGAAAAGAACGGTCGCGGCACCTGAGGCGGCCTAGCCTCGGTCTGCGCGATAGTTTAAGGGTAAACCATTGCTTAGAAGGACCGCCCGGCCATGACCGACGATACCCCATCAGACAGCCTGCGCAAGGCGGCACTGGACTATCACCAGTTCCCGCGTCCGGGCAAACTGGAAATCCGCGCGACCAAACCGCTGGCCAACGGGCGCGACCTTTCGCGGGCCTATTCCCCCGGCGTGGCCGAGGCCTGCCTTGAAATCAAAAAGGATCCGGCGACGGCACGCGATTACACCACGCGCGGCAACCTGGTCGGCGTCGTCACCAACGGTACCGCCGTGCTGGGCCTTGGCAATATCGGCGCGTTGGCGTCCAAGCCTGTGATGGAAGGCAAGGCCGTCCTGTTCAAGAAATTCGCCAATATCGATTGCTTCGATATCGAGCTGAACGAGTCTGACCCCGTCAAACTGGCCGAAATCGTCTGCGCGTTGGAACCGACCTTTGGTGCCATCAACCTTGAAGACATCAAGGCCCCCGATTGTTTCATTGTCGAGAAAATCTGCCGCGAGCGGATGAACATTCCTGTCTTTCACGACGACCAGCATGGCACCGCCATCGTTGTCGGCGCAGGCATCACAAACGCTTTGCTCATCGCCAAAAAGGACTTTGCCGACGTTAAGGTCGTGTCCACTGGCGGCGGCGCGGCTGGCATCGCTTGCCTGAACATGCTGCTGAAACTCGGCGTGCAGCGGAAGAACGTGTTTCTCTGCGACCTGCAGGGCCTTATTTACAATGGCCGCGAACTCGACATGACCGACCAGAAAGCAGAATACGCCCAAGGAGATCAGCCGCGCACCCTAATGGATGTGATCGACGGGGCCGACGTGTTCCTTGGTCTGTCCGGCCCCGGTGTGCTGACCCCCGAGATGGTCGCCAAGATGGCCGAGGAGCCGATCATCTTTGCCTTGGCCAACCCGAACCCCGAAATCGACCCCGCCGCGGCGCGCGCCGTGAACCCACGCGCAATCATCGCCACGGGCCGGTCTGATTTTCCCAATCAAGTCAATAACGTGCTATGTTTCCCCTTCATTTTTCGCGGGGCCCTCGACGCAGGCGCGACCACGATCAATGACGAGATGAAGATCGCCTGCATCGAAGGCATCGCCGCCATGGCCCGCGCCACAACCAGCGCAGAGGCCGCCGCCGCCTATAAGGGCGAGCAGCTGACCTTTGGCCCCGAATACCTAATCCCTAAACCCTTTGACCCGCGCCTGATGGGCGTCGTTGCCAGCGCCGTCGCGCAGGCCGCCTGCGACACCGGCGTCGCTACCCGGCCCATCACCGACATGGTCGCGTATAAGCGCCAGCTGGACGCAAGCGTCTTCAAATCCGCCTTCATCATGCGCCCTATCTTCGATGCCGCCCGGACCGCCAGCCGCCGCATCGTCTTTGCCGAAGGCGAGGACGAGCGCGTGCTGCGCGCGGCGCAAGCGATCATGGAAGAAACGACCGAAGAGCCAATCCTGATCGGCCGCCCGGACGTGATCGCCGCCCGCTGCGAACGGGCCGGCCTCGATATTCGGCCTGACGTCGACTTCAAGATCGTGAACCCCCAAAACGACCCCCGCTACCGTGATTACTGGGGCACCTACCACGAAATCATGGCCCGTCAGGGCGTGACCCCCGATCTGGCCCGTGCCATCATGCGCACCAATACCACGGCCATCGGTGCCGTCATGGTCCAGCGCGGCGAGGCGGATTCGCTGATCTGTGGCACCTTTGGCCAGTATCTGTGGCACCTAAACTACATCCAACAGATCCTTGGTGATACCCAACTGCACCCCGTCGCCGCCCTTTCGCTGATGATCCTAGAAACCGGCAACCTGTTCATCGCCGACACCCAAGTCCACGAAGAGCCGACGCCGGAGCAGATCGCCGAAACGGTTATAGGGGCCGCTCGCCACATCCGCCGCTTTGGCGTCGAACCAAAGATCGCCCTGTGTTCGCACAGCCAGTTTGGTAACCTCAACAGCAACTCTGGCCGCCGCATGCGCGCCGCAATGGACATCCTGCACAGCGAGCCGCGCGATTTCAACTTTGAGGGCGAGATGCACATCGACAGCGCCCTCGACGTCGATCTGCGCAACCGGATTTTCCCCGGCGCGCATCTGGACGGCGCTGCGAACTGCCTTGTCTTCGCCAACGCGGACGCTGCCTCTGGTGTGCGCAACATCCTCAAGATGAAGGGCAACGCGCTTGAAGTCGGACCGATCCTGATGGGTATGGGCAACCGGGCGCACATCGTGACGCCTTCGATCACCGCGCGCGGCTTGCTGAACATGTCAGCGATCGCCGGCACGCCGGTATCGCACTACGAATAAACATCAGGGCGACCTTGCGGCCCGCGCTTCAATAACTTGAATCCAAATATTATTTTTTGGTGAACCGGGGCCTTGTGTCTAGCTGCTTGGCCTTCGTGTCCGGCAGGGGTGCAGGCTTCGGTGCATGTTTGGTCTTGGGTGCGGTGCCGTGCTTATCCATGTCCCTCTCCAGTTGAACGGAGGCGGCGGAAGTGTCGTCCCGTGCCATCAAATCCAGTCCCACCCAACCCAGCCGGTAACTCACGTAAAAATAATGCTGCAAAATACGGGCTACTTTCAGCCCATGAATTACAAACATGGGCCACTTTCAGTCACAATAAAAATGCACGCCAATGTGACGGAACCATACCTTTGCTTCTGGTCAAAAATACCTTGAAGGTCTGAAGGTAGCGCCGACAGTTGGACCGCAGGACCAATCCCCTGCCCTGTCAATAAATTCACAGATCGGGCGATCTGATTCACGCGCCGCTCTTGCCCGTTCAAACCCGCCCTTCTATGCCTGTCACAGCGACGTTTGGGAGGACGGGACTAATGACCTACGCTGAGATCTACAAAAGCTGGCAAACCGACCCAGAGGCATTCTGGATGAAGCAGGCACAGGCCATTAGCTGGGTCAAGGAACCGTCCCGCGCACTCGATGACAGCAAGGCCCCCATCTATAGCTGGTATGCTGACGCGCAAGTGAACACCTGTTATAACGCTGTGGACCGCCACGTCGAAGGCGGCCGCGGCGATCAGGTCGCGATCATCCACGACAGCCCGATGACGAACAGCATAAGCCGCATGACCTTTGCCCAATTGCAAACCGCGACCGCGTCCCTTGCCGGCGCGTTGCGCGACAAAGGCATCGGCATGGGCGACCGGGTCATCATTTATATGCCCATGGTGCCAGAGGCGCTGATCGCCATGCTCGCCTGCGCCCGCATTGGTGCGGTGCATTCCGTCGTCTTCGGCGGTTTTGCCGCGCACGAATTGGCGGTCCGCATCGACGATGCGACTCCCAAGGCCATCATTGGCGCGTCCTGCGGACTCGAACCGGGCCGAACCGTCGCCTATAAACCGCTGCTCGACGGTGCCATCGAGCAGGCGAAACACAAGGTTGATTTTACCGTCATCCTACAGCGCGAGCAGTTGCACGCGGATATGACCGAGGGCTTCGATCACGACTGGCACACTATGCAGCAAGGCGTCACCCCCGCCGAGTGCGTTCCCGTCGCGGGCGATCACCCTGCCTACATCCTCTACACCTCTGGCACCACCGGCGCGCCCAAGGGCGTGGTGCGCGCCACGGCCGGCCATCTGGTCGCGCTAAACTGGACGATGAAAAACATCTATAACGTCAACCCAGGTGAAGTCTTCTGGGCCGCGTCTGACGTGGGCTGGGTCGTCGGTCACAGTTATATCTGTTATGGCCCGCTGATCCACGGCAACACCACCGTAGTATTCGAAGGCAAGCCCGTCGGCACTCCGGACGCCGGCACCTTCTGGCGCGTCATCCAAGACCACAAGGTCCGCAGCTTCTTCACCGCGCCCACAGCATTCCGCGCGATCAAGCGGGAGGATCCCAAGGGCGAGCTGATCAAGGACTACGACATCTCCTCGCTGCGCGCCCTCTATCTGGCGGGCGAACGGGCCGACCCCGACACGATCATCTGGGCGCAGAACGTGATGAAGGTGCCGGTCTATGACCATTGGTGGCAGACTGAATCCGGCTTTCCAATGGTCGGCAACCCCGCAGGGATCGAGGCGCTGCCCGTCAAGATCGGCAGCCCCACTGTCGCCCTGCCAGGCTATGACATCCGCATCCTTGACAACGGCGGCCACGAAGTCCCGCGCGGCACGCTGGGTGCCATCGCGATCAAACTCCCCCTGCCCCCCGGCACCCTGCCAACCCTGTGGAATGCAGAGGATCGCTTTATTAAATCCTACCTGACCACCTTCCCCGGCTACTATGAGACCGGCGACGCGGGCCTGATGGACGAGGACGGCTACCTTTACGTCATGGCCCGCACTGACGACGTCATCAACGTCGCTGGCCACCGCCTTTCCACCGGCGCGATGGAGGAGATCCTCGCAAACCACCCAGACGTCGCGGAATGCGCCGTTATCGGCGTGACGGACGAGCTGAAGGGTCAACTGCCCATGGGGTTTGTCTGCACCAACAAGGGCACCAGCCGCTCGGACGACGATATCATCAAGGATTGCATCCGTATGGTCCGCGAAGAAATCGGCCCCGTCGCCGCGTTCAAGCTGGTCGCCGTCGTGGACCGCCTGCCCAAGACCCGCTCTGGCAAAATCCTGCGCCGCACGATGGTAAGCATCGCCGACAACTCAGACTTCAAGATGCCCGCGACCATCGACGACCCGGCAATCCTCGACGAAATCCGCGCGGCGTTGAAGCCGTTGGGCTATGGCGGGGCGTAAATTACGAAGCACCCCGGTGAAAAGCGCGGGCGCATGCCCCGCCTTGCGACCCAAGGTATAATTTTGGATTATTTCAACAACCGAAGGCTGAAAAGTGGCATTCCAGTTTCGATGCGTGCTATTATATTTCCGAATTCAACTCGTTGGATGAAGACCTTTTCCTAATCCTGATCGTTGCAGCCGTAGCTGTTTTCTAGCTCGGTCGCAAACTATCCCGAAAACGCAGACGCTGCTTCTGGCAATCAGCATCACCGAACAGCCGGGTGCGGGATGTTGAATCTGATCACGTACCTTGGCGTCATGGAAACTTAACCCCGCGACCACCGCAACCCGCGCCACTTGCGCGGATCATTCAGGGCCGATCCTATGTGGTCGACGGCAATTCGCTGGTTAGCCAAAAAATCAAAATCAGGTTATTCGGCGTTGATGCGCCAGAACCAAACCATCCTCACGGTAAAAGCGCCAAATGGGCGTTACACGCGCTGTGCAATGGCCAAATGGTCAGGGCGGAAATCATCGAGAATGACAACCATGGCCGGACAGTGGCGCGGTGCTCGCTTCCTGATAGACGGGATCTTTCCGCTGAAGTGGTCAGCCTAGGTATGGCAATTGATTGGCCGAAATTCTCGAAAGGCGTGTATCGCGCCCGAAAGGTGCCGGAAGCGCACAAGAAAATGTGGCTTACAGATGCACGGCAAAAAAGGCCGGTTTGATGTCTGGGAGAGGTACAAAAAGCGGCAAAACACACCTTCAATTCCGCTCAAATAGATCAGTTGGTCTTGGGACAGTTCAGACCAGCGCAGGCGGCATACCCTAGAAACAAAAAGCCCCGTCTGCACTGCAGTCGGGGCTTTTGATCGTGATGCGCGAAAGGCTTAAATATCGTCGCCAAGCGCGCCTTTGACGGTTCCGGTCACGTCCTGCACAGCGCCCTTGGCCTTTTGCGCTTTGCCTTCAGCTTGCAAACGCTCGTTGTCGGTCGCGTCGCCGATGGCTTCTTTCACAGTCCCTGCAGCCTTATTGCCTGCTGCTTTCACTTTGTCAGTAAGTTCGCCCATGAGGAAATCTCCTGTTTTATCTGTGGGTTGACGTCAATCGCTCCCGCACGTTGTTTCTTCTTAACTAACCAACTCGCCCGCGAAAGGTTCCGCGTCAAAGCTGCTTTGCAGTAGGTTTCAGGCAAACTGCTCCTGAAACAAGCGCTCCTCCAACCCATGACCAGGATCGAACAGGATGCGGTGCTGGATCGTCGGGTCCGACTGAATTTCCACGCTGACCACGTCGCGCACGGCCTTGCCGTCGGCGTCCGCCATCACGGGCCGCTTTTCCGAGTTCAACACGTCGATCCGCACCACGGCCTTCTTCGGCAACAAGGCCCCGCGCCAGCGCCGAGGCCGGAATGCCGCCATTGCCGTCAGCGCCAGCACGTCAGAGCCAATCGGCAGGATCGGGCCATGCGCGCTGTAGTTATAGGCGGTAGAGCCCGCAGGCGTGCAGACCAGCGCGCCGTCACAGACCAGCTCCGGCATACGCAGCTTGCCGTCCACGGTGATACGAAGCTTGGCCGCTTGCGGGCCTGCGCGCAGCAATGACACCTCGTTGATCGCAAGCGCCGTGTGCATCGATCCATCGGCGGCCAGCGCGGTCATGGACAGCGGGTTGATGATTTCTTCTTCTGCGTCCTGCAAGCGCTGGACCAGATTTTCATCTTCGTATTCATTCATCAAGAACCCGACGGTGCCGCGGTTCATCCCGTAAACCGGCGCATCCAGCGCTTGTGTCGCGTGCAGGGTTTGCAGCATGAAACCGTCCCCCCCCAGCGCCACGATAAACTGCGCCTCCACGGGTGCGACGCTGCCATAGCGCTGAGTCAGCTCGGCCAGCGCCTCTTGGGCGATGGGGGCATTGCTGGCCAGAAAGGCTATCCGCAAACGGGGCATAGAGGGCGTATCCTTCGGAACGTTTTGGGATTTGTCCCCTGATACTACCCAAAACGCAAGCGCACCTGTCTACGCACGTCATGCGCCCGATTAACCCTGCGAGACGTTTTGCCGCTTTTGACCCTGCGCCAATTGGCGTAGAAGGCATTCAAACCTCGTTATCATGCCCGAAAGGAACAGCCATGAACGCCCCCACCCGTGACGACGGCTTCTTCACCGAATCTTTGGCCAGCCGTGATCCTGAGATCTCTGCCGCAATGGACGCCGAGCTTGGCCGCCAGCGCAAAGAGATCGAGCTGATCGCTTCCGAAAACATCGTCAGCGCCGCCGTGATGGAAGCGCAGGGCGGCGTGATGACGAACAAATACGCCGAAGGCTACCCGGGCCGCCGCTACTATGGCGGATGCGAGCATGTGGACGTTGCTGAAAACCTGGCCATCGACCGCGCCAAGAAGTTGTTTTCATGTGGCTTTGCCAACGTGCAGCCGAACTCTGGCAGCCAAGCAAACCAAGGTGTGTTTCAGGCGCTGCTGCAGCCCGGCGACACAATCCTTGGCATGTCGCTGGACGCTGGCGGCCACCTGACCCACGGCGCAAAGCCAAACCAGTCCGGCAAATGGTTCAACGCCATTCAGTACGGCGTGCGCGCTCAGGATCTGGAACTGGACTACGATCAGGTCGCCGAACTGGCGGCAGAGCATCAGCCCAAGATGATCATTGCCGGCGGCTCTGCCATTCCCCGCATCATCGATTTTGAGAAAATGCGCGCGATTGCAGATTCGGTCGGCGCTTACCTGCTGGTTGACATGGCCCACTTTGCCGGTCTTGTCGCTGCGGGCCTCTACCCCTCGCCCTTCCCGCATGCCCATGTGGCAACCACGACCACGCACAAAACCCTGCGCGGCCCACGCGGTGGCATGATCCTGACCAACGACGAAAACATCGCGAAAAAGGTTAACTCCGCCATTTTCCCAGGGATTCAAGGCGGCCCCCTGATGCACGTAATCGCCGCCAAGGCAGTGGCATTCGGCGAGGCGCTGCGCCCCGGCTTCAAGGACTACCAAAAGCAGGTTATTCTGAACGCGCAGGCGCTTGCCGACGAGCTGATGAAATGCGGCCTTGATATCGTCACCGGCGGCACCGACACCCACCTGATGCTGGTCGACCTGCGCCCCAAAGGCGTCAAGGGTAACGCGACAGAGGCAGCACTGGGCCGCGCGCATATCACATGCAACAAGAACGGCATCCCCTTCGATTCCGAAAAGCCTACGATCACCTCCGGCGTGCGCCTTGGCTCACCCGCAGGCACGACCCGCGGCTTCACCGAAGAAGAGTTCCGCCAGATCGGCCGCTGGATCGGCCAGGTCGTCGACGGACTTGCCGCCAACGGTGAAGAAGGCAACGCCGAAGTCGAGGCAGAAGTCAGCGCTCAGGTCGAAGCCATGTGCGACCGCTTCCCGATCTACCCGAACCTGTAATCCACGCAGGATGACATCAAAGGCCGCCGCACCCCGCGGCGGCCTTTTGCTATTCTGATACAGGCCGCCGCTGCGTCAAGACCCTTGATCGGCCCCGCCCCGCACCCCACTTGGGACGGGCATAGCTAAAGGATAGACTCATGACTGACCGCCCCGCCCCCCTGCGAATCGACATCGTGTCGGATGTAGTCTGCCCCTGGTGCATCGTCGGCTATCGCCAGCTAAAACAGGCGCTTGATGCCAAAGAGACCCCCTACGACCTGCACTGGCACCCATTCGAGCTGAATCCAAGCATGCCCGCGTCAGGTCAGAACATGTCCGAGCATATTATGGAAAAATACGGTAGCACCGCCGCTGAATCCCAAGCCAACCGTGATCGGTTGACCGAACTTGGCAGCGATCTGGATTTTAACTTTTCTTTCGGGCCCGATACCCGGATGCACAATACGTTCAATACCCATCAACTAATCCATTGGGCTGACACGATGGGCCGCGGCCACGATCTGAAACAAGCTCTCTTCTCTGCCCACTTCACCGACAACAGCGATCTGTCGAGCCCCGACGTGTTGGCCGATATCGCCGCCTCAATCGGCCTCGACGTCGCCGAGGCGCGCGCCGTGCTGGAAGACCAACGCTACGCAGAGGCCGTTCGGACTGAAGAGAAATTCTGGACCCAGCAAGGCATCACTGGAGTGCCTGCCATTATCTTTGACCGCAAGCATCTGGTCACAGGAGCTCAGGGTGCCGACAACTACGGCAACATCCTTGACCACCTTGCCAATGCCCCAGCCGCATAAAGCAGTTCCCCTTTCTTCTGGTCAAAAATACCTCGGGGGTGTGGGGGCCGCGTCCCCAAGGATCGGCTTGCCGAAGGCAAGTCGATCCCAAAAAATAAAAACCCTTAAGTTCGCCCCTGCGCCCGCAGCATTGAGATCACCGCAATGAACACGGCAATCCCCAGCGCCAACCATTTCGCCAGCTTGCGAAGCAGGCAGGTCTCACGCAATGCGCCGCGATCTCTGGTGTTCAAATATGCCAAGACTCGGTCAGCGCATTTCCCCGGCGCAGCGGTAACGACCATGCGCGCCAGCTTGGGGTTGCCCTGCACCACGTCCGCAAGCACGACAGCGCGCAGGTCGCGGATCACATGACGCGGCAGAGTGTGGCCGACCTTGCTAGCCTGCTGTTCCAGCGTCCGGCCACGCAATCTCAGCTTCGCCTCCATCAGGGTGCGAATAAGGGCGTTTTTTGCGCAAAAGGGTGTCAGCAGCCATGCCCCTGTGGTAGCGATGGGGCCGCGCGGCCCCAAGTATAAGGCGCGGCGCGACATATCATAAAGACAGGCCTGCGACATGCTGAACACAATCACCCACGGCGTCCCCACAGACACCCGGCCCCTTTTGATTGTGCACGGCCTCTTTGGCTCTGCCCGGAACTGGGGCGTCATCGCAAAACGGCTTTCAGACACCCGGCAGGTCATCGCGGTCGACATGCGCAACCACGGCGACAGCCCTTGGATGGACAGCCACACCTATCGCGATATGGCTGATGATTTGGCAACGGTGATCGCTGACATAGGTGCGCCGGTCGATGTGATGGGCCATTCCATGGGCGGCAAGGCGGCGATGGTGCTCGCCCTGACCCGGCCGGAACTGGTGCGCCGCCTAATTGTCGCGGATATCGCGCCTGTTGCCTATAGCCACACGCAGGATGGCCCGCTCGCGGCAATGCAGGGGGTTGATCTGTCAACCATCGCATCGCGCAAGAACGCGCAGGCGCAGATGCCGGTCGACGCCGCCACAGCTACATTCCTGCTGCAAAGTCTCGATCTGGAACACAAATGCTGGAAACTTAACCTGGACGTCCTTGCCCGTGACATGACCGCCATCGTTGGCTGGCCCGACGTGACAGGGCAGTTCACCGGCCCGGCGCGTTTCCTGCGCGGGGCCAATTCGACCTATGTGCCAGATTCGGCAGAGCCCGCAATACGCGCAGCGTTTCCCGCTGCCGTTATCGAAACAGTTGCAGATGCGGGCCATTGGCTTCACGCCGAACAGCCCCGCGCGGTCGAAGCCGCAGTTCGGGCTTATCTGGACGGCTAAATTTTAGATCCGCGACGACGTCAAGAACGCAGCTAAGCACAGCCCGCCGATCAAGCTGACAAAGATATAAGGGATGCTTTGCATGGTTTCGCTCCTGCGTATTAGCGTTTGTGCCACATAATACGCACGGGCTGCATGTTTCCGTCGCGCTTTGCGGCGCAATGTAATAAGACCTAGGGGACATCTAACCCTAATCGCGACCGGAGACATTCGCATGACACGCATCTTTTCACTCTTTGCGGTTCTGACAGCCCTGACCGCCTGCAACACTATCGCCGGTGCGGGCCAAGACCTTACCATGACCGGCACCGCTATCACGACCCAGACCCGCGCCGTGCAGTCGGATCTGTAGACCCAACCTGCCCCAGAATGCTCATTCCGCCATGTTTACGTTTCGCACTGTTCTCGTCGTCATCATCGCGGGCATTATCGGCACGATGTTTAATTCCATCGCCATCAACATCATGGCCGGTGCCGACATCATGGCACTGATCGTGTCCTTTGGCCGCAACTTCGTTGCGATCATCGTGGCCCTGCTGCTGATCCCGATCTTTGCCCGCGGCGCGTACGTCGCGGCATGGCTCATCGCACTGATCGCGCTGACAGCTATCGCGTCGCTACTAGCCGTGGTTGTCTTTGGCACCACTGCACCGTGGAGTTTTGTTCTTACGGTGAACTTCGTCTATGCCTTCGTCGCAACGCTGGTCTACGCGGTATCATTCCGCCAGCACTAAGCTGGTCGAATTTAACGACAAAAAGGCCCGCGGCAATCCTGCGGTCCTTTTTTTTCATGTCTGGCATGCTTTAACTTTTCGGTCACACTGCTTCGCATGCGATACATTTTATTTAAAATAGCTTATAGTCAGGCGATGCCGCCCCCCGGCGAGATGGGCTGCCGCCAGCGCGTCGCGCGCGCCTCTAACCGTTGCATCACGCCATATTCAATGGCCAGCATAACGATGATGAACGACAGCGCATAGGCCATGACATATGGCACCTCGAACAGTTGAAAATACAGGTGGATTTGAAAGCCGATCCCATCCGGGCGGCCCAGAAATTCGACCACCAGCACCAACTTCCAGATGATCGCTAGACCATTGCGCGCCGCCGCTGACAGATAGGGCGCAAGCTGCGGGATCACGACGTGGCGCAGTCGGTCGAACCGGGACAAGCGATAAACCTGCGCCATGTCGCGCAGCGGCCGATCCAATGCGCGGGCACCCTCGCGAACCGTCACAATCACGGTCGCAGTCTTGTTGAAACTGACGGCCACAATCGCCGCTGTCTCGTTTAGGCCGATCCACAGATAGCACATGACGATCACGACCAGCGCCGGGATATTCAGCGCGACAACGACCCAAGGGTCCGCCCAGCGGTTCAGGCGTGGCATCGTCCCCAGCATGACCCCCAGTACGACCCCGATGCCCATGGAAATACCAAACGCCAGCGCCACACGCACCAGCGTCGGCACCAGATGATGCAGCAGTTTGCCGTTCAGCGCCTCGGCTAGCATGATCGCGCCCACCTGCCCCGGCCCCGGAAAGGTACGCGGCGTGGCGATCCACCAGGCGGCGGCGGCCCATAGCAATACCAGTGCCAGCAAGGATGCCAGCGTGATCGCGCTTGATGTCAGTCCTTGATGCACGGGAGCCCTCTTTGTTAACCCTATCGTGGGGCGCTGCGCGTGGTGCGTCAACGCCGCCGCCGGCCGACACGACTATGGTCCTATGTCGCGGGCTCTGCCTTATTCCTACTCTGTCGCCACAAGTGGAGTCGCACGTTTCCTTTTCGCAAGTCTTCTGATCCGTTTGGCGACCCTCGCCAGCCCGAACACGGCCCTTGCCCAATTGGAAAAAGCCGACCTAGAACCCTTTGCAACCCGCCCTTTTCTATCGGCGAGCCGCCAGGCGACAAGGGCGTGTGGGAGCTGCTGAACTCTGGCGGTGCCATCGTCGGCTAAGTCTTTGAGACAGAGGAAATGGCACCCCTACCCGGATTTTCCGGCGCGTCGATAAACATCTTCGTCATGCTGGACTTGAACGGTACCTTCATGGCCGTAAAGCTGATTTTCCACAACGAACCGATCTTCATCTCGGGTCTGGGCGAGGCACCGCTGCGCAAATTCTTCGAGCAATATCGCGGGTTGTCGATCAACCAAAGCCTTGTCGTCGGTAACCCGTACGGCGGTGTGGGCGAAGGGTCGGCGTTGGTCTATCTTGACGGCGTGACCAAGGCGACCGCCAGCATCCGCATCGCCCGCGAAAGCATCCTTGCCTCCACCCGCGCCGCGCCCGACCGCTTTTACCTGCGGCCCGCTCAAGTTAGTGGCCGAAAGCCCCTTTGACGGTGCCGTCCGCAACCGCCAAGGCGATCTGATTCTGCTTGGCGTGTTTCTGACTGGTTTACTGCTGACCCTCGGTCCCGGACAGAAGCAGTTTGCAGCACTCACCGCCGCGCTGGCCGATGCACTCTCAACCGCGATCTGCCTGATGGATCACGCCGATATCGCGCGTTGCCTGTCCCAATACCCCGGCACGCAAGCCCGCCTGATTGAGACCGAGGGCAACCTGATTACAGCATAGAAAAGCCCCCGCCGCATCACTGCGACGGGGGCTTCCGAGCTAACGGTATTGTTCCCTTACTTCGCGTTTATCACGGCCCTTTTCGCCATGACTTTGCACAGGTGCGCGCGGTATGGCTTGTCGCCGTGCAGGTCGGCGATCATGTGGCTGGGGTCCATGGCGATGCCGTCCAGCGCCTCGGGTGCAAAGTTCGCGCTCAGCGCCTCTTCGGCTTCGGTCCAGCGGAACACGCCGTTGCCAGACGCACCGGTGATCGCGACGCGCACTCCGTCCGCGAACTTGGCGACAAAGACCG
>Ga0209491_10003163_pt1 | contig 27667 bp, 28 predicted proteins | sample BON02_FD_187213 | JGI IMG/M metagenome (GOLD analysis project Ga0209491, IMG submission 187213) | Freshwater microbial communities from Lake Bonney liftoff mats and glacier meltwater in Antarctica - BON-02 (SPAdes) (version 2) | ecosystem: Environmental > Aquatic > Freshwater > Ice > Glacier...
ACCAGTTCGACAAGTCACGCCTGCCCAGTCGCTATGTTTCGGTAGGGCCGGAGCGTGCACCCCAGCGCAGCTACTACTTCGCGATGGGGATGACCGAGGAGGAGATCGCGCAGCCGTTCGTCGCTGTCGTTTCTGCCGGCAACGACAGCGCGCCGTGCAACACCACGCTCGATTTTCAGGCGAACATCTGCCGCGACGGCGTCATCCAAGGCGGCGGAGCCAAGGCCGAGACCCATGTCTATGCGGATATTTAGAGTGATCATTTCACAGTTCGACCTCTCCCTTGGCGTGGGAGGGGAGCTGGCTGGGTTTAGAGAGAGTTCGCCATCAGGCTCTCCCCCTCCGCCAACATCTCAATGCGAATCAATGAGATGGGCCTCACGAGGCCGAAAAATCCCCAGCTTCCGCGCGGTCTTGCGGTTTCCGACGGAACCTCGGAGACTGCCTAAAACGCCGAAATCGGTCTCTGATCGGCTTTTGTCTCTTTTCACCCGAACCTCGTCGGAAAAGGTTCGGTTAGAAAAAGTCGAGGTTTTCCGGGCTTTTCGAGGTTGGCACTGACCGAACCTTTTGAGTCCCAACTCGGAAGGCATGTGGGCGGAGAACCGCAGGTGGGCGTAGTGCTTTCACGGTGAGTTCGTAGAACCTGCAGGCTACCATTCCGCGCGCTAACAACTGGTGACGGTCTGTCGTCAGGACGTCGATCCTGCCGCGTACACCGCTGCACTAAACGCTCTGACGGGTTTCAGAGGTTCATTAGTAGAAAACCCGTGCTCCCGATAGGAGGCGCTCGATTTTGAGTTCTCTTGAGGGGCCGGTTAGCTCGACTTCGATATTGAAGAGGTTCCCGCCCGGACGAAGCGCTAGGCTAGCAATTGCTACCGTGTCGCCCTCTCGGCGCATACGAACTCCAACCAGAGGTAACTTCTCTAAAGCCTGAGCGAGCGACGACTGCGACGGGTTGCTCGACAGCCCCTGCTTTAACTGCCGCTCGTCCCAAACAAACTCATAGTCTCGGTCATAAAGGCCATGCCACCAAGCCCAGGAGGTCAAATTTAACGTAGACAGAAAGAATGCAGCCAGCATTGCGTCGGGAACTGGCTCGACCTTCAGTGCGCATTGGATCGGAGTTTCGGCATTTTCGACAAACGCTTTTAACTCAATATGCCCCCCATGCGAGTCTCCGCGCCAATGCGTGCTGACATGGGCTCCATCCGCGAGTGCGAGACCCTTTGTTTTGGCAATGAATTTCTCGACAGCCCGCTTGGCTGCTGATTGGGACGCGATGCCAATCTTCTCAATGTCCCCCACAAAGATGGAGCTTTGAAAATTCTCCCATGCACTTCGAACGGCATAACCGTCGAGATACCGGGTTTTTCCGTCTGAGAGGTTCGGTAGGTCCATCATAATCGGGCAAGGATCTTCAACGAGCTCCTCCGCACTGACCCGATCTGACGATCGTTGTGCATCGGCTTGTAGCTTTCTCTGATCTTCTTCCGCTGCCAGCGCAGCCTTCTCATATTTCCGCATTATCCTGCTGTAGAGGTGGCCCTCTTTGCGGCTTTGAAGAAGCTGAAGCGCAGGCTGGAACCCGTTTGAGATTGCCATGATCGGGGCACCCGATTTGAAAGCGATGTCACCGTAAGTTTCTCTTATTTCGACCGATCTCGGAAAATCCCTGATCGCTTCGAACAGGACGGCTCGCGCTTGCTTCATTTCCCCAGCATCGGCGAACAAGCGCGCACGTTCGGCTGCGGCCGGTATTCGCATTCCGGGCAGTTTTTCGAGCAGGTCACACCAACGCTGCGCCTCGGACCAATCTTTGCGACGCTTTGCCAATCTCAAAAGCCCCCTGATTGCGAAGGGGCGATGAGGCTCAAGCGAATGCAGCAGTGTCAATGCGCGGCGCTCGTCGGCTATGCGTTTCAGCCCGCCATAGGTGCGTGCCAAATTATACCACACGTTTCGATTGTCCGGCTCATCAACGCTAAGCTTTTCAAGCCAAGGCAACGCGGATTCGTAATCGCGTTCGTCAACCAGTTTGCTCAAGTTTAAAACCTCTGCCGGCGGACGAAGCGGGCTCTCCAACTCCCGGATATGGTCAGAAATTTTCTTCTGCATGGGGAGCGGAGCAAGGATGAGAGCCTTTTTCAGGCATTCCAAACCACGTGCTTGATCGCCGTTTTGTTGGTGCCACAACCGTCCCAACTGGGTCCAGCCGGGACTATAGGACGGCCACTTTTCAGTCACCAATTGGGCTGCGGCAATCGCGCGGTTCAGGTTTCTTTCGAAATGTCCCAGCGAAGCTTCTGCCATAAGATCATCGCGCGAAGCGTCGGCAGGTAAGGGGCGCGGGGGTAATGGAACACCTAGGCTCAGGACTCATTGATCACAACCAGAAGAGGACGGTTGCAGCGATGCAGATGGCGGACATGAAGGTGTGGGCGCAGCGGTCATAGCGGGTGTGGATGCGTCGCCAGTCTTTTAATTTGCCGAACATGTTTTCGATTTTGTGGCGCTGGCGATAGAGCACCGTGTCGTGGGGGATGGCAATTTTTCGATTAGTTTTCGACGGGATGCAGGCCTTGATCTTGCGTTGAGCCAGCGCAGCGCGGAACCAGTCGGCGTCATAGCCCTTGTCGCCCAGCAGCGCTTTGGCCTTGGGAAACGCCCCTATCATCAGCGCGGCCCCTTTGTAATCGCTCATTTGTCCTTCGCTGAGCAGGAGGATCAGCGGTCGCCCATCACCATCGCAGACGGCGTGAAGTTTAGAGTTCAGACCGCCCTTGGTCCGCCCGATACGCCTGGGAACCGACCCTTTTTTAAAAGGCTGGCGGCGGTGCGATGCGCCTTCAAATGGGTCGCGTCGATCATCAACCGGTCAGGCTTGCCGCCCTTGGCCGCGAGCGCTGCAAAGATTCTGTCGAACACCCCCATCCGGCTCCAGCGGATGAACCGGTTGTAGATCGTTTTGTGCGGACCGTAGTCCTTGGGTGCATCGCGCCAACGCAGACCGTTCCTGATCACAAAGATGATCCCCGAGATCACCCGCCGGTCATCGACCCGGGGCACCCCATGTGACAACGGAAAATACGGTTCAATTCTGCGCATCTGCGCTTCCGACAACCAGATCAAATCACTCATGGCAGCGCCTCCTTGCACTGCCATTGAATCAACCCATCAGCGAAAGCGCAAGCATTTTAATAGGTCCTGAGCCTAGTTTCCGATCGCGGTTTCGATCCACTGGTGTGCATTGGGAATACGGCGTTTCAATTCTGGCAAATCATTGATGCACAAGAATTTTATATTTTCCCAATCGGTGTTGGCCGGGACGCCATTGTTCTGTTGCGTGATCCATTGGTCCGGTTCATTGGCGGCGACGTGGATATAGTCGCGTGGTTCGTGAATGCGGCCATGGCCGTTTCTGATACAATGATGATTGTGCAGGCTCTGCGGTAAGAATTGGGCGATGTCGCGAAACCGGAATGAGCTGTTGAGGACGAACTGATCATGATTTTCGGCAAATAACTTGGCCATGATGGAACGTTGCATCGGGTGGACGACATGGGCGCTGGCAAACATATGGTCGCTGCCAAAACCCATGATATTGGCTGCTTCAATCTGATTATAGTGATTCAGTAAAGCCGCATCACGCTGACTGTTCCCGCAATCAGGCAGATGAGAAAAATCAACCCACTGGCCGCGCATCACTGGCCCCGTAGCGGTAAAAAAATCGGAAAAATTCACGGGCGACGTTAAAAATACATCGTCATTAAAATAGATGAAATGCTCGGACAGTTCCGGAATCCGCCACAGGAAAGTTTCGATGGAGAGCGAATTGAAAGTCGGCAGGGCTTCTTCATAATCAGTGAAAATCTCGTGATGGTCGATCGTGCTGATCTTTGTGCTAAATTCTGGGGTTAGTCCGGAAAAAATGGGGATCTGGCCATCGGTCACGATCCATATCCGGCGCACATCCGGCGCGTTATTGGCAATAGAGCGCAGGCAATAGTTAAGCTCGTCACTGCATAGCCAGCGGTGCGGATTGATCCCGTTGTCGTGCAGCGGCGATAGCGCGTCGCCAAGATAACGGTCGCGTTTGGACTTCAATGCTGGATCGGCTCCATCCACCCAGGTGATGACAATGTCAGTGTTAAACATGGTCCATCCGCTCGCGGATATTGAGCGGAGTTTCGGCCAATAGGGGGACATGGTCATTTTCCCGCAAATCGCGTTTGCACTTAATAATCCGGGTCTGTTGTTTCATCATTTGGATTTGCTCTTGGACGAACGCCGGCAACGCTCGGAACAATATTTCACATCATCCCAAACGGCCTTCCATTTTTTGCGCCAAGCGAAAGGGCGTTCGCATATCGGGCAAATTTTCTGTGGCAGGTCAGACTTTTTCATCATGCTCCAGTGCTTCAAGGTGACACATTGGGGATCATTGCTTCCTGATAATCGACTGCGATCAATCGGAACGTCATGTCAGCGCGTTCATCCGGGCCGCATGTTTGGTTGTGCGTCCCGAAACACGTTTGCGCCACAATCGAAAGCTTGAAGGCTTCAAGCTCTTATGCATCAGCTTGATCACATTTTTTTCCGCCATGCCGGTCTGTCCTTCAATCATCTCGAAAGACGTCTTGTCGTCCCAGGCAAGGGCGATCAATTCTGAAATTTTGTCATCATCCATTTCGGCGATATGGCGCAGTTTTTGGTAAACACCAGCGTTATTGTGCTTAAGAGCTTAGGCTAGCTGGCCCTGATGCATATTGTGCCATTCGCGTAGGGATAAGAATACCGGTGGTAAGCCGTCATCTCATTGGTGGATGATGAATGGAGTTGGCTAGACGCTATTGGTCTCGTTCCCCATCAAACCGCCACAACATCCTGCCGGATCGCGCCAAAGATCGAATGACCATCCGCATCCAGCATCTGGATTTTCACCGTATCGCCAGCGCTCATAAACGGCGTCTTCGGCGCGCCGTCGTTGATCGTTTCGATCATCCGGATTTCGGCGATGCAGCTATAGCCGAGGCCGCCTTCGCTGACCGGTTTGCCGGGATCGCCATTGGGCCCCTGATTGGACACGGTGCCGGAGCCGATGATCGTTCCGGCGCATAAAGGCCGGGTCTTGGCGGCGTGGGCGACCAGATCGGCGAGGCTGAAAGTGGCGTCTGCTCCGGCATTGGCGCGGCCAAAGGGCTCGCGATTATAGTCGACCTGCAGCGGCAGATGGATCACCGAGCCTTGCCATGCATCTCCCAGTTCATCGGGGGTGACGCAGACCGGGGAGAAGGCCGATGGCGGTTTCGACTGGAAAAAGCCGAAGCCCTTGGCCAGCTCGCCGGGGATCAGGCCGCGCAGGGACACATCGTTGCACAGCATGACCAGCTTGATATGGCCAGCCGCGCTTTCGCTGCTGACGCCGTTAGGCACATCGTCGGTGATGACCGCGATTTCGCCTTCCATGTCGCAGCCCCATTTGGGATCGCCGAGCGGAATGTCGTCGCGCGGGCCGAGGAAGGCATCGCTGCCGCCCTGATACATCAGCGGATCGGAATAGAAACTCTCCGGCACTTCCGCGCCGCGTGCCTTGCGGACCAGTTCGACATGATTGATATAGGCGCTGCCGTCGGCCCATTGATAGGCGCGGGGCAGGGGGGATTCTGCCAGCCGCTCGTGAAAGCGTTCGCAGGGCACGGTTTCATGTTCGACATCGCGATAAAGCGCTTCCAGCTTTGGCGCGCAATTTTGCCAGTCATCCAGCGCCGCTTGCAGGGTCGGGGCAATATTGCTCGCTTCGCAGCAGCGGGTCAGATCTTTCGAGACCACGACCAGACGTCCGTCACGGGTATCATTTTTCAGGGTAGCGAGTTTCATGTGCGTTCCTTCATCATGCTCCGTTCCTCCGCGAAGGCGGGGGCCCATCTCCGACTATTGCCTCTAGCCGAAACTTCAGGAGATGGACTCCTGCCTACGCAGGAGCACAGCATTGTTCAATGCGAAAACCCTAATGCTCGTCGCGCGCCTTTGCGTGCAGCCAGGCAGCATGTTGCGGCGCCTTCTTGGTTCGGCTCCATTCCTCGAGCATCGCCGGGGCGACGCGGCGCAATTCGGTCATTTCTTCATCAGTGCCGATATCGCAGGCCAGTTCCAGCCGGTGGCCATTGGGATCAAAGAAATAGATCGACTTGAAAATGCCGTGATGGGTCGGGCCGAGCACCTCCAGCCCTTCGGCCTCCGCATTGGCCTTGGCCGCCATCAGATCGTCGAGCGAACCGACTTTGAAGGCAATATGCTGCACCCAGGCCGGGGTGTTCTGGTCGCGGTCCATATCCGGCTGCTCGGGCAGCTCGAAAAAGGCCAGGACATTGCCGCCGCCGGCATCGAGGAAAATATGCATATAGGGATCATGTTCGCCGGTCGACGGCACTTCATTTTCGGCAAAGGCGAGCTGGAAATCCATGCCCATCACCCTTTTGTAGAAATCGACCGTCTGCTTCGCATCCTTGCAGCGATAGGCGACATGGTGGATGCCGTTGATTTTTGGTGCGGTCATTCTGCCGGCTCCTCTACTTTCAGCACGCCCCGCGATACCTGATCGCGTTCGATGCTCTCGAACAGGGCCTTGAAATTGCCCTCGCCAAAGCCGTCATCGCCCTTTCGCTGAATGAATTCAAAGAAAACCGGACCGACTTGCGCTTCGGCAAAAATCTGCAGCAACAGACGGGGCTCTCCACCCTCTGTCGTCCCATCGAGCAATATGCCGCGGGTCTGCAGCGCCTGCACATCTTCGCCATGGCCGGGCAGGCGGCCGTCTAGCATCTCGTAATAGCTGTTCGGCGGCGCGGTCATGAACGGCACGCCGAGCTTCTTGAGCCGGTCCCAGCAGGCGATCAGATCATCGCAGATCAAGGCGATATGCTGGATGCCCTCGCCGTTGAATTCGCGCAGAAATTCCTCGATCTGGCCCTTGCCGCCTTCGCCTTCCTCATTGAGCGGAATCCGGATCTTGCCATCCGGCGCGGTCAGCGCTTTCGAGGTCAGGCCGGTATATTCGCCCTTGATGTCGAAGAAGCGGATTTCCCGGAAATTGAACAAAGTCTCGTAATAATCCGCCCAATATTTCATCCGGCCACCATAAACATTATGGGTCAGGTGATCGATGATCTTGAAGCCGGCACCCACCGGATTGCGGTCGACATCCGGCAGATATTCGAAATCAATATCATAGATCGACAGATTCTCGCCGCGATCGCCGCCATCATAGCGGTCAACCAGATAGAGAATGGCGCCGCCGATGCCGCGGATCGCCGGGATATGCAATTCCATCGGTCCGGTTTGCACGTTCACCGGCTCGGCGCCTTTTTCGAGCAGATAGGCATAGGCCTTGCGCGCGTCTTTCACCCGGAACGCCATGCCGCAGGCCGACGGGCCGTGTTCGCGGGCAAAATACCAGGCCGCCGACTTGGGTTCATAGTTGATGATCAGATTGATGCCGCCCTGCCGCCACAGATGCACGTCCTTGGACCGATGCTGGGCAATCTCGGTAAAGCCCATGACCGCAAAAACCGGTTCGAGGACGCCGCGCTCGGGCGCGCAAAATTCGACAAATTCAAAGCCGTCCAGGCCTACGGGATTTTCAAACAGATCAGTCACAGGATTTCCTTGAGATAAAGATGCGCAAAGTCGCTATATAGTTGCAAATGAAACTATATGGGATTCGGAGGGAATATGCAAGTTAATAGCCGCCCACCCTGTCGACAAGACAAGGGGGCATCATCGGGGAGGATGAGTATGCAAAAACGCCATCAACTGGCATTCATGGCCTTTCTGGCCATTTTCATCTGCTATATGGACCGGGTCGCGATTTCGGTCGCGATCATCCCGATGGTTGAAACCTATGGCTGGGACCTGTCGACGCAGGGGCTGGTGCTGTCCAGCTTCTTCATCGGCTATCTGCTCACCCAGGTGGTCGGCGGAAAACTCGCCGATCTTTATGGCGGCAAGATCGTTCTCGGCTTCGGCGTGCTGATCTGGTCGCTGTTCACTCTGGTCGCCCCTCCGGCTGCGGCACTGGGTATCGCGGTGCTGATCGTTGCCCGCATCTTGATGGGCATGGGCGAAGCGGTCACCTTCCCGGCCATTTATGCCCTTTATGCGCGCTGGATACCGGTCAGGGAACGGTCGCGATCGGCGGGATTTTCCAATAGCGGCATCCCCCTGGGCACGGTTTTCGCGCTGCTGGCGACGCCGGTGATTGTCGCGTCCTGGGGCTGGGAATATGTATTTTACATATTTGGCGGCATCGGTTTTATCTGGTGCGCGGTCTGGTATTTTTGCATTGCCTCGAGCCCGCGCCAGCAAGCCGGCATCAGCCAGGCCGAGCTCGACCTGATTGCCGCCGACACGATTGCCGATACGCCGGCTGTGGCAACGCCCTGGCGTGCGCTGATGACCAATATGCCGGTCTGGGCGGTGATCGTCGCCCATTTTTGCAACAATTGGTGGTTCTATGTCCTGCTCGCCTGGCTGCCGACCTTTGTCACCAAGGGGCTGGGCGTCGATTATGCCTCGGTCGGTTATTTTGCGATGATGCCGCATATCGCGCTGTTCCTGTTCATCAACCTGTCCGGGGTTGTCGCAGATAAGTTGATCGGCGGCGGCATGACCATCACGCGGGTGCGCAAGCTGATGATGCTGATCGGCTTTGGCGGCAGCATCATCGCGCTGCTGCTGGTCGGACAGGCAGACAATGCGGTCACCGCGATCACCATCATGACCATCGGCAGCGCCCTCGGTGCCTTTGCTGTCAGTGGTTTTTTCGTCAACCATATGGACATTGCGCCGGAACATGCCGGGACGCTGATGGGGATTACCAATACCGCCGGCACCATTCCCGGCATTGTCGGCGTGCTGGTCAGCGGCTGGATATTGGACGTCACCGGATCATGGGCGCTGGTCTTCCAGGTAGCAGCCGGAGTGGCGGCCTTTGGCCTGATATTCTATCTGATCTTTGGCAGCGGCGAGCGGCAGTTTCAGAGAGCACCGGCTCAATGAAATTCGACTGATTGCGGCAATGTCCGGAAAAACCGGGGTTGCTGAAAATTTGTTGATTCCGGAAGCGGATATCAGGAAGATTCCCGCGAGGTCCTGACCCTAGTCGCTGCAATCCTCCCTATAACGTATTGGAAGACAATGCCGTAAATACAGAACAATATTTTTTGGAAGGCGCTTACCGTGTAAATTATGGCCATTGCATCCGCCTCGACCGGTCCGGATATAAGTCCGTTTATAGCAAAAATTTACCGACCCATGATCAGTGGCTATTTCGGGGTTGGTGCGGTCTATTATATTGTGATGACCCTGATCCATTTCAGGATGCACAGCGGAGCCGGCTTGCCGCTGATAGTCATAGCATCAATCATTGCCAGTATAGTCTTCACTCTCGCCTGGCATGCGCACCGCAATGTTATGGCCCCAGCAAGGCTTCATATTGTTATAACTATTGCCAATCTGATCATGCTGACAAATGTCATGGTGGCGATGGAAATCGAATTTGCTCCAGAAAATCTTGTTTATTTCATCATCATGGTCATGATGTTCGCACTCGCCTGCACCAGTATAGCCCAAGCGCTGGTTTCTATCGCGGCGGTGCTGGCCGGGCTATTTTGCGTGCTCCTGAAACATGCCCCCGAGCAGTTGACAATCTATGGTTTCATCACATTTTCTGCGTCGATAAGTTCAATTTCAATTACCTATTTCATGCGTCGGGCGCTCGGCCTGACCGCATTTGCAAGGTTTGAGGCGGAAAACAGGCTGCAAGATGCCGAGAAGCTTGGCGAAAAAATGCGTCAACGATCCTTATCTGACAGTCTCACCGGTTTGCCCAATCGCCGTGCCTTCTTCGAAACTCTCAAGAGGAGCAAACAGGAGGCTGGCTCGGGGCGCGCTATGTGGCTTGTCTTGCTTGATCTGGACGGCTTCAAGGCGGTGAATGACGGTTACGGACATTTGATCGGTGACGCCTTGTTGAACGCGGTTGCAACCCGAATGCAGGACTATTGCGGTGCCGAGGCGCATCTGAGCCGCATGGGAGGTGATGAATTCAACATAATTCTACCCGGCATCGCTGAGGAAAGTGCGGTTAAGTCCTGGTGTCAGGGGTTGTTGGATCATGTTGCCGAAATATATCTGATCGAGGACAGGCTGATTCAGATTTCTGCTTCCATCGGTTGTCATCAGATTATCTCTTCAGCAAATGACGTACAGCTTGTTCGGGACGCCGACTACGCGCTTTTATATGCGAAAAAACATGGCAAAAACCGAGTGGTCGTCTTTCAGGATAAGCATGCAAAGGTTGCTGCGGAACATTTCAGGATCGAACAGGCCCTGCGTGCCGCCGATTTCGATGCCGAAATTGAACTGCTCTTTCAGCCGCAAATTGACCTGACACTTAACAGGATTGTTCGTGCTGAAGCGCTCGCACGATGGAACAGCCCGATCATTGGTGACATCATGCCCGGTCGTTTCATCGAGGTTGCCGAGGAAAGCGGCCTGATTGCCAATATTACACTAGTGGTGCTGAAAAAGGCGATTGCTGCCCTGAAAAACTGGCCTGACCCGATTCCGCTTTCGATAAATCTTTCGGGTCATGATCTTATTTCCGATCCAATCATCAATCAGATTATCGACCAGGTCAAAATCAGCGGATTGAACCCGGCCTTGCTTGAATTTGAGGTGACCGAAACGGCGACGATGGCAGATACGTCCAAAGCGAGCAGCAATATGCTGCGCTTGTCCGCGCGTGGTCATCCGCTGGCGCTCGACGATTTTGGCACCGGCTATTCCAATTTCAACTATTTGCGCACGCTGCCGATCAGCAAATTGAAGGTGGACCGCTCTTTCATGAAAAATGTGGCGGATCCCATGACCGAGAAAATTCTGCAATCCCTGGTTGGAATGGCCAGAACACTCGGTGTTGATTGCCTCCTCGAAGGGGTGGAAGACGAACTCCAGCTGCTCATGGCGAAACGAGTGGGAACGCATATGGTTCAGGGATATCTGTTCGGAATGCCGATGACCGCAATGGAACTGCTCTCCCATCTCGAAGAGCAAAACATGGTGGAAGAAAGACATATAAAGCGTCTCGTGGTCGGCGGATGATTCGTTCCTGCGTGCAACGATGACCACATATAGTGGAATAATATTGTGCTTGTGGTCCGTGCTCGTCGCTACGCTCGTGCGGACCGGGCATCCGGTTCCTGTCTTTCAATGAAAATCGCGCGACTTCGGCAATATCCGGACATTGCGCGGATGGCCGCCATTGGACCGGGCGGGATGCGCTGATCGAGCAGCCTCTGCCTGACGCGCTGCCTGCCGGTCCTCGTTGCGATAGCCCGGACGGTTGACCTCGTCGGCGCGGGCCATTGGCATGTCGGGCGGTTCGCGGCTGGTGATTGCGTTCAGCATGAACGTATAATCCTCCACCCGCGACGTCATCAAATGGGTCACGCCCTCCATGCTGCGCTGCACCTCTCCGGTGGCCAGCATCAGCCGGGCCGCCATCACCGGCCGGCGCATTTTTTCAAAGCGGCTGGCCCAGAGCAGCAGGTTGGACACGCCGCTTTCATCCTCCAGCGTGATGAAAATCGCATTGCCCTTGCCGGGCCGCTGGCGGATCAGGACAACGCCGGCGACTTTCGCCTGCGAGCCGTTTTTGGCGACTGCAAGTTCTGCGCAGCTGAGCACGCCGATCGCCCGGAACCGCTCGCGCAAAAATTCCATCGGATGGCCCTTGAGCGACAGGCGGACGCTTTGATAATCGGCGACCACATGCTCGCCCTTGGTCATCGCTGGCAGGTGGGCATCCTGTTCCTGGCCCAATTCCCTGGCCTGCGCCGCCTCGAACAGCGGCAGGGTGTTGACCGGGGTCCGCCGCACTTCCCACAGCGCCTGACGACGATCCAGCCCCAGCGACCGGCAGGCATCGGCGTCGGCGAGCAGGCGCAGCGCGCGGGCCGGGAGGTTTGCTTTATGGGCAAGCTCCTCAATCGTCCGGAACGGACGCGCGCTGACGATTTCGTTCGCCCAGGCTTCGCGAAACCCGTCGATCTGGCGGAAGCCGATGCGGAGGGCGGGGGCTGACTTGGGATGCCGTTCGGGCTGAGCCTGTCGAAGCCCAGGGTCGGCAGGAGGAGAGCGGTCCTTCGACAGGCTCAGGACGAACGGAGCTTCTTCAACCTCCAACCCATTATCCCAGTCACTAAAATTCACATCCGGCTCGCGAATCTCCACCCCATGTTCCCGCGCATCGCGGACAAGCTGGGCGGGCGCATAAAAACCCATCGGCTGCGAGTTGAGCAAGGCTGCGGCAAATACCGCCGGGTGGTGGCATTTGATCCAGCTCGACACATAGACCAGCCGGGCAAAGCTGATCGCATGGCTCTCCGGAAAGCCATAGCTGCCAAAGCCCTGAATCTGCTTGTAGCAGCGCTCGGCGAAATCCGCTTCATAGCCCTTGGCAGTCATGCCGCTGATCATCTTCTCGCGGAAATGGTGGATCGTGCCGACATTGCGAAAGGTCGCCATCGCCCGGCGCAACCGGTTGGCATCGCCGGGCGAGAAATCGGCGGCGACAATCGCCAGCTTCATCGCCTGTTCCTGAAACAGCGGCACGCCAAACGTCTTGCCGAGCACCGATTTGAGCTCGTCGGGATCATGCGGCGGGCTCGGTGAGGGCAGGGTCACCTTCTCCACGCCGCTGCGCCGCCGCAAATAGGGATGGACCATGTCGCCCTCGATCGGACCGGGCCGGACAATCGCCACCTGGATCACCAGATCGTAAAATACTCTTGGTTTGAGCCGTGGCAGCATGTTGATCTGGGCGCGGCTCTCGACCTGAAACACGCCGACACTGTCCCCCTTGCACAGCATGTCATAGGTCGCCGGGTCCTCATGCGGGACGTTTTGCAGGGTCCATCTTGCTTCCCCCTCGGGGGTTAAGGGGAGGGGGCTGCCGGACAGGGCATGCCCCCCTCCCTTCGCCGTTTCACAGCTCACCCCTCCCCCCTGAAGGGGAGAGGGATTTGGTGGCATCTCACCAATTTCCTCCATCAGATGAAACGCCTTGCGGATGCAGGTGAGCATGCCGAGCGCCAATATATCGACCTTCATCAGGCCGAGCGTATCAATATCATCCTTGTCCCACTCGATGAACGTGCGGTCGTCCATCGCGGCATTGTGGATCGGCACGGTCTCGTCGAGCCGGTCCTGGGTCAGCACGAAGCCGCCGACATGCTGCGACAGATGGCGGGGAAATTGCAGGATCTGCCGGACCATGTCGCCGACCCGCCTGATCTCCGGATTGTCCGGGTCGAGTCCGGTTTCGGCAAAACGATTGTCGGGTGCCTTGCTCGAATGGCTGCCCCAGACGGTGCTCGAGAGGCGGGTGGTAATATCTTCCGATAGGCCAAGCGCCTTGCCGACCTCGCGGATCGCGCTGCGCGAACGGTAATGGACCACCGTGGCGGCAATCCCGGCGCGGTGGCGGCCATAGCGCGCATAGATATACTGGATCACCTCCTCGCGCCGCTCATGTTCGAAATCGACATCGATATCCGGCGGCTCGCGGCGCTCCTCGGAAATGAAGCGCGAGAACAGCAGGTCATGTTCCATCGGATCGGCCGAGGTGATGCCGAGCAGATAACAGACCGCACTATTCGCCGCCGACCCGCGCCCCTGGCAGAGTATCTCCTGATCCTGGGCAAATTTGACAATATCGTGGACGGTCAGGAAATAGGGCGCATATTCCATCTTCTCGATCAGCCGCAATTCCTCCTCGACCTTCGCCCGCAACCGTTCGGGAAGGGTCTCGCCATGCCGATCATGGGCGGCGGACCAGGTGAGATGCGCCAGCCAGCCCTGCGGCGTCCAGCCCTCGGGCACCGGTTCCTCGGGATAATGATAGCTGAGTTCGTCGAGCGAAAAACCGATCCGACCGAGCAGCGTCTGCGTCTCCGCAATCGCATCCGGATAGTCCCGGAACAGGCGCGCCATTTCTGCCGGGGGCTTGAGAAAGCGCTCGGCATTGGCGGCGAGCAGACGTCCGGCTTTGTCGACCGTGGTTTTCTCGGCAATGCAGGTCAGGATGTCGTGCAGCGGGCGCTGCTGCGGCGTCGCATAGAGCGGGTCATTGGTGGCGATGAGCGGAACGCCGGTCGCTTCGGAGAGACTGTGCAGCCTGGCGAGATGCCGCTTGTCCGGGCCAGAGCGCGGCATGACCGCGCCCAGCCAGATATGGGGGGTTCGGGAGAGAAGCTCTTTGATAAGCCCCTCCCTTTCAAGGGAGGGGAGTTTGGTCGCTCTTGGCTTCATCCGGGGGATGAAGCTGCTACCAAACTGGGTGGGATATGAGGAAGCTGGCTCGATGCCAGCTTCTGAATTTGGTGAGTGGGGACCGGCCCCAACCCGGAACTCCTGAAAGGGAGGGGCTAGTATAATCAGCGCCCAATCCTCGTCGCACCACTCCAGCAAATCCGCCTCGTACAGAAAACACTCCCCCTTCTCCGCCCGCAAGTTCCCGGTCGACAGCAGCCGCGTCAGCCGCCCCCAGCCGCGCCGGTTGAGCGGATAGACAATCATCTCCGGCGCCTCATCGGCAAAGACCAGCCGCGATCCGACGATCAGCTTGAAGTTGGGCAGTACCAGTCCTTCTTCCGCCGCATCCTCGCGCGCCCGGCGCAAGGCGGCATGCGCCCGCACGACCCCGGCGACGCTGTTGCGGTCGGTGATACCAATGCCGGTCATGCCCAGCGACATTGCTTGCATCACCATATCGGCGGGCGAGGAGGCGCCGCGCAGAAAGCTATAATGAGTGGAGGCGGCCAGTTCGGCGAACAGCGTCATTGCGAGAAGCCGCAGGCGACGCGGCAATCCAGAGCCACGCAAAGACGCCCTGGATTGGTTGACCTTCGGTCGCCTTCGGCCCGCTGCGCTCGCAATGACGCGCGCGCTGGCCCCTGGATCTTACGCAAATAGCCCATGCACATACCAGTCCGGGTTCGCTTTTTCCTCGCCATATAGCCCGTGCCGGAATAGCCAGTAGCGCCGCCCGCGGGCGTCCTCGACCCGGTAATAGTCGCGGGTCAGGCCGCCGTTGCCGGGCTGCTGGCCGTCCTTGCGCTGCCACCATTCCGACGCGATGCGCTCGGGCCCTTCATAGCGGATCACCTGATGGGTCTTGCGCCGCCAGGTGAAGCGATAGGGCGGGCCGTCGGGGACCTCGGCGATCACCTGCACGCGCTGCGGCGGGTCGAACATGTGCAGGGGGCGCATCGGTGGATTGTCGCAAGACAGCCTCTCCCACGGCACCGGTGCCGGAGCGTTGAGCGCGGGCAGGGCTAGCAGGCCCTGTTCGGGGATATGGCTGTCGGCGGCGACAAATTTCTGCACCCGCTCGCGACCCAGCCTGGTGCTGAGCTGGCTGAGCAGAGCGACTTCATCACCCTGCCGGTCTTCGCCGCCTTCGAGCCGCAATTGCTGCGGCGCCAGCACTTCCGAAGAGACGATGCTCAGCCGGATCAGATCATAGCCGAAGCCGGGATTGAGCGCGTCGTTGAGCGCCTCGATCCGTTCGCGCAGCAGCCGCTTGAACAGCGCCGCATCGCGGGTCGGTGCGCCGGTTTCCAGCCCGAGCCGCGCGACATCGCCATCGCAGCGGAACAGCATCATCCGGATCATCCGCGCGCCCTGGCCGCGCTCATTGAGCCGTTCGGACGCTTCCGCGAACAGGTCCGACAGACAGGCCAAAGCGGCATCAATATGGGTCAAAGGCTCGGCAAAGCGGCGCTCGGTGATGACATTGCCAATCCTGCGCAGCGGATCGATCGGGCGGTCTTCGATCCCGAGAATCCGGTCCAGCCGCACTGTCAGCTCCATCCCGAAACGCGCCGCCAGATTGGCGCGCGGGCGCTCGGCCAGATCGCCGATCTTGTATAGTCCGGCCCGTTCCAGCGCCTGATGGACCTTGGCGTCCATGGCCAGCGCCGATACCGGCAGCTGCGCCTCCGCGCCCTCCTTCAGCCCGTGTCTGGCCAGCGCGAGCGCGGCATCGGGGGTTCCGGCCAGAGCCCAGCAGGCGCTATAGCCCGCCGCATCGAGCCGGTCCTCGGCATCCTGCGCCAGCTTTTCCTCATTTTTATGCAGATGCGCCGCGCCGGTGATGTCGAGGATCAGCGCATGAGGCGGATCGACCGCCACCATCGGCGTATAGCGCTCGCAGGCTTCCGCCAGCCGCGACAGCAGATCTGCATCGGCCAGTGGATCATGGTCAAAGGCCAGCAGGTCCGGCACCCGCGCCCGGGCATCGGCAAGCTTCATGCCCGGCCCCAGACCCAAAGCCACCGCCTGCCGGTCCGCCGCCATGATCACCATCGCGCCGCGAATTTTTGCGGTCAGCGCAAACGGATGGTCAGGCGGCCCGTGTGCCCTGATGATTCGTTCGGACGGCAGATAGGGCAGGAACAGCGCCAATGTTCGGCGTGCCCTGCGGTTCGCGGAAGATTTGATCGTCACGGTTCCACTCCATTCGGGCGCTCAGCCCGTAAAGACCGCTGCGATGGCGCAGCAAGCTGATATCAAAGACGGGATGGCCCGGAGCATTGGCCTCCAGTGGCGAGGAAGGCCCAGCAGCCACTTGCCAGCGACTGAAGGCAGCGGTCGGCAGCGGATTGTCTGCGTCGCTGCCGGAGCGCAGCAACAGGCTGAGCACGCCCGATTTTTGCGACGACAGCGACAGCCGCCTGGTCGCCGTCAGGTCGAGACCCTTGGGCCTCTTGCCCGACAGTTCGATAATCACCGCGCCGATCGCCGAGGACCGCACGCCGTCCGCGGCCGCACGGAGCACCGCGATGCTGTCCGGCGCATCGACGTGGATGAGGCCGGATGGATCAATGCCCAGTTCCGCCAGCCCCGGTGGATAGAGCCTGCCCAGCCGTCTGGCTTCCCCGCTTTCGCTGATCCACAGGATGGGCCGTTCCTCCCGACCCAAGTTTCGGCAACGCTGTGCCCACAGCAGCGCCATGGCTGCCGCACTCGTCCAGTCCGCTTTCTCTACTGCATGCAATTCATGCAGCGCCGCACGCGGCAGGCCATCGGCCCCCGCATTGCCGCGCAAACCGGTGTCGATCCTGTCGACGCCCAAAGTGAAATGGGATGGCTGACCGTCATCCTCCGCCGTGCTTACGCCGGACGTCGCCAATATCTTGGCGAGCCGGGCCCGCAAGACAGAAGGTTTCGCTGCTGTCGCCGAAGCCACAGCGGAAGGGTTGGCCGACGCAGGCCTCTCAGCCCGGTCCTGATCCGAATCGATATTGTTCATGATATGTTCTAATTTATAGAAGAGAACGGCCGGGTCAAGTGATTCCATGGCTGTCGGCAGGCTGACCGATGGCATGGGCTCGCAGTGGAGGGCGAGGCAAGCGGGCAAAAGCCCGTCACAGTGGCAGGCGCAATGATCGCCAGCACGGTTGATCGACCGAATATCATGGTCATATGACAGGTGGTGAAGCCCCGACGGGCCCTGGTTTTATCCAGATATTTTACCTTATTCCGGTTGCTCAGTTGCTCGACGACAAGTGCGCCGACAGCATCCAGGATGCTTTTTCCAGCGCACCAATGCGCGCGGTCAGGAGGTCCGCGGCGAAAATATCGTCGGCTTCTTCAGCGATTTCGACAAATATGCGCAGCTGCTTGACCACGGTGAGCGCATCGCCGGACAATTGCTTGACCATGGTATCGACATCGCACCATTCCGCCTGATCGTCGGCCATGCTTTCCTTGCTATAGGCTGAAAGGCCAGTCGGCATTTTCGCGCCGAGCACCCGGATCCATTCGGCAATTGCGTCGATCGAGGCGGCAAGCTCTTCATACTGACCGTCGGTCAACTTGTGGGCACCGACGGACGACGGTCCGGCCTCGTTCCAGTCGAGCAACGGTGTTTTTTGATCGAGCATATCGGTCGATCCCGTTGTTTCGCTATGCTCGCCAGCTATTTTGCTACGGTCGGCCTGCTTGATATTGCTCTGCATTTTACGAAGCTCGACAGTTTTGACAGTCATATCATTGGCTTTCTTGCTGGTCTTCCCGGCGCACTTCCCGAACTGGCACGAACTGGCGGAGCGCGGTACCTCGGGAAACTACGCATTGCTCGCGATTGGGTTCCGTGCAGGCAATCAGCAAAGGGGGGCGCAATCTCCCGGTCACAACCCTCGGCAATATTCTATCGCTGACGATGCAAAGCTTGTCTTGATTGCCGGTTGTTGCGCGACCAGATGATCCCGAGTTGAAAAACAGCAGCATTTGGCAATGAGGGTAGCTTGTGGTTGAAAGACTTCGGATATTGATTGAATCATCGCGTTTTCAGAATGCGATCATGGCGGTGATTGTCATCAACGCGATCATTATCGGGATGGAAACCTCTCCCGTGCTGATGGAACGCTATGGCTCGATACTTGGCGCTCTCGACCAGATTGCGATCGGAATTTTCATTGTCGAAATCCTGCTCAAGCTATTTGTCTACCGCCTGTCCTTCTTCAAAAATGGCTGGAATATCTTTGATTTTGTGATTGTTGCAGTGGCGCTGCTGCCGACCGGCGGAAGCCTGTCCGTCCTTCGCGCGCTACGCATATTGCGGGCTTTGCGCCTGGTCTCGACCATGCCGAAGATGCGCAAGGTCGTGCAGGGTCTGTTTGCGGCAATCCCGTCGATGGGCACGGTCATCATTTTGCTTGCTCTGGTTTTCTATATTGCTGCGGTGATGGCGACCAAATTATTCGGCAGCGAGTTTCCGCAATGGTTCGGTTCGATTGGTGCATCGCTCTATTCGCTGTTCCAGATCATGACGCTGGAAAGCTGGTCAATGGGCATCGTCCGCCCGATCATGGAAGTCTATCCCTGGGCCTGGGTGTTTTTCGTACCCTTTGTGCTGGTAACCAGCTTTGTTGTGCTCAACCTGTTCATCGCGATCATTGTCAACGCGATGCACGAGGAAGCCGATGAAGAGCAGACCGCCCAGCGGGATGAAATATTGGAAGAGATCCGGGCGATCAGGCGTGAGATAAAAGCACTGCGAAGCTGATCATCAGCCAATCATCAGCCAATCATCAGCCATTTTCTGACAGGCGAAAGCGCCCTTTTTTCTGCGGCGTGTCTTTGCCGGAAACAATCTCGAAACGGCAGTTTTCTCTGCCGATCGTGATGCCGGTGGCACCGCCGTCACCTTCTGTCCTGTTCATGCGTCGGCTCGCCTCAAACACCTTAACAAAACTAGCCATCGTTTTTTAGCCAGAAAACTGTATTGATTGATTACTATTTTTTGTAAATTTAAGGAGTAAAATATGAAGAAATTTCTGACCCTCTTGACCGGCACAGCGCTGCTCGCTGCTGCACCAGCCCTGGCACAAGATGCCGCACCGGCTGTCGAAGCCCAGGTCGGCATGAAGGTTGTCGGGCCCGATGGCGCAGATGTGGGCATAGTGGAATCTGTAAGCGATGGCGCCGTGGTGGTGGATACCGGCACGAATAAAGCTGCGCTCGGAACCAATGCCTTTGCGAAAACAGACAATGGCCTGTCGATCATGATGACGAAGGCTGATCTCGATGCTGCTGTCGAAAAAGCGGCTGCCGATGCACAGGCCCAATTGCTGGCCAGCCTGACCCCGGGCACCGAAGTGAAATCGGTAACCGGAGCCGCGGTGATCGGTACCATAAAGGAAAAAGACGCCGAATATGTGACCGTGGACCATGACGGCCAGGCGGTGAAGCTGCCAGTCGCAGCTTTCATGAATCAGGGTGATGATGTCTCGATCACGATGACCGAAGACGAATTCAAGGCCGCTATTGCCGGCACCCAGGCCCAATAAGCTTTTGGCTCTGACAGTGGCAGGACAAGGGTTCTGCTGCTGTTAGCGGCTGAACTTCAGCGCCAATTCATACATTGCCATCGCCGCCTGGGCTGCCTCGCCGCCCTTGTTCTTGCGGGTCTTGTCGGCGCGCGCCAGCGCCTGCTCTTCATTCTCGACGGTGATGATACCATTGCCGATCGCCGCGCCATCCATCGACAGCGCCATGATTCCGCGCGCGCTTTCACCGGCGACAATTTCAAAATGATAGGTTTCGCCGCGGATCACCACGCCGATCGCGACAAAGCCGTCATAGAGATCGCTATCGATGGCCAGCGAGATAGCGGCGGGAATTTCTAGCGCCCCCGGGACGGTCAGCACTTCATGCTCATGACCGGCCGCTTTCAGCGCATCGGTCGCGCCCTCGATCAGCATGTCGTTGAGATGGTCGTAAAAACGCGCTTCGACGATCAGGAATTTTGCCATTTTCTGTTTCTTTCCGTTTCTTAAGCCCCTCCTCTTCAGAGGAGGGGTTGGGGTGGTGTGTCTCGGCCAACCCAATATTCGCTGGCGCGAGCGATGCAAGGGCATCGCCACCACCCCTTGGTCCCCTCCTCTAAAGAGGAGGGGCTATGATTGCTATGCCGTCTCCAGCTCTTTCGCTGCTGCGCTGCCGTCACCGGCCGGCACCGCCCGCTGCCCGATAATCCGGAGCCCATAAGCGTCCAGCCCGACCAGATCATGGCTGGTATTGGTCAGCAGTTCCATATCATGGACACCCAGTTCGCTGAGGATTTGCGCGCCGACGCCATAGTCGCGCAGCTGGTCCATCGCCGGTGGCTTGCCGCCGCCAAGGCTGCGGACCTGCTGCGAATATAAGTCGGACACGCGCGGGCTGATGAAGACGATGACACCAGCGCCTTCCTCACCGATGATCTTCATCGATTCCTGCAGCATGTTGGCGCGACCGGTTTCCTGCCCGAACAGGTCGGGGAAGATCGCGGTCGCATGCATCCGCACCAGGGTCGGCTTTTCGGGATCGACATGGCCCTTCTGCAGGACGATCTGCTCGCTCTCGGTCGCCGTATTATAGAATGTGATGGCATTCCATTCGCCGCCCCAGCGGCTGGTGAAACGCGCTTCTTCGCGGCGCTCGGTCAGATGATCATGGCGCAGGCGATAGGCAATCAGATCGCGGATCGTGCCGATTTTCATGCCGTGATGCTGGGCAAATTCGATCAGATCATCGAGCCGCGCCATCTCGCCATCATCCTTCATGATCTCGCAAATCACGCCAGCCGGGTTGAGGCCAGCCAGCCGCGAGACATCGACTGCCGCTTCGGTATGGCCGGCGCGGACCAGCACGCCGCCGTTGCGCGCCTGCAACGGAAAGACATGGCCGGGGGTGACAATCTCTTCCTTGCCCTTGGTCCGGTCGATCGCGACCGCGACCGTGCGCGCCCGGTCGGCAGCGCTGATCCCGGTGGTGACGCCATCGCGCGCCTCGATCGAGGTGGTGAAGGCGGTTTCATAAGCGCCGCGGTTATTCTGGCTCATCATGTCGAGGCCCAGTTCCTCGACCCGGTCCCGCGACAGCGCCAGACAGATCAGCCCGCGGCCATATCTGGCCATGAAGTTGATCGCATCGGGAGTCGCCATTTGCGCCGGGATGATCAGGTCACCCTCATTCTCCCGGTCCTCGTCATCGACCAGGATATACATCCGGCCGTTGCGCGCTTCGTTGATAATCTCTTCCGCTGTCGCCATCACGCCGCTGCCGCCGCGCGTCAGATAGCTCTCCAGCTTGCCGAGCGTTTCCGCGGTCGGGTTCCAGTCCTCCTGCCCCAGGCTGCGCAGACTGTTGGCGTGCAAACCGACGGCCCGTGCCAGACCGGCGCGGGTTTCCTTGCCCGATTCGATCAGTTGGGTCAGTTGCTCGATCAATATTTTGCTCATGGACTCGCCTTTACAATGTGATTTGTAACTTTTCTATCACACCATAATGTGACGCGTCTAGGGAAAATATCACATTGGCTTCACATAGCACCTCAGCAGGTCGCTCCGGATTGCTTCGCTGTGCTCGCCATAACAACTTGCCTGACTCAATCCGTTAGTCCTGAGCTTGTCGAAGGGCGCCTTCCGCCCGAGAATAATCAGGACGAACGCCAACTTAAGCCCCTCCTTTTCAAAGGAGGGGTTGGGGTGGTTTCTCTCGTCGAAGAAGGGGCGGGTTTCGGCCCGGCACCAATCGTTCACCCTCGCCCAGCTGCATCCAGCCGCCTGCGCTTGCCTCACATAGCGACTGCCGGGCAGCGAAATTGCGGCTGATTTGCGCTTGGCGTTCAGCGCTTCCCGGGCAGCATCCGCCGCAGCGTATTGTCCTTGACCACATAGTGATGGAACAGCGCCGCCAGGGCATGCAGGCCGATCAGAAAATATCCGACCGTACCGAATGTCTCGTGCAGTTCCTTGATCTGCGATGACAGCGCCTTGTCCGGTGCAACTAGCGCCGGCAGCTCGAGCCCGAAAAAGGGAATGGTCTTGTCGGCGGCGCTGAGGATCAGCCAGCCGGCAATCGGCATCGCCAGCATGAACGCATAAAGCGCCAAATGGGTCGCTTTGGCAAACAGCATTTGCCACGCAGGCGGTTCGGGCTTGATCGGTGGTTTGGCAGAGAGCAGCCGGACAAGGATCCGGATGATCACCAGCGCCAGCACCGACAGGCCAAGCATGAAATGCCAAGTCTTCAAACCCTCTCGCAGGTCCGTGCCTTTGGGATAATTTTCGCGCAACAGGATGCAGCTGTAAACCGCTGTTATGAGTAACAACATCCCCCAATGGAGCAGGATGGAAAGGGGCGAATAACGCGTGCGGGCTTTAGTGGCAGTCATATGTGACCTCTTCTTGTTCGCGATTGAACCTGGTTCCACTGAGACGATGCTGTCAGACGGTGAGCCGGTCAATCCTTTTCAGTCTCTCGCCGTGCAATATGCGGCCCGACAGGCGTGATCTGGCCCGATGACATGGTCGGCTTTCGACCAATGGATAGCGGTGACAGTTTACGAAATATACCAAAGCCTCAAACTACCCGGTCCTGATATCGGAAAACCCCCACAATATTAACACCATCCCTCGCCACCTCATAGCCGATTGAAAAATGATATTTCAGCGTCACGATCCTGCGGAGGAGCCGGTCCGGAACTGCCATTCCTGACTAGGGATAATGCGCCAGTTGGTTGATCGAGCGGTAAATGTCCGACACTATATTGGGGACCGCTTCGGGTGCGATATCCTGATAATATCCGATTATCGCGGGCAGGTCGGCCTCCGCCTCTCGGCGAAAGCGGATTTTCATGCGTTGAACGGTTTTCCAAAAATCTTGGTGATCTCTGCTTCGCTGGCATATTCCGGATGTTCTTCCGCCATGCGGCTGTCGAGTTCTATCAGTTGCTCAGCCGAAAATCCATATTTCTCCGACAGGGATTCCATCAGCGCCGCTAGCGATTGCTCCACCGATTCCAGTTGGTCGGCAGGCAGGTCCTTGGTGAACGAAATGAATTTCTCGAGCATCGTCATGAAAGCAGTATAGCAGGTTTTAACTGTAGGGAAAGATGGTGAGCTTGGCAGTTAGGGTCACGCTTCTGAGCTTTGAGGGTCCGGCGCGCTTTCCCCGCTTCGTTATTCCCAGCATCGTGCATCATATCGTGCCGCACAATCAAAATGCTACAGAAACTCTCTCAACGTCCCGACAAATAGCTCAAACTGGTCATGGTGCAGCCAGTGGCCGGCCTCGGCAAATTCCCGGACCTCGACATTGTCGCCGAAATATTTCAGTCGCCCGTCTTTCTCCGGATTGCTCGCCCAGCTGTCGGCGCCATAATGGAGCTGGGTCGGACAGCTGATATCAGCCCATAGCTGTTGGATCGCATCCTGGGTCAGATCGATGCTATCCCAATGCTGGACATAGGGGTCGAACTTCCAGCTGTAGCTGCCGTCCTCGTTGCGGATAACCGCGTGGGTGGTGAGATGGCGGGCCTGTTCGTCGGACAGATGCTGGTTGGCATCCTGCATCCGCTTTAGTGCGTCCTCAAAGCTGGGATAGCGTTTGACCTGTCGGCCGGCGGCCTTGCGTTTTTCCTCGATCGAATTGCGCACCCGCTGGAGCTGCCCGATCTTCTCCCGCTCGGCGAGCATTTCGGGGCCGGGACCCATCCCCTCGATTGCGACCAGCTTGCGCACCGTGTCGGGATAGAGGCCGGTGTAGCGCATCGCGATATTGCCGCCCATACTGTGCGCGACAATCGTGACCGGCGACAGGTCGAGCTGATGGATCAGCTGCGCCAGATCGGTGACCATCGCCATCGGCGCATAATTGCCATCGGTGCTCCACTGGCTGTCGCCATGGCCGCGGATATCAGGGGCGATGATATGCCAGTCGTCGCGCAACGCCTGCGCCGTCCAGTCCCAGTTGCGGCAATGGTCCTTGCCGCCGTGCAGCAGGATCAGCGGCGGTTTGTCCTCATTGCCCCAGTCGGCATAATGCAGCCGAAGTCGCTGGGAGAAATAGCTGTGCGAGGCGGGGCCGATCAGGGTCATGGGGTTTCCGTTGGCGAGAGCGAGATTTGTATATGGTCTCTAATCGGAGCAGTGGGTTTCGACAAGGGATTGGTCAAAGCAGACCGGGAACAATCATCGCTTCTTCCGGAAAACTGAGACAAGAGCAGATATATCCATCAAACCCTTTACAAACTATCCATATATCCATACATGTCGATATATGGATTCGATTAAAGCAATAGAAGCGCTCGGCGCACTCGCGCAAAACACCCGGCTGGATGTGTTCCGGCTGCTGGTCCGCCACGAACCGACCGGCCTGGCAGCGGGCGAGATCGCCAAGCGGCTCGATGTCCCGCAAAATACCATGTCCTCGCATTTGTCGATCCTGTCGCGCGCCGACCTTGTCTCGTCAAAGCGGGACAGTCGGCTGATCATCTACCGCGCCAATCTGGCGGCGATGAACGGCCTGATCGCTTTCCTGCTGGAGAATTGCTGTTCCGGTGACGATTGCGCGCCCCTTGCCAACCAGCTTGAAAGGCTCTGCCCATGAAACGCATGCACATTCATATCGGCGTCGACAATCTCGCCGCCTCAATCAAATTCTATTCCACATTGTTTGCTGCCGAACCGACAGTGATAAAAGATGATTATGCCAAATGGATGCTCGACGATCCGCGAGTCAATTTTGCCATCTCGTCCGAACACCATGCGACCAAAGGCATTGAACATCTCGGCATCCAGGCAGAAAGCCCGGATGAATTGCAGCAGGTCTTCACCCGTCTGCGCCAGGCCGATGCACCGATGCTCGAAGAGGGGCAGACCACCTGCTGCTACGCCCGGTCCGAGAAAAGCTGGATATCCGATCCCGATGGTGTCGTCTGGGAAGCCTTTTACACCAATGGCGAATCAGTGGTCTATGGCGAAGGCCCCGAATTGTCCGCCATTTCGGAAAATGCGGCCAAAACGAGCTGCTGCGTCCCGTCGACAGCAGCCCTGTCATGAGCGAGCGGGTCTATAATGCCCTGTTCCTCTGCACCGGCAATTCTGCCCGGTCGATATTGGCCGAAGCGATATTGGAAAGCGAAGGCCAGGGGCGTTTCAAAGCCTATAGTGCGGGCAGCAATCCGGCCGGCAAAGTCCATCCTTATTCACTCGATTTGCTCAAAATAATGGGCCATCCTACTGAAAGCTTGCGCTCCAAAAACTGGGATGAGTTTTCAGGAGCAGATGCACCGGAACTCGATTTCGTCTTTACCGTTTGCGACAATGCCGCCGGCGAGACCTGCCCGGTCTGGCCCGGACAGCCGATGACCGCGCATTGGGGTATCCCCGATCCTGCGGTGGTCACCGGCCAGGAGGCAGAAAAGCGCGCGGCCTTTACCGAAGCCTATCGGATGATGTTCAACCGGATCAGCCTGTTTCTGGCCTTGCCGCTTGCAAGCATCGACAAAATGAGTCTGCAAAACCGGCTCATCGAAATTGGCGCAGAAAAAGTCGAGATTTGAAAAAATGACAATGCAACCGCTTGCAACTCCCGCTGATGCGGGCCTCGGCCTGTTTGAAAAATGGCTGTCGATATGGGTCGGTGCGGCGATATTACTTGGCCTGTTGATCGGCAATATCGCCCCCGATGCCGTCGCCAGTCTTGCGGGACTTGAATATGCCTCGGTCAATCTGGTGGTGGCGGTGCTGATCTGGGCGATGATCTATCCGATGATGGTCGGCGTCGATTTTGCCAGCCTCAAGCATATCGGCGAAAAGCCGAAAGGCCTGTTCATCACCATCGTCGTCAACTGGCTGATCAAGCCGTTCACCATGGCGGTTTTGGCGGTGTTATTCTTCCAATATATATATGCCGGCCTGATCTCGTCCGATGATGCGCAGCAATATATCGCCGGACTGATCCTGCTCGGCGCGGCGCCGTGCACGGCGATGGTCTTTGTCTGGTCGCAGATGACCAGGGGCGATCCCGCTTATACGCTGGTGCAGGTCTCGGTGAATGACATCATCATGATCTTTGCCTTCGCGCCGCTGGTCGCGCTGTTGCTCGGCGTCACCGACATCGCCGTGCCCTGGGAAACCTTGCTGCTCTCGGTGCTGCTCTATGTCGTGATCCCGCTGCTCGCCGGGGCGCTGACCCGCCGCACCTTGCTGGTCCGGTCCAGCGACGGGGAAGCGGCGATCACCGCCTTCACCGGACGGGTCAAACCGCTGTCCGTGCTCGGACTGTTGTTCACGGTCGTGCTGCTGTTCGCCTTTCAGGCGCAGACCATCGTGACCCAGCCGCTGCTGATCGCGCTGATTGCGGTGCCGATCATCATCCAGAGCTATGGCATATTCTTCATCAGCTATGCCGCCGCCTGGGCCTGGAAAGTGCCGCATAATGTCGCGGCCCCCTGTGCCCTGATCGGCACTTCCAATTTCTTCGAACTGGCGGTGGCGGTGGCGATCGGTGTGTTCGGCCTGGGCAGCGGCGCGGCCCTCGCCACTGTGGTCGGCGTATTGGTGGAAGTCCCGGTGATGCTGTCGCTGGTCGCCTTTGCCAACCGGACGCGGTCGAAGTTTCCAGCGGCATAGCATCATAAAATTGTGCAGCAGATTTAATGCGGGCTATGGCGCGAATTGGTCGCGAATGGCCGCTTCATTGCGAACATGGCCCTGAGCCTTGATCGTCTGGGATGGCTACAACTGGGCGAAAAGCGGACGATTCGGCCAGCCGACGTGGCCGACCCGAACCGCCCGTAAAGTTTTAAGCAGCTTCCTTTATTTCGCGAAGCGTCACGTCGAAGGAAAGATCTTCCCCGGCGAGCGGGTGGTTACCGTCGGCTTTCACGGATTGCTCGCCCACAGCAACGACGTAAAGCGTGACAGCAGAACCGTCTTCCTGCTGGGCCTGAAGAGCCATGCCCGGCTGCGGATCAGTTTCGGCTGGCAGGTTCTCCCTGGGAATGTCGATGACCATTTCGTCGCGCCGAGGACCAAAGGCATTTTCGCATTCGATCGCCACCGTCTCCTTGTCGCCGACTTTCATGTCAGCAAGCTTTTCTTCAACCTGAGGGAAAATCGAACCATCGCCGAGCTTGATAGCCTGGGGGCCCGTCTCTTTGGTATCGCCGACGACCGTGCCATCGCCTGTACGAACGGAATATTCGATTATGACCGTATCACCTTGTTTTGCATTCTGCATATATATCCTTTCGGGGGGG
>Ga0209491_10003165_pt1 | contig 27656 bp, 51 predicted proteins | sample BON02_FD_187213 | JGI IMG/M metagenome (GOLD analysis project Ga0209491, IMG submission 187213) | Freshwater microbial communities from Lake Bonney liftoff mats and glacier meltwater in Antarctica - BON-02 (SPAdes) (version 2) | ecosystem: Environmental > Aquatic > Freshwater > Ice > Glacier...
GTTTCGGGCTTGTACAGAGCCTTTCGTTTGACCAGCGACTGCCCCCCGCTTGTTAATCTAATTGTACACTACCTTCCTGCATTTTACAACAACACGCCGTAAATTATTTTTACCCCCCTACTTATTTATGTAAGGGGGTAAAAATTTTAATCACTCTTTCGGGGTTAATTATTCTTTTACTACGCTCCAATCAACATCAGGAAAAATAAACCCAGTTAATTTATTTTTGCATAATTCATCAACCGCGTTCTCAACGATACCGTCTGCTTCCTCTCGACTTCTCGCTACTACTTGCCCAAACAATTTAACTTCTACATCAAAACTAATTGCTTTTTTACTCATACGCTCACCCCTTTTTCTTCTTCTTGCATAGATACAAGCCTTACCGTTACGCGACACGCCGAAGAGTTATCGCATTGAGTAAGTATGTCGTGTGCGTCTTGCTCGCTCTCCGCAACAATTTTGTAAAGTTCTACTCGCTCCATTTCGTATAGTGCCATTAGTTCTCTCCCTCGATAAGAGTGAATACAAATTTTGCTCCACCCGTTGGTTCATCGTGACTTGCTCGTGTTGCTGTGAAAGTCTTGCCTTCCCAAATAGCCGTAATTCTAAAGTCACCGCGTAGCGTTAGTGCTTCTAGTGCTTTCTCGAAAGGCTTAGTTCCAGTACCGCTTGCTCCCGTCCAGCCCATACCTGTTCCTTCAATTTTTACGGTATCCCAATCCTTGCCGACTTTATTTCTCCAGTCTTTTAATGCCTCGTAAAAACTTTCTTTACTGTCGCTCCAACAACCGAAACACTCGCTAGACGGTATTAGTTCTGTCGAACACTCGTTGCACTTCTCGCCGTATCCGTCGTATCTTATGTAGCCAGTATTACACTTTTTGCAGTCATAACATTGGCAGTCGCTAGTTAATGAAACTACCGCATAATCTTTTTTAATTTCTGTACTCACTTTAACTTCTTTCCCTAGTAGTTACTTACAATAAAATTCTATCATAGATAGTGCAGAAATACCTGCACTTAAACTTGCAGTTATCAGTTCCGAGAATAACGCTAAGCGTAAAATAAAAAAAACCCCTGCCTTTCGGCAAGGGGCTTTTCTCACTTATCTTTTTTACGATACCTCATAACCTTCGCAGATACGCTGTACCGCGTCATTTAATTCTTCGTCTAGTGCTGACTTCTCAACCTTAGTAAGGTGAGCCACATCTGAGTTGTTAAGTTTTGAAGCCCAGAAAGTGTCTGTTGCTTTTTTCTTTGTCATTTTTTTCCCCTAGTTCTATTCGCTCCCTGCGAATACTTTAATCATAGCATTACTCTCCTGCAATTTGCAATAACACGCCGTTAAGTATTTTTTTACCCCCCCTCTTATTATAGGTAGGGGGTAAAACGAAAAACCCCCTGCCGTTAAGCAAGGGGCTTTCACTTTAATCACCGCTGGTCATAGTAATCGTCATACCCGTCACGCCTAGCCCTTGCCATTGCTCGCTTCTTAATACTTTCGTTCGAGCCGTAAAGTTCTCCGTTGCAATCTCCCATTTCGTGACCGCAACAAGGAAAGTCCTCGCAGTATGCACTTACCATTTCTTTTTTCATAACTCTCCCTAGATAGTCCTAGCCGTTGCTAGTAACTTAATTTTACACGACCTTCCTGCAAATACAATAGCCCACGCCGTAAATTATTTTTACCCCCTTCCTTACATAAGAAAACCCCACGCCGTAGCGTGGGGCTTCCCTTCTGTTTAGTATCCGTTCGGCGTTGGTTCCGAGTCATCTGCATCTCCGCCACTAGCGTATGTGCTTTTGTAAGTAGCGAACTCTGCTTCGACTTCTGCTTCCGTGCAACGCATTTCTTCTTCTGCTACATCCATCGCGTAATCCAAATTCATTAGGTCTGCGACATAACCTGCACGATGCGAATACTCATCACCGTATTTTCCGTGCCATAACTCGAACAATCCAGTATTTTCATTTTTGTAAAGAAAATACTTATCATTTCTTTCAATTAGTTCCATACGAAACTCCCTAGTTCCTATCAGCGGTTGCTGATGTATTAATTGTATCACGACCTTCCTGCATTTTGTTCATCAACTTCATTATTTATTTTTACCCCTCTCCTTACATACGCAAGGGGTAAATAAAAACCCCCCAACCTTTCGGTGAGGGGCTTCTCATTTCAAGATACTAAGATGTCATCTACCCAGTATCCCTCATACTTTTCTCCGTTTCGTGTTTCATCTCCTAAATAATCTGCAAACTCATCTCCACCCGACCCGTTTATGTATTTCTCCGCTTCATCAAGAGTCTTGAAAGTTACTTCGTCATAAATTACTACGACATCACCCGCTTCATTTTTTAGTATCCCTATTGCTTTATAGATACCTTCTTGTTCTGTTTCCATTACCCCACCTCGCAATCGTGCCCGTAAGCCCACTCGCTTGCGTCCGTATCATCTAATAAGTCAAACACTCGCTTGCACTCTATACATCTTGCCTTCGTGTTGCTTTTCATTTTTCTCCCTATCGGTTAGCCGTCTGCTAACAATCCAATTTTACACGACCTTCCTGCAAATACAATAGCCCACGCCGTAAATTATTTTTACCCCCCCTCTTATTATAGGTAGGGGGTAAAACGAAAAACCCCCTGCCGTTAAGCAAGGGGCTTATCGCCGACTAGGTAATAGGGAGATTACTTAGGCAATAATTTGGTGATGTTAATTATGTAAGAAACCTCAGAGAAAATCTCTGGATACATTTCTTTTAACTTCCCATTATTTACATCTGTTCTAGACTCTTTTGCGATAGCGATTGCTTCCACATTGTCTATTAAACCCTTAGTGGCTTCTCCTTGCCACTTTTTCTTTCCGTCTATCAACTTTTGTGTGTAGCCCATTAACTCGTAAATCTCTGCGCTTATGCTTTCTTTTTCTTTTTCGTGGTCTGTTATTGCTAACCGAACTCTACGCAATTCCGAGATTAAGTGGAGAGCCTTTTTCTTGTTCTTGTTAAGCGAAATACTTTCTGTTGTTGATACAACTAAAGACTCGCTTGTTGTTGTCTTGATTGTTTTTCCCTTGACTACCTTAGTAGTGCTTGTTGTCTTGCTTGAAGCGGTGCTAGCCATTGGCTACTTCCCTTTCGTAATTACTAGGCGGTCTTGCCTAGTAGGTCAATAATAGACTGCTTCCCTGCATTAAGTCAAATTATCGGCTTGGCGTGTCGAAAGTATTTTCATAGTTCAATACGCCATAAGCGCACTCTAAACAAATTGGACACTCAAATCGGTAATCAAATCCGTCCTCATCAAAATTGACTTCGCATACTTCGCAATAAGTCCTCTCGTCTAGTATAGGAAGGGGGGTAAATAATCTTGCTAACCCGAAACCAATCCCCCCACCAACAATCATCATTAGTAAAGTAAATCCATTGAAAAACATTTTTACCCCTCTCTTGTAACTATGGCTTCCGCAAGTTTAACGAGAACTTCGGCAGCATAACTCTGAGAGAGCCACTCACCGTTATCATAATCAGTAACTACTTTACTCCATTGTTCCGCGCTCATTTCAGGCGAGCCGTATCCTTCTACCGTTTCCTTATCCCAGTATTCAACTATTAACTCTTGCTCGCCGTCATAGTGCTTTAACTGTTCTAGCAAGTTTTTTATTTTCATTATTCGTGTCCCCCTTTTCCAAACATCTCTATCCAGCACTCAGGGTGAGTGCCTGAGATTAACTGCTCACGCAAACTGAAATGTAAATCGGGATAAGCCTCTTGAATAAGACCGCCCAACTGTCGGATAAGAAATCCCTTCATAGGTACTTCAACTACTCCACCTTTCTTACAATGATTACAGATAGGTGTTTTTATTTCATAGATTGTGTTATCTACTAAATCCTTGAACTCTGTCATTTGTTCTCCCTTTCGTAGTTTGTGTCCTTGCAAAATCTATTCTATCAGAAAATTACTCGTCCTCAAAATTAAAGACAACGACACGCTTACCTTCAACCTGTGGCTCTTGATTATTTTCTATCATACAAAGATTTACAAACTCTCCAATTAAATAATTGCAGGCACTCTCGAACGCCTCGTCTGCTTCGTGTTGAACATCATCTAAGTGTTCTCCATTTGCATACAAATCAAACCAAGAATTATTTACCCAATCTAATCTTTGACTGTTAGTTGCTTTTGATAATTCTTTATCCGTACTTAAATCTTGTGGGAACTCGCTACTACTTGAATAGAAAGAGTGTGTCAAATTATCTTTGATGTATGTATCTCCGTCTACATCAATGTCAACCGATACATCTCCAAGCTTTAAATGGCAGACCGAGCCTATATCCCACCATACACTTTCTTGGTGCTCTCCGTCAGGTATCCTGCCGTACCACACGAACTTTACTTCGTAATCCCCTGCCGTTGGCATTTTCTATCCCTCGCCGTTTGCTTGCCGTATGAACTCGCTAATCTTTTCTGATAACTCATAATCAAGGTCTACTTCGGCTGGGTCATTATGGTTTGTAATTCTCCATACACCTTCCCCTTTTTCCTCATTGTTGTATTCATAGACCACGCCGTCTTGAAAATGTGCGTTTAGAGTTTCGTCCTCTGCCGTCCACTTCTTTGTTTCCGTGTTGTATGCCAGTAGAAAATGTATCTCTCTCACTAGTTCAACTCCTTAACTACATAACTTGCCTTGTCTCTTAGATTTCCGTATTCCTCGCCGACCCAAGCCTCTGCCATTTTTGTCGCTTCATCTTTACTATCGGCTTCCCAAACTGTGGAAATGTTTGATACAACTCTTACTTCGTACTTTGCCATTTGTTTTCCTCTCGTCATTTCTTTGTAGGCAAATCGTATCATAGAACTTTTACTGCTCTGCAACTCGGAACTCAGAGTTATCAGTTCCGAGCGACTACCTCGGACACCCGTAAAAATCTGAGCGTAAATCTTTCCTTCACCAGAACGCTGTGCGGGAACCTGCTCGTGTAAGTTCCGGGTCGGTAACCTAGTTTTTTTTTGCGAACTTGCATTTACAAGTTCCGAAGCCCTCTTTTTAATTCGCGCTCAATAAATTAAAAAAGGTGGCACACACCCGGAACTTAAAGTTCCAAGTTCTTTATGTAAGCAGGGGGGTAAAAACAACCTTGTACTTATATCCATTTTTACCCCCTTCTTTATATAACAAGAAACCCCCTATCCGTATAGACGGAAAATAGGGGGCTTCTCTTATCCGTATCAGGTGGACACACGCTAAGGGATTAGCGATACCCGATACGAAAACCTTTTCTTACTTCATGCCTAGTTTCTCAACCCTGCCGTTGAGAGAACCTTCTGTGCGCTCTTACCGATAAGGCTTGCCGAAACACTAGGGTCTGTTATCGAGCCGATTACTTCTGCGTTCGCACCTTTACATATTCCTCGTGCCTGATTTCCGTTATCTCCAATCGGCAACCATAAAACTGCAACGCCGTTCTTTGAGCAAGTAGCAATCCATTTCTTTGCACTTTCCGTTTCGTAGTCTGTGTAATGTCCGTCCGACACAACTACTAGCAATCGTGCGCCTTCTCCGTAAATCAGATTAAGTTCGCCGTCTAATGCACGAAAGGCTCGGTCAAACTTTTCAGTTCCGTCAGGTGCAGAATAAACTGAAACCTCTTTTAGTCGTTGCCCTGCCTTGAGAGTAGGGAAAACATCTGAGCCGTAATAAACCATAGCGCAACGACCCTGCACTCGGCGAACTGCCTCAGACATAATCCATGCAGTAGAAGCCATTGGTTGCATAGCCGAACTCATTGAACCTGAGATATCAACCATAACTCCAACTGTAAGTGTTGGCTCGTCTGTGTGCTTACGAACTTTTCTATTGAAAGCATTTGGTCGTGTAAAAACTCCACGACTTTCCAAAGCCTTAGCCTCAATAATCTTTCGCATATTTAATTTTCCCGGAGGAACGACACTTCCAATTTCTGTAAGTCCTCTTTCACGATACTTTGCTTTTTCTAATGCACTAGCAATTTTAATTGCTGAGTTACGCTCTACGCCATTTGGAGTTCGCTTTTCAATTAACTTAGAATTAGTCGAACTTTCTCCCGGACCTGAACTCTTTGAGAATACTTGACGAGCAATTTCCTCATTTTTCTTTTGCTCTTTAGAGGTGCTGGCTTTCGCAACTGCACTCTCTTTCATATCCTCAGAGTTTTCTTGGTCTGATAAATCATCAGAGTTAGAGATAGATATATTTTCGCTCATCTCTTTCATAATCTCGTTCATCATTTCTGCGAACGCTTCTGATTCCTTTGAGGTTGGTTGCTCTCCCATTTCCTCTGCCTTATCTCGAACCAACTGCGCCCACTCAATCGCTAATGGATAAGAAGCAGAAATATCTGAGTGACTATCGTGAGATTGAAATTGAGTGATAATACTTTCTAACTTCTCAACTAATTCTTTTCCTAGAACATCATTGACTTTACTAATGAGTTCATCTGATTCGTAGATTGAAAGCGACCCTGCGATAATTCTTGCATGACATAATCCAACGATTGAACTTGCACTTTTTACTGTTGAGTTCTCTGCTAGAAATACTTCTTTTAATTCGTCAATAATTAAACCCATAGCAGACGCTCTTAAAAAAAACTTTGCGTCTGCATGAATTTTAATTCCCCATGCTTCGATACGACCTTCCTCTAATAACATCAAAGCCTCGAACTCATCTTGCTTTAATGTCTTAACTGCTAATGGGATATTCCATGCTGAGAACTTTGCGTGATAAGCCTCGTGACGAATTGCGCCAACTGCCTGAGCAAACTCATATTGGTTTCTGCGCTTTGTTAAATCGTCAATCATGGCAGGTGTAATTGTTTCCCCAAACGCTACCTTTGTATTGACTTCAATCTCTGCGAGATTTGGTAGAAAACAAGCAGGAGAACCTTGACCTGCCTCAGTCCCCAATAGGACTACTAGGTCTGTTCTACCTGACCAACTATTTACCAACTGAGTAATTTCGTACCCAACTCCTAGCCAATCGCTAGGTGTCTTAATCTTTGAGTTACTTACTTCTTGTACCTTTAAGTGTGCCATTTGTTTTCCCTTTTCTTTTCGTTGTGTCCTTACGAGTTCATCATATCATTTTCTATCTAACTATCAAACTTAGACCCTATATAGAAAGGGGGGTAAAAAACTTTATTTGAGAGAGTGGGGGAGATACCAACTACCCCACCCTCTCAACCAACATCTAGGCTAGGGAGACCTAGATTCTTGCTGGCTTGTGCTCTGAGCCATAGGCACGAGCAATAACATCAACCACTACATCTCGGTCAATTTCAGGTGCGCTCGCAATCATATTTGAGATAGCAAACTCAGTTCCAAAGATTTCGTTGGTATCACGAAAACCTAGCAACTCACGCATTTGAGGACTCCATGAAATTTCTGCACTATCTCCTTGTGTGCGCTTGTAAAGATTCTGAGCAACGCTCACCATTGTTGCAGGTACTCCTAGTTTCTTTGCGAGCGCAAAGTCAGTAGTGAGTTCTGCTTGTAATTGAAAACGAGATAGCAACGCTTCTGAAAGTCGAACTCCCGGAGCGTTAGGATTAGTTGCACCAACTACATAAAAATTATCATGCACTTTGATAGCACCTCTCTCAGGGTTCATAGGAATTGTAAGTTCCTTCCGTCCGTCCATTACTGAATAAACGACTGCTAGAACCTTTGGGTCAATCAGACCAATTTCATCTATGAAATAAACCCAGCCATTTATGATTGCCTCAATAAAACCGCCGTCAATCCACTCAAACTTTCCGCTAGGTGTCTGAACGAAAGAACCGAAAAGGTCGCTTGTGTCTGTATCTCCATTACCAATTAAAGTAATAACTTTATCGTCATGAAAACTTGCTTCTACGAGTGCAGTTTTTCCAGTTCCCGGAACTCCATAAAAGAAAGTAAATTGTGGAGAACCTAGACCTTCTATGAAATATCTAGTAGTTGCTTCTCGTGCTTTACGAATTACTGAAATATCAGTATGAATACCCCAAGAACGAGTGTAATACTTCTGTCCATTAGGACGAACATAAAACTCATCTGAGTTCATAGGTTCCACTTCAACTCCAATAGGTGTACTTGCAACTCTACCTTTTCTCTTATCGCTTTTCTCTCGCTCATTGGCTCGACCACTTGCTTCGACCTTTCCATTAAGCATTGTTGCAGTATCCTCATGGACACCTTGAATTATGCAATCAGTAACTATTTGCCAAAAGTTTCCTGATATAGCGTTTAACTTTTCCTTAGTAATTGTATCTAACATTGTTGCCCCCTAAGCAATCTCTACAGGAAAGCCAAGTGCTTTTCTGCTTTGGTTAATACGATAGACAAGTTTTTCGGGTGTCTCTCCCTTAGCAATCAGGGTTATATCTGATTGAGTGGTTTCAATAAGAATAGGTGTTTTCACAATCTGCCAATCCCCTGAGGTCAATCCATGAAAATATGCAGTTAAGTAAGATAGTCGCTCATCTACATATAAATCTTTGAGAGAGATATGTATATCCTTGACTCCCAAAGTAGCAATTTCATCAGCGAAACGAATTGTAATTTTTTCCCAAAGTTTCTTTGGCTTATCTCTAGTTACGATTCGTGTATGTATCTTTGCAGGTGTGGCTTCCCCTGAGTTGGTAAATCCGTCAGGTGTAATAAATAGTTCAGTTCTGTATCCGGGTTTCACGAACTCAGCATAAACTGTGAGTCCTTGAACTGGCTTCTCTTTGTCTAGCATAGTGGTATCTCTCTTTTCGTCATTTACCTGCGTTCCCTACGCATTAGGTCAATAGTACCATTTTTTTATCATAGAGTCAAAATCAAGTGGGTGTGTCTCATAAAAGGTTCTACCCTCATACCAAAATGACGAGTAAAGGTATAAGGGTAGAAATCTATATAAGAAGGGGGGTAAAAATTAAATATCTACCTCTTTGACGAGTTCAGGCATTTCGGGAGTAGGTGGCAAAACATCATGAAGCTTGACTCCATACTTATCGAACTCATCTTGATACTTCTCGCTATCTCTACCTTCTGTAATCCAATCAGATACAAGTCGAGCAACTAGATAGCGTTCCTCATCTGTGGCTTCCATGAGAATCAAAAAGTCCTCACGCAACCATTGGTCAGTTCCTACAACTGTAATCTTGTCGGCGTTCCCGTAATTTCCGTCAATATCAAAGTAATGCACTCTACCCATGTTTTTTCCTTTCTTTGCTTTTATGGCTTTAGCCTAACATGCCAAAACTATTTGCACATATTTAGACGGAACTTACAGTTACAACTTCCGAGTTCTTAATAGTCGCTTTATTTTTCTCAACTCGCGCTCGCCAATAGGACGCCCAATTTGGTAGCAAACCTCTTTGGCGTATCCGTTATCCATATCTTGTTCAAGTTCGGTTCTATAGTCGGAGTCAATCTCCTTCAAGTCCTCATCATCAAATATGTAAGCACTATCGCTCAGCGCAAACCAAGTATCCGTTCCTGTATGGCATACAAATAATGTCATATCCACAAATCCCCTCTTATGTATCCGTGTTCCTTTACGACAGCAATTCCTCTCGCCAAGGCTTCCTCTTTAGTTCTAGCGTTTCTCACCAGCGAGAAGTTGTCCTCGCCGTCCTCGTCCGTGTATTCAACTCGCCACGCTTGCCACGGCTCATTGTATTCTACCTTCAAGGCAAGCCGTAAATCCTCAACCTCGCCGTTCCTTAACTCAGTCTCGTAATCGTCCTCGTCAATCATGCCGACACTTCCACTTCTTTTTTTTCTTCTACATAGTCAGGGCAGTCAGTATAAAGATACTCGGCATATTCTTCAGGGTCTTCTTCATACTGCTGGCAGTTCCAACAATCTAAGCCAAGTGTTTTCCAAGCCGTGTGGCACATGCCACCGCCTTCCTCGGAAGTCATTTCTCCATCCGAGTATTCCTCTATACCCCAAAAATCATTTCCTGTTTCATAATAAGAATATGTAATAGAAACTTCAGGGTATATCTCAGATAACTTCTTTATAACTTGAGTAATAGAAGCCCACGCCGAATCAAACCAATAGGAGGCTGTATCGCCACCTTCGACATAATTCATTTGCACATCTCCAGAAACATCCCATTTAGTCCCCCAACTATTTACATGGTTATTGTATAAATCATCAGGACCTTTGGATTTATGTAGTTCAGTAAGAGGTGGACTATCAGGAGTAGCCACTTTTATATTAGATATAGAAAATAGTGGATTATCATTATCCTCAATAGGTTTTCCAACAAAAGCAACTAAACTTGATACTGCCTTTGGTGAGCCAGAGATGACGAGTGTGTTATTGCACCAGTTAGGCATTTGTTTCTCCTTTCTTTTCATAAAACATAATAGCAAGTTCTGTGATTGGACTTGGTAGATATGAAAGTAAGTTTTCCTCAACATAGTGTGGCAACTTATCCCCACCATCAGAGATATAAGATTCGTACCAGTTATCGTAAAGTTCGTTCATCTTTTCTTGTTGTGCTTGCTTCTGCAATTCAGCAGTAAGTGTATTAAAGAAGTCCATAGTTTCCCTTTCATCATTTGTAGTTAAACTCTATCATACCTTTATATAAAAGCAAGCAAGCAACGCAAACCAAAAAAGTTCAACACTGGCTATGTTGGTCATCTTGTATTTATAAGTTCCTGGCCTGGGCCCGGCCCTGGACGCCATCTTGAATCTGTAGGTTCCGGGTCGATGCTCGTTGTAGAAGATTTTTTAAGCGTGGTCGTCATCTTGAAGTTGTAGGTTCCGAATTTGCTCTACCCCTGTGGTCATTTCTATCTTGAACCTGCAAGTTCCCTGCTGACTAGTCATTTTGTGTTTACGCTCAAAAGTGCTTTGCTTTCTTGTTGCTGTCCCGGAACTTGCAAGTTCCAATGACATCCAAGCAGCAGCTGGTTCTCCTCATCCGTTAATCACTTCTTGATTCCAACCTCGCACCATTCTGGCAAAAAGAAACGGCGCACCTTGGTGGCTCTCTGACCACACTTAAAGGCACGCCGTTAGTATCTAGTTAAACTCTACCCCCCTAAAGCTATCTCATCGAAGGGTACGCTTGCCGTCAAGCCTGTCGCGTTGCGGTATAAGGTCGCGCCGTCTTTCCAATAAGACCACTCGCCATCCGAGCCGATACTTACAGTGTCTCCATAGACATCCTTAAGGTGCAAAAGGCACGCCGTCACTACAGTGTCATATGGTTTGTAGGCGGTCTTGCAGAAATTGAATCCACCACCGTCAGGAACCCAGTAAAAAGTTTCATGTGAGTCCTCGCCGTACCCGTTAAATCGAATAAGTTCATCTGTTACTTCCCACTTGTCTAAGTGTTCGCCTTGACCATCCGCGATTTGAATGCCGTCATATTTAGTTGCGTACTCAATAATTGTGCGGACGCCCTGACCAAACATGTCAAACATACGCGAATCCTCGCGGTTCTCATGTGTTTTCCTAAAATAATGTGTGTAACCCATTGCCAAACCTTTCGTAGATTGTTTACTAGGAATCCCCTAGGAGTTTTATCATAGAGGAGATTAATGGATGATGTCAACTTTAAAAACAAGCATGTCGAAGCGCTTCAGGGCCCGCTGTAACTAACAACTGTAAGTTCCAGGTCATGGATGCAGATCCAACGAGTCCTATCTGGAGTTTGTAAGTTCCCGGCTAGGGTGCCATCGAGCTGTCCATTATTTAGATCCTGTAAGTTCCGGGGCCTGGATGCGTCTTCCTCGTCGGTCCTCCGTTTGTTATTTGCAATTGAAAATATTTTATTTGAAATTGGGAATATTAACGACAACGGGCGATGCAGCTTCTGACCTGGAACTGATAACACTGAGATGGTACGCAGCTGATCCGTTGTTGTCTCTGCTCTTGCTTTTGCGAGTACATGCTGGATCTCAACACACAGACCGTTAGGCTTATATATAAACCCTGCTCTATCCCATGCCGCTTTTTCTCTAGCCGTTATTAATTCCTGCGCTATACCCACGCCGCTTTTTAAATTTACTTCGAATCTCTGGCCGCTATCGCCTGGAACTTGGAAACAAACTTTCTAAGCTCCCGCGCTTAGAAAGCTATCGTATCAACCGTGTCAAGTGATGTCAATACAAACACGCCGCTGCGTGCAGCTACTCCTCGGTAACTTGCCGTTCTCAGTTCCAGGTCATGGATGCGTCGTCACTGGCACCACCAGCCGTCAGCACCCGGTGCAGGAAACCTGGAACCTGTGTTTCCAAGATAGTAAGACGGTAGGGCCTTTTTTTAAAGTTGAGTCGATGTGGCTCAATCTTGGAATCCGTTCAAGAGCTGCCATCTGTGTACCCGGAACTTGTAGTCTCAAGAAGACGAGCTCTTTGTTTTTGATCTCGGCGGTCAGGGCGCGCTCATCAGGAAAAAATTGGGGACGTTGGGGATGCTTTTCGGAGATCCGACGCCACTGTTGACTTATCAGTTCCGGGTCTTCCCAGCTTCGGAAGTCTTCCCAAAGACCGGGAAGAGTCCGTGGTGTTTGTATTTGAGAGAAGAACAAGCTGAGCAGGAGCAGGTACGACTAGGAGTGATTGGAGGGCACATCTAACAAGCCGCGAAGCTCCTGTGTGCTGGCCGTCCTTAGTTGTTATAGATGGGGACAAATGCTCTCCCGTTAGATGTTTACAACTTTGACTCCTGCTCAGCAGGAATCAAAAGATACACCCGTCATATATTTGTGTCAACCGTACAGGGTTAGAATTAACTCTGTCCGTGAATCTGGATTTGTAGCTAGCTGTATGCCTGGAACCTACAACTCCCAGTTCCGTTGTGAGCCATACATTATAGAGGGCTCTTATCCCACGCCGAGGTTTTGAAAAAAGGTTGAAGCTCTAACTACTGTTGAGTTGTCAGTTCCTGGACTAAAGCTGCAGCTTCATTTGCCCGTGCCGTTAAACGCACATGTTCCTCGCGTGATTTAGCCAAGCCGATATCTTGCTGGAGGCGTGCGGCAAGCTCTTGTAACATCTGGTAACTGTCAGTTCCGGGCATCTGGATCTTCGTCCTCTGGTTTAGGTTCTACATTGGTTACGACATAAACATCCGTGGCATCCACGCCGTTCTCTATCATCTGAACACTTTGTCGGATTGCTACCTCTTCAAGGCGGGCGAGTCTTTCCGTAAGAATTTCAGCAGCAGACCTGCCGTTACTCTTGACATCTATATTCAAGTCCATGCCGCCTCGGACACCAGCGCGGTCAAGGATTTCCGTAGCCGCTTTTAGTTTCACAGGTTCGGAGACCGCTGACTCCATTAAGTCCTCAAGGACATCAACTGCATAGGTTGAGGCCTGACTTATCTTTTGCCGAGCCAGCTCCACATTGTTTGCCGTCCGTCTTGTTGAGCCAAGGTGGATACGACACAGACCGTCATCTTTGATTCGACCACTGTGCCAGAGGGAACAACGCAAGGCATCCGTTTTAGTAAGCCGACATCTTCCCGGCAGACCCTTTGGTTGTCGGCGGTCAGATTGTGGGCCGCCCTCTTCCTGCTCTTTGAGCCAAGCGCGGGTAGCACCCATCACCCAGTTGGGGACAACCTTTTGAGCCTCGTCATCTAGGAGGAGATCTAGTCCGCCCAGGAACTCAGAATTGTTATTTCCGGGATCTGAAAGCAAAGCTTTCTTCCCCGCCAAGCTGATGATAGCCCGTTCTCTTTCTTGCTCGATTGAACGAGCCACAATTAGATTTGTTGCATTCCCTAAGCCGTCGAACAGAGCCGTCCATCTGAGCATTGAACGCCGAAGTATTTGGCGGTTCTCAAAGGTATCCTCACAAACCCCTCGTTGTTCCTCTATGATACCGAGTTCTTCCAAGTTGGGGCGTCTATCGAGCGGCTGATCGATGACAGGAGTTTTCAGTTCCGGGTCGTCTTCTTCGGGGCCCTCTAGGTAAGTCGTTATTTCACTCATAGTTATATGATAAAGGCCTAGAGGGTTTTACCCCCCTAGGGCCTACTATCTACTTCTTCTTTGTCTTCTTTACTGTTTCGGCTGCGAGTTTTTTCCCGGCCTCTTTAGCAACAACTTCGGCGATACGGCCAAAGGCTGCATCTTTCTTGTTAACGAAACGAAGGACAACTGGGATAAGGGATGCCCAGAGGGCGTTGGCTACAAGGAGCCATTCGCCTTGACCGAAGTTAAGGGGGGAAGAAATACCTGAAGTCTGCATAACAATCATCACTGCACCCATAACCTGACCTGCGAGGTTACGAACATAGGATTCAATCATTGGTTTATTCATCTGAACTCTTTTTCTACGGGGGGTAAAAAATCTATATCCCGTGATATCAAAGATAGCAGATATTAATACTTGGAAAGTTTTAAAAGAAAAAGTCTAGGAGACAGTAGGGTTATGACGCTTTTATAAACAAAAAGCTAATTTAAGCGTAAAAATTAAGGTTTAATTAACTATTTTATTCTAGAGATTATTGTACGAAAAAGTTAAAAATGTGTCTTTAAAACTGCTTCTGAAAGTGCCTTCGGCAGGGATCGAACCTGCGGCCAGTCGGGTAGAAACCGAATGCTCTGTCCTCTGAGCTACGAAGGCTCTATATCTTTATTAGGGTGTTTTGATTTTCTATTGTATTTCTTTTTATTTTTAGAAGGAGTAGTCGCAGACGACCTACGCAAATCCATAAGTCGCCTAATCTCTTCAGTAGTCTTACTGAACTTGAACTTCATCTCTTCTCCAAAATACAAATGATTTAACATATACAACACCATAAGCGATAGCCCCTAAAATAAATCCATACTGCTTTGTCGTAACTGCATAAACTATCCATAGGCACTCATTAAGAAAAAGAATTGGCCAACCCCATATGGTCTTGCGACCTACAAGAAAGATTCCAGAGACTCCTATGATTGCCAGTACCCACGACCAGTACTCCACTAGATATCCTCAACGATCTCATCTAGTTTGAACTCTTGTCCTTCAACATAAGGCTTGTCATTGAAGCCGTTTAAGTCGGTTGCGGTTACACCAGTAAGGATATCTATACTGTGACGCAATCCTAATGCATAGAGAGTTTTGTCAGCTTCCCCATATGCAGATTCCCAGTCAGAGACTTTATTATTGAGTATCTCTACTTGAAAGTTTTGAAACTCTTGAACTGCCTTTTTGACTGCCAAGTAGATATCCAGTTGAGTATCTACATCGATTTTCTTATTAGCCATCATGGTAGTCAGGACATTTAGGACTGGCTCGTGGACAAAGCGTTCTATGTTTTTATTGGTCACGATTCGCTCCTACATGATTGGCAGACAAAGTTGTCGTATCCTTCTGAACCTTTAGATCTTTTTAAAGCGCCCTCTTCAGTAAAAGGGGCAGGAACGATATCGTCACCTACTGCTTGACATAGACAGCAGACTCGCTCAACTAGCCATTCCATCTCAGGGATATCAGAATTAATAAGACCTCGAAGACCTCTGACCAGAGCATGGGATTCACTTGCACCGTCTGTCTTTTTTAGGAAGTACTTAGTGTTCGAGACTTTTAGGACTGGTATGCACTTCTTGCAATCGCAGAGCAAGGCATTGGGTTGGCATTGAAATTTTGCTTGAGGATTTTCTGCCTCAAGGATTGGGACTAGAACATCCTTCTTGAGAAACTCATCTCTTTGCCATGTCTTGTGTCGAGTTACTGGGTGACCACATATGCAGATCCTTCTATCAACACTTCTATTATGTTTTTTGGCATCATAGATATCAACGAGTTCAACATCAATACCCATAGCAGTTAAAGCATCAAGTGCTTGGTTACTACTCATCACGCTCTCCACTCTGCTTTTTAATTCTGTCGACTATCTCTTCAAACTCAAACTCAGTCTTGGCTTTGTCATGCATCTGAGACAGCATTTCTTGCATAAGAATCGTCTTGCGCTTTACCTCTAAATGTTTCATCAACCTTAGAGATGAGTAGATAGCAAAAAAAGTTGTTAATCCACTTGTAGAACCAATTAGTATTAAATCTAGAACCGTTATCGTCATTGTCATTATCCGTCACTCTTTCTTTTTATTATGTCATAGCCATCTTCATTGAGACGAGTTAAAGCGGCAACAGCATCATCATATGCAATCTCACTCCATCGCTCAATATCAGTTGGGATCTTTTTTGGAAACCATGACCTTAATAGGCCAAGTGCTGCTACTTGAATTGGCTGAAGGTCGTTGGGGTCAATTGCATCATCTGACTTGAGATTCTCAACAACCTTGAGGTGTCGTTTCATTTCATCATCATGATTCATCTGTCTCTGCCAACTCTCCATAGATTTTGTTAGAACTGAGAGAAGCTCTCACATCCTCAGATAAAACAGTTACTGCCTTTGTTAATTCTTTTATATCTTTCCTAGAGGCTTTGATCTCTCTTTCAAGAAACCACAACCTCTTATCAATCCCTGCTAAGTCCATCGTCACTCCTTCTTTCTCAGAACCTTATACCCATCGATAATGGATAGTCAAGTGATACTAAATAGAGATAGTAGCATTTTATATCTAATATACAGTATCAATTAATATATTCATATTCGCGATTATAACTTACGGTAGGTCCGTAGCGTACACACGCGGGCGATGTAAAATTATAATAGCGAATATATTATTAATAGATATTAATATAATCATGCGGTAACGACAAATCATTCACTATTTTCTTTTTTTCTTTCACGCATCTTTTTTCCTAGCTTTTTACCCAAAAATAATCCATTCAAAAAATGAAGAAAAATCTCTTGGGTAACAGATATTACATATTAAATACAAAATAGTCAAGCGATACTGGATACTAGATACTTAAAATAATCATGCGGTTATGGCAAATAAACCGTTTCTTTATGGTGTTTTACCCGAACTAGGGGGTCGACCATAATTCTATAACCAGCCCTTTTAGCCCCATTACACCAAGAATAGTCTTCCCCAACATTTACATCAAAGGCTAGGTCGTCCCATCTTACCCTATCGATTAGGAACCAAGGTCTCTTCATATTCTCAAAAACATCAGCCTTTACTGCCACAAACCCAAATCCAACCCCTCCAACCTCAACAGGGGCATCATCCATGTAAAAGTCGACTTTGTTGCACTTGGTAGGTCTTCCCAAGAAATCCGACTTATTAACTGCCACAGTCCCATCAGGATGCGTCTGGTAGAGCCCGGAAATGATATCTAGGGGAGAGTCCAACAGCTTCAAGAAATCCTGCGCCTCCCACTCAATATCTGAATCTATCCAGAAGATCTTTTCACAGCTGAAAGCCCCGGAACCTATAACTCTAGTTTCCCAGTTATGCGAGTAAGTATCCGTCGCGGTTAGTTCTCGAGCACTTGGGACGAAGGATGAGTACTTATTAAGGAAGGTGTAGGTATAGCCATTTTCTTCCAGCAACCTAATTGTTGCCACCAATGACTTTACATACTCTGCTTTCATGCTATGTCCCGGCGTTGCAATCGCTACATCATAATGAGGAGTTTCCATAATCAAAGAGTACAGTAAAGCGTTATCATTAGTCTATGTCCGAATCTCTTGAAGTTACATGCTCATGGGAGCAATGCCCTACACACGAGACATATAGGCCAGAAATAGCCCTCACTGTTCATTGGCCACATGCAGTTAAGAAGATTCGCTACTTTCACTCAACAGAGTGTCTGGCAGGTTTTGCTTTAAGTTTCCCAGCAGGGATGCTTATTACGGGAGAGGATTCAATAAATGTCTCGTGAACTTCCAAAAGAGTTACAAGATCTTTGCAAATATTGTGGAGCACTTAGAACACATGACCAAGGATATAATTCAAACCCTCGTTGTCCAAAGCAAGGTTGTCCTGGTCAACATGTTAAGTAGTAAGAATAAATCTTCTGTTCTTAAGAAAGCAATAAAACTATTAAGTACAAATGGTTACACCGTTGAACCAATTATGTGTGGTGAGTGTGAAGAGGATGACCTTCTAGTTCAGGTTCACACTTGCATTTCATTCGACGAGAAAGACACAGAAGAGTATAGTTTAGACTAAATCTTTTAACATAGTTAGGAGCTATGCATATGCAGTAGCGATGGCGCAGTAAGTTGGACTGACATCTATAAATATAAAGAAGAATCTGCATACGATACTCGTCATAGTATCTACAGCGACATACAAGATATAATTGATCAAGCAAAGATAAAAGAAATTTCAAATCAGTTTATTGCTGGACTTGAATGTGCACAGGCAAAGGTATTAGGCTTCGAGGTGTCAGAGAAAGACCCACACCCTGAAAGTCTCTTGTTTGACATATAGTAGAATTATCTCCTAGGGTTTCCTAGTAGTAAACATCATTTTTCATCTAAAGGAGTACACCTATGTCTGTCCCATTTTCATTTAAGCTTTCGGAAGATTTCATCTCTTCTTACCGCGAGAAGAAATCACCGTTTGGTTATCGTGACGCAGGAGGTAACTCAGTTGGAGAAATTACTTTCTTACGCACATATTCACGCTTAAAGGAAGACGGAACCAAAGAGACTTGGGTTGATGTTTGCGAGCGCGTAATCAATGGAATGTATTCAATTCAAAAAGATCACTGCAAGACTTCACGACTTCCTTGGTCTGATACTCGTGCAGCAGCATCAGCGAAAGAAGCATTTGACCGTTTGTTTAATTTGAAGTGGACACCACCGGGTCGTGGACTTTGGGTAATGGGAACTCCACTTGTTAACGAGCAGAAGAACTCTGCAGCATTACAGAACTGTGCATTCGTTTCAACACGAGAGATGACAAAGAATGATCCAGCAAAACCATTTGGATTTCTTATGGAAGCATCAATGCTTGGTGTTGGTGTTGGCTTTGATGATCTTGGTGCAGATAAAGATTTCACTATTTACAAACCAAAAGACGAAGCTACAACTGTAGTAATTGCAGATACTCGTGAAGGTTGGGTAGATTCAACAACAGCACTTATTAATTCTTTTCTAAAAGCAGATCAACCAACTTACGAATTTGATTACTCAATCATTCGTCCACTTGGTGCACCAATTAAAATCTTTGGTGGTACTGCTGCAGGTCCAGCTCCACTTATTAGACTTCACAAATACATCCGTGATCTTTTTAAAGGAAGAGAAAATGAAAAAGTTACTCGTACCGATCTTGCTGATATCGGCAATCTTATTGGCGTCTGCGTCGTTTCTGGTAATGTTCGTCGTTCTGCAGAGCTTCTTATCGGTCGCTTAGATGACAATACATTCCTTAACTTAAAGAATCCAGAAGTATTCCCAGAGCGCAACTCATACGATCCAGCAAAGCCGGGATGGGCATGGATGTCTAATAACTCTATCTCTGCAGAAGTTGGTCAAGATCTTTCAAAGATTGTTGATGGCATTGCACTTAATGGTGAGCCGGGAGTTGTATGGCTTGACCTATCACGCAAGTATGGTCGTCTAGCAGATCCAATCAACAACAAAGATCATCGCATCATGGGATACAACCCATGTGCTGAGCAATCACTTGAGTCATACGAAATGTGTACTCTTGTTGAGACATATTTAAATCGCCACGAAGATCTAGAAGATTTCAAGCGCACACTTAAGTTCGCTTACCTCTACGCCAAGACTGTAACTCTTCTTCCTACACACTGGGAAGAGACAAATGCAATCATGCAGCGCAATCGCAGAATTGGAACATCAATCTCAGGCGTTGCTAACTTTGCTGACACAGCAGGTCTACCAGTTCTAAAAGACTGGATGGATAAGGGTTACGCAGTAGTCAAAGGCTATGACACAGTTTATTCAGAGTGGCTTGGTATCCGTGAGTCAATCAAGACTACAACCGTTAAGCCATCAGGAACCGTTTCAATTCTTGCAGGTGAGTCTCCAGGAGTTCACTGGACTCCGGGCGGGAAGTATTTCAATCGAGCAATTCGTTTCTCCAATGGAGATCCAATGCTTCCACTTTTCAAGATGGCAAACTATCGCGTTGAACCAGCATCAGAATCTCCAGATACAACATCTGTAGTATTCTTCCCAATCAAATCAGAAGCAGAGCGTGCAGAAAAAGATGTAACCATCTTCGAGAAGATGGCATTAGCTGCCACTGCACAGCGTTACTGGTCTGATAACTCTGTATCTGTAACTATCTCTTTTTCCCCTGAGACAGAAAAGCAACATGTTGGAACCGTCCTACATATGTATGATGGACAACTAAAGACTGTTTCTTTCCTACCATCAGGAAACTTTACATATCCTCAGATGCCTTATACGCAGATTACAGAGGAAGAGTTTGAAGAAGCAACAATGAAGTTGTTCCCAATTGATTTCTCTGGCGTTTATGCTGGTATGGCATCCGATGCTATCGGCGAGGCATATTGCACAACAGACGCTTGTGAAGTTAAACTAATCACCAACAACCAGTAAGTTTCAAGGAGACGCAATGACATCAGTTAGTATCGCTTTACATCCTGTTCATGATCAATGGGAGTGGCAGTATGAAGGCGCATGTGTTGGCACAGACCCTGAATCTTTTTTTCTTGAAGAAAATATGCGGGGTAAGAATAAAACTATGAGAGAGCAAACTGCAATCGCTCTCTGCAACACTTGTCCCGTAAAAAAAGAATGTCTAGATCACGCACTTAAAGTTCCAGAGATCTACGGAGTCTGGGGTGGGATGACAGAAGATCAGCGCCTCGCTCTCTCCAAGAGGTTAGGTTTGGTTTATGGCGTCGTACGAGTATAGATGTGACACCTGCGAGGAAGATAACGAGCTTCCCTTTCCTTTTGGTCAGGCTCCTCAGCAAATTCCCTGCTCTAAATGTGACGCTCAAATGAGAAAAATCTTTGGTAAAACTGGCCCTGCTGTTGTCTTTAAGGGTACGGGTTGGGCTAGCAAGCGGTAGGATTTCTTTAGTTCATTTCTCGAGAAAAGGAAATACATATGGACGCACAACTAATAATACTTGTCGTAGGCGCAATGGGAGCAGCAATTGCTTTTTGGACAATTCGTGAAGACAAGCAAAACAAAAAGATTAAAAAGCTTGCTCAAGGTTGGAGAGAGTTCTCTGTTGATAGAGATGGCGATGGACTTGTTCAAGAGGGAACACCTTTTGAGCGCAAGGTTGCAAAGCCAAAACCAAAAGCAAAACCAAAAGCAAAACCAGTAAAAAAGGCTGTTGCAAAAAAGAAGGCAGCACCAGCTAAGAAAAAGAAGGCTGTTCCACTTAAGAAGAAAGTTAAAAAAGCTCCTGTTAAAAAGAAGGCTGTGGCAAAAAAGAAGTCACGCTAAGCGCAATATTATAATTGAAGGAGCGGACATTTCAAGCACGCGTATGAGTGTCACGCTCTTTCTTTTATCCTGATAGGCTAACTTTATGATTCAAAGACCAGACTGGGACACTTACTACCTTAATATTGCCGTTGCAGTATCTTTGCGTGGAGATTGTGTGCGAGCGCAGCATGGAGCAGTAATTGTTAAAAATAACAAGATTATTTCAACTGGATACAACGGATCACCTCCCGGAAGTGATAACTCATGCGGAGCTACAGGACAATGTCCAAGAGCGTTGGACGCTAACGCAGAACACTCAAAAGGAGATTACGATCTTTGTTGGTCAACCCACGCAGAGGCTAATGCAATCATTCGCGCATCATGGGAAGAACTTCAAGGTTCAACTATTTATATTACAGGCGCACCATGTCTTGGTTGTATGAAATTAATGAAGTCATCAAACATCGATAGATATGTACATATAGGAGATGACCAATGATTGTAGAGACTTATAAAGATATTTCACCAGAGATAGTCTCTGCAATGAAACCTCTTATAAGAAAAACTGACTCCTACCATCATGGACATGCTCGTCGCATGGCTAGAACTCTTCAAATCATTCTTGACCAGAACCCTCAAGGAAAGTTCTTAGAGGTAGGGACAACAGCCCTTATCCCCCTTGTATTAAGCAAGTTAGCGCCAGAGTTAAATGTAACCGTTACCGATTTTAATTTAGATAAACCCAAACTTGGTGAAGATACTTTTACTCTTCAAGAGGAGTCAATCAATCTTAAAGTTGGTCGTGTCAATATTGAAGATGAACCTCTTCCTTTTGAAGATGACTCTTTTGACTTCATCCTTCTCTCCGAAGTAATTGAGCACATGGAAGTTGATCCCATGTCTATGCTTTCAGAGATCAATCGTGTTCTAAAAACTGGTGGAACCTTGCTAGTTACTACCCCCAACTGCGCTAGCTCTTGGGCAATCCATAAAATCCTTAATGGCATAGAGCCATATTTTTATATGCAGTACCGACATGATAGATCTAAGTACCGACACAACTACGAGTACAGCATCCATTCTCTTACTGCCGTTCTAAAAGCAGCTGGCTTTGATGGATCAATTTGGACAGAGGATTGTTTTGAAGAACCACATCCAGCAATTAAATTTCGTCTAGAGCAGATACAAATTAAACTAAATCACATAGGTGACAACATATTCTCAGTATCTAAAAAAGTCAGTGGAGTAGTTGACCGTTATCCAAAGGTAATTTATGTCGATTGATTTAGAGCGTAGTTATCCAACAGTTAAAGAACTTCAAGGAGAGATTCACAATGTAAGGCGTCTTGCTGACCCAGATATTAAAGAGTGGTCTGCAACTAATCTCTCAGTTAGTTATCACAAATCAACAGGCTACATAGCAATGTTTCGCTCTGGAAACTACATCATCACAGAGCGCGGAAAATACACAGTAACTGATCGTGACTTTATTAGAAGTAAGATTTATATTGCAGAACTCAACCCTAATACATATAAGCTAAAAAATGTTCGTCTTCTGGATGTAGTAAGTCTTTCTGAAGAAGGTCCGTTACGACGCGGGCTAGAAGATCCTAAGCTTTTTTACCGAGATGACGCTTGGCATTTCTCTTGCGTCACCCTAGAAAAAAATCACACAGAAAAAGCTCGCATGGCTGTCTGTAAATTAAATAAAGAACTAACAGAGATTGTAGAGTTTAAGAAGCTAGCTGGAGTAGATATATCTAAACCAGAAAAGAACTGGATGACTACAGACAGCGTTACTCCATATTTTGATTGGATCTACGCTTCAAATGCTTTGGTCAAGGATTCAATAGTTACTTATACTCTTAGCGATAAAGAGCAAACAGGCAGCTTAAGAGGTAATACTAACTTGCATCTTCTCAAGGATGGAACCTATCTAGCAGTAATGCATCGCATGTGGAGTAAAATAATTATGGAGGCAAATATTCGTCACTATGTTCACTATTTTGTAAACTTTGATCAACGAGGTGTGCCAATAAAAATGTCCAAAGGTTTTGTCTTCGAGTACTTAGGTACAGAGTTTGCTGCAGGTTTGTGCGAGCAAGACGAAAACTTTCTTATTAGTTATGGCTCCAAAGATGTTTCATCTCATATAGCCCTTCTTCCAAAGGAAACAGTTCTTAAATCACTACAGACAATTAAGGACTAGAATATACCTATGAGTGAAACAGCCTACGATCTGGACCTCGACACCAGACTGGATACAGGAGACGGAGATCATGACCGTTTCTCTCACTATGTTCAAAAGGATGAGGCTACAAGAGCTATGGTTGAAGGCACGACTGTAACTGCTCTTTGTGGGAAGAAGTGGGTTCCGTCTAGGGATCCAGAGAAGTTTCCTATATGCAATACCTGTAAGGAGTTACATGCAACCCTTGAATCCAACTGATACTCTTGAACCTATCAAAGCGATAGCACCTCAGGATCGTTGCGACAGTTGCAATGCAAAAGCTTTTTACATGGTCAGATTTACTTCAGGTGATCTTTTATTCTGTCGTCATCATTTTGTAAAGAATGAAGATGCTTTTCTTGAAAAGGCATGCGACATTTTTGATGACACAGATTATTTAGGGGAGTAGTTCTTCTTCATCTGGAAAAGGCTCAAAACCTAAATCTTCTTTTTCAACAGGACGAGCATCTACAATTTTCATATCGTAGGTTTGTTCATCTTCCCTAGGTGACAAGGTAAGAGTGAACTCTCCATCTCTCCACACAACGCTAGGTATCTCACCAAAGGTTAGACCTTCAATAATTGCCGACTCAGCGTAGGCTCTCAATATGACTGGGTTCTCTGGTTTATGAGCCCAATTAGAAAAATCTGACTTCATTTAACATCCTCCTCGAAAGAGAATATTACACGCAAACGCTCAATCTACCTTGCCTGGACTTTTTGCTTCTTTTGACCTATGCTTGGCTTTATGACAAATTGGACCCCCTTAGAGCGCTCTGACTCTCCTCTTATGTCCATCGTTGACATAGACGAGCTCCTTGAAGAAGTAGTTCGTCCATTTGATTATCAGACAGAGGGAGTAAGTAAGTTCTATCCGTTTAAAGTACCAGCAGATATTCCTAAGAATTACAACATAGGAGTTATTGTTGGTGCATCTGGAACTGGTAAGTCAACTTTGCTTAAAGAGTTTGGCTCTCTTAAGCCAATCATTTGGGATACAAAAAAAGCTATTGTCTCTCATTTTGATTCTCCAGTAGATGCAGTTGAGCGACTTTGCGCCTCTGGTCTTATGAGTATCCCTGATTGGGTCAAACCCTTTCATGTTCTATCTAATGGACAACAGTTTCGTGCAGGACTTGCAAGATCAATTCAAGAAGGTGCAGTCCTCGATGAGTTTACCTCTGTAGTTGATCGCAATGTTGCTAAGGCATCTTCTAATGCAATGGCTAGATATATTCGCAAGAATGATATAAAGAATGTAACTATCGCAACTTGCCATAGAGATGTTCTAGAGTTCCTCGAACCTGATTGGGTAATTGATACTGATCGTGGTGAGTGGACCTCGGGAAGGTATCTTCAACGACCCGAACTATCTCTCTCCATATATCCTGCCAAGTCTTCCCTTTGGAGGTTCTTTGCTAAGCACCATTATCTCTCCGAGTCGCTCAACAAAGCCTCACACAACTACATGGTTATCTGGGAAGGACAGCTAGTGGGTTACGAATCAATCATGGCTTATCCATCAGGAACAGTTAAGAATGCATTTAGAGAACACAGACTCGTAGTTCATCCTGACTATCAAGGTTTAGGTTTTGGTCCAAAGATTTCAGAAGCAGTTGCTCAGCACTACATAGACAATGGCAAGCGCTTCTTTTCAAAAACATCTCATCCCCGTCTTGGCGAGTACCGTGATAACTCACCGCTATGGAAACCAACATCAAAAAATCACATGAGGAGAACAGATGGCAAAGCAACGAAATCGCGTTGGGAACTCAACAACGAAAGGTGGTCTTATTCCCACGAATTTATCGGACATGTCTAAGCATGCACTCCTTGAACTAAATCTTATTAAAGAAGATCCCAAAGTTATGCTTTGGTATGTATCTGTAATTGAAGCTTTTGAAGCTTTAAAGCTTCCAGCAGATGCAGCAGATCACTGCCTCAATGTTCTTAACCGTCTTATCCGTTTTGAAAACTTAGCACCACTTACAGATGAACCTCTTGAGTGGGTTAAGGTAGGAGATGATCTTTGGCAGAGCATTCGCAACTATGATGCTTTCTCAAATAACAAAGGAGTTACTTACAAGCTTCACTCAGAAGGTAACGATGTCGAGCACAACACAATGAAAATGGAGGAAGAAAATGGGAATAGCTGATAGCAGTAGATTTGCAAAATACTTAGAACCTAAGTTCGGTTGGGGTCACGAAAGTTTTAAAGGAGACTTAGTTACTCAAATTGAAGCACTAAAGTTCGATCACTCTTGGCGTCCAGATGAAGTAAGAAACGCTATTATAAAAATCATTAAGGAATCTAAACGCTAATCTAAATCTTCTCTAGGTTCAGTTCTAATAGAAAACCTTGATTTTAAACTCTCATCATATGTAACATCTATTAAACCTTTTTTATACAGACCTATCAATGCATCGTCTATGTCTCTCATCCATGCATCGTAAAAAGGTCTACATACATCTTTCATTACTTCAGCGTCCATAAAGTAGATATCACTACCATCTTCGTCTTTACCACCTACATAAAGAGCGCCCCAGTCAAGAAGCATATCTACAAACTCTTGCTCCTCAGGTGTCTTGCTCGTCATCTTCCTCCTGCTGTTCCCTCATTCGATCAATAAAGTCTTGATCAAAGATCATTTGAACAGAACCTTCCCCCACAGCTTCTTCAATAAGAAAAGCAACTAACTGCAAAGCTTGACGCTCAGTAAAGTCTGCTTTCATAAGAGCTTTAAACATCTCATGCATTTGAGCAGCATCTTGCTCTAGTGGGCTTAGAAAATCTTTTTCCAAATGATCTAAGCTATCTTCTGGCTCTGGCATCTCGTTTTCTTCCATACACATACTCTACGCTAATTTTCTTGTATTAACTTTGTACGATGCACCCCCACACAACCCTCCCCCTTTTTTCCTCGTCTTCATCTTCATCTTTAATGGAACGAGCGCCGGGAAAATACAACTTTTACATTTCTACAGGTATACTTATTTCATGGCCTACGCAAGAATGTATGACAGCGATGTATATGTATTTCCTACCAACATCAACGGTTCTCCTGCAATCTATTGTTGCGGGTGCTCTTTGGAGCAAGGGATGGAGCAGATGGGGTTTGTAGCCCGTCGCACTCAAGATATGATAGATCATCTTGTAAAACATCAAGAAGCAGGTGACAGAATGCCAGAGACTATCTTGGATGAGATTCGTACTGATGATGCAGAGAACTTCCCTGTACGACCTACCTAAGTAAAAGAAGTTTATGCAATCTCTTAAACTTGACTAGAAGAGGGCGCAAATACCTTAGGAGTTATAGTTACCCCCGGTTTGCGCTCTCTTCCTTAAAAAGAAAAGAGTGCAGATATGAAGAAGCTTTCAATCTTCTTAGGTTCCGCTATTTTGGTATTAGGACTGTCTTCCTGCGGGTATAGCGGATTTTATAGATACCCGTGCCAAGACCCAACCAAATGGGAGAGAGCTGAATGTAAGCCACCTATTTGTACCGCTTCTCAAACTTGTCCTGTAGACTTAGTTAAGACAATAGATGGAACGACAGCCACTATAGAAGGAGCACCAAATGAGTAAAGAACGCTATCGCTATTCACCAGCAGATTTAGATGCCAGACTTAAATTTATACTTGCCCTGACTCTAGGAGCTATTCTTCTATTTACATCTTTTGGCATTATTTATGGATTGCTTTTTGTAACGCAGCCAATTGGAGCACAGTCTGAAAATGACAAGATGTTCTTTAATGTTTTGGGAAGCATTGCGACATTTATTACAGGAACCATCGCAGGTCTTTTAGTTGGCAGTGGTGGCGCTAAAGATGTTATGACAGCCCAGCTTGCTAATAAAGAGATGGATGCCAAGAACACACAAGAAGATAAAAAGCTTGAAGCAGAAATTGATGCAACTGCAGCTCGTCTAGCAGCAAAGCCAGATGGCGCAATGCCAGAGGCACTACCAGTTGACGAAGATTGGGATAAATAATATGTGCGCAACTTGCGGATGTGGGCGCGGAGTCCCAAAGCCAAAGCCATCAAAGCCAAAGCCAAAAGGTAAGTAAGGAGAAAACTAATGGCAGATCAAGGAACAGTAGCTCGTCTTATCGAAGTTGCTAAAGCAGAAGTTGGAGTCATTGAAGGTCC
>Ga0209491_10003167_pt1 | contig 27638 bp, 33 predicted proteins | sample BON02_FD_187213 | JGI IMG/M metagenome (GOLD analysis project Ga0209491, IMG submission 187213) | Freshwater microbial communities from Lake Bonney liftoff mats and glacier meltwater in Antarctica - BON-02 (SPAdes) (version 2) | ecosystem: Environmental > Aquatic > Freshwater > Ice > Glacier...
ATTCTTTTTTTTTCATAAATAATTCATCCATTTTTTTTTTTTTAATAGTATTTGCACTTTTAATAATTTTTGAATTATCCACATTATTAATTATATCAGAATTATCCATATAACAATATAAAACTTAATATATAATTATATAAATTCAATTTTTTATAATAATTTGTTAATCAATAAAATCAATATCATTCGAACAAGTAATATCAATTGAATATGTTTTATTTATGTCATCATATTGTTTATCCACAATATATTTAATATATTCAGGATTTGTATTATTTTGTTCAAAAAAAGTTTTATTTTTAAAAAGAAATAAAATAGCATCTTTTCTTTTTTTTGTCATATTATCATTACATTTCTTATTTACATTTTCTTTATATTCATCATTAATTATTTCATATTGGGTATCTATTATTTTTTTAATTTCTGTATCATTTAATTTCATTAATATTAATTCTTTTTTTCTCATAAATAATTCATCCATTTTTTTTTTTTTAATAGTATTTGCCTTTTTAATAATTTTTGAATTATTCATATTAATATTATTAATTATATTTTTTTTTAAATAATTTTTATTATAATTTTGTTATATAAATAAAATATGTGTTAAAAATTATAGTATTAATAAGGCTTTGTGGTCATTCTATACTAATATGTGCGTGTATCATGATGCATAATAAGGTATTGATATATTTTTACAGAGAATTAACCTATAAATAAATCTATTATGATTGGTTTTTTAGAATATAAAAAAATAAAGTTTAATTATAATTAAATCTTTAAAAATAAAATATAATAAATAATACATGGGTAAAAATAAAAAATGTGAGGAAATTAAAGACATTAATAGGAATATGTTCATTGTTCTTGGGCTATTATGCATAGGATTTGGGTTGTCTATATCATTGGGATCCTTTAAAGATATAATATCCTTTAAAGATATAGTATCACTTTATAATGCTAAAATATTTTATAAGGATAAAAAATTTTATTATGTTGTATGTATAATCGTTTTTATAATAGTCCTTATAACGATTGGTATACTTTTTCTTATCAAGTATGGTGATGGAACAATTTGGATTAATGAAGATGAATATAAAAAGATGAAATGTAAAGATCTATAAATTATTATAGTAATAATATTAATATATAAAAAGTATATTAATATTATAATTAATATGTCAATCTTGAAAATAAATACAATTTATAATACAATCCGTCATCAACAAAATATAATTAATATTAATAAAAGTTTAATAAAGTGTAACCAAACAATTATTGATAAAAAACTATTTGTTATAAATACATGTGATAGTAATCAAATCATTAAAATTAATAAATGTTTAACTGATTATTTATACATGCACCACTCTAGTATATTAAATAATTATTATTTAATGAATACAGTAAGATATAAAAAAATTAGGAATCAATTTACCATCAAGAAATATGATAATGATTATTCGTATCTAATAGCAAAATATATATCATATAATTTAGATCATAGTAAAACTATTATAAAAAAATGTAAAATCGATATTGATAATTATACGAAAATAATAAATCTTGAACAAGATATAATTGATAATTATACAAAAAAGGATATCTTTGAAATATATAAAAAAATTGAGTTAATTGAATCAATAATATATAAACCAAATAATTTAGTTTATTAAATCATATTAAATAATTTATTTTAGATGTTGTTAAAATTAATATAGTATTGTTATTAATGATAATATATTCTTTTGTTATATAAATAAAACATGTGTTAAAATTTATAGTATTAATAAGGCTTTGTGGTCATTTTATACTAATATGTGTGTATCATGATACATAATAAGGTATATTTTTAATGATAATCAATATTTAAATAAATCTATTATGATTGGTTTTAGAGAATATAAAAAAATAAAGTTTAATTATTAAATCTTTAAAATTAAAATATAATAGATAATATATGGGTAAAAATAAAAAATGTGAGGAAATTAAATACATTAATAGGACTATGTTCTATGTTATTGGAATAATTGCATTAATAATTGGGGTGGGCGTACCATTTGTTCTAACTTTATACCAACATGAACAGATTAAATTTTTATATAAATATAAAGGGAGAATATTTTTTTGGGTATTAGTATGGGTAATGGTTGGTATACTTTTTCTTATCAAGTATGGTGATGGAACAATTTGGATTAATGAAGATGAATATAAAAAGATGAAATGTAAAGATCTATAAATTATTATAGTAATAATATTAATATATAAAAAGTATATTAATATTATAATTAATATGTCAATCTTGAAAATAAATACAATTTATAATACAATCCGTCATCAACAAAATATAATTAATATTAATAAAAGTTTAATAAAGTGTAACCAAACAATTATTGATAAAAAACTATTTGTTATAAATACATGTGATAGTAATCAAATCATTAAAATTAATAAATGTTTAACTGATTATTTATACATGCACCACTCTAGTATATTAAATAATTATTATTTAATGAATACAGTAAGATATAAAAAAATTAGGAATCAATTTACCATCAAGAAATATGATAATGATTATTCGTATCTAATAGCAAAATATATATCATATAATTTAGATCATAGTAAAACTATTATAAAAAAATGTAAAATCGATATTGATAATTATACGAAAATAATAAATCTTGAACAAGATATAATTGATAATTATACAAAAAAGGATATCTTTGAAATATATAAAAAAATTGAGTTAATTGAATCAATAATATATAAACCAAATAATTTAGTTTATTAAATCATATTAAATAATTTATTTTAGATGTTGTTAAAATTAATATAGTATTGTTATTAATGATAATATATTCTTTTGTTATATAAATAAAACATGTGTTAAAATTTATAGTATTAATAAGGCTTTGTGGTCATTTTATACTAATATGTGTGTATCATGATACATAATAAGGTATATTTTTAATGATAATCAACATTTAAATAAATCTATTATGATTGGTTTTAGAGAATATAAAAAAATAAAATTTAATTATTATTAAATTTTAAAAATAAAATATAATAGATAATATATGGGTAAAAATAAAAAATGTGAGGAAATTAAAGACATTAATAGGAATATGTTCTATATTCTTGGAATATTATTCATGGCATTTGGATTATGTCCATTGTTATTTTATTATATTGACTATCGCGATATAAATGCTTTAATATTTGATAATGGAAAGATTTCAAATAATTTAATATTTACTGATAAAAATATTTCATTTAATCCATCGATTAAAACTGGAATTTTTTGTGTTGCAGTCTTTATGGTAGTTTTTGTAACAATTGCTATTTTTATGTTTATCTGGAAGAAAAATGAAACTATTTGGATTGATGAAGATGGATATAAAAAGATGAAATGTAAAGATCTATAAATTATTATAGTAATAAAAAATAATATTAATATATAAAAAGTATATTAATATTATAATTAATATGTCAATCTTAAAAATAAATACAATTTATAATACAATCTGTCGTCAACAAAATATAATTAATATTAATAAAAGTTTAATAAAGTGTAACCAAACAATTATTAATAAAAAAAAATTTGTTATGGATACATATGATAGTAATCAAATCATTAAAATTAATAAATGTTTAACTGATTACCGCTCTAGTATATTATTTAATGAATACAATAACATAAATGATATTTTGTTTTTACTGGCAAAATATATATCATATAATTTGATTATAGTAAAACTATTATAAAAAAATAATATCTTTGAAATATATAAAAATAGAGTTAATAGAATCAATTATATATAAACCAAATAATTTAGTTTATATGTTGTTAAAATTAATACAATATTGTTATTAATGGTAATATATCCTTATTGTTATATAAATATAAATAAAATATGTGTTAAAATTTGCAGTATTAATAAGGCATTATTGTCATTTTATACTAATATGTGTGTATTATGATGCATAATAATGTATTGATATATTATTAAACAGAATCAACATATAAATAAATTTATTATGATTGATTTTAGAGAATATAAAAAAATAAAGTTTTATATATAATATATAATTGATAATATATGGGTAAAAATAAAAAATGTAAGGATATTGAAATCTTGAATAAGGCTTCAAACATAGTTATTGCAATAATAGCAATAATAATTGGGATGTCAATATTATATTGGTTTTATCAAGAAAATACACAGATTTTTAAAAAGTATGGTGGGATTATTTATATAGTTATTCTAATTGTTGGAATGTGTTTTATAATAGGTGGTGCTTTTATGATTGATATGGGTAGAATTATACCAATCTGGGTTAACGAAGATAAATATAAAAAGATGAAATGTAAAGATATATAAATTATTATGGTAATGTTAATATATCCTTATTGTTATATAAATATAAATAAAATATGTGTTAAAATTTGCAGTATTAATAAGGCTTTGTTGTCATTTTATACTAATATGTGTGTATTATGATACATAATAATGTATTGATATATTATTAAACAGAATCAACATATAAATAAATTTATTATGATTGTTTTTTAGATAATGTAAAAAAATAATTTTAATATATAATTGATAATATATGGGTAAAAATAAAAATTGTAAGGATATTGAAATCTTGAATAAGACTTTAAACATATTTATTGGAATAATATTATTTATAATGGGGTGATACCATTTATTATATATCACAATATTGATAATCAGTTAACATTATTAAATAATCATGTATTGAAAATGATTTTGTGGACAATAGTATGTGTAGCACTTGCGATTTTTATGTTTATCGAGAATGATAATATTTGGGTTAATGAAGATGAATATAAAAAGATGAAATGTAAAGATTTATAAATTATTATGGTAAAAAATAAATACAATTTATAATTAACAAAATATAATTAATATTAATAAAAGTTTAATAAAGTGTAACCAAACAATTATTAATTAAAAAAATTTGTTATGGATACATATGATAGTAATCAAATTATTAAAATTAATAAATGCACCACTCCAGTATATTAAATAATTATTATTTAATGAATACAGTAAGATATAAAAAAATTAGGAATCAATTTACCATCAAGAAATATGATAATGATTATTCGTATCTAAGAGCAAAATATATATCATATAATTTAGATCATAGTAAAACTATTATAAAAAAATGTAAAATTGATAATTATGCAAAAATAATATATCTTGAACAAGATATAATTAATAATTATACAAAAAATAATATCTTTGAAATATATAAAAAAATTGAGTTAATTGAATCAATAATATATAAACCAAATAATTTAGTTTATTAAATAATTTATTTTAGATATTGTTAAAATTAATATATCCTTTTGTTATATCAGTTTCTTCAAAATTTAATGGTAAAATATGTTTTATTAAAATAAACCTTTTTGAATATTATTTGTTATTTTACCATGACTACTAAATAATATATTCATATAACATCCTGATTTTTTTGGGTGAAATTCATAAAGAAATACAAAATCATTCTGTGGATATCTTGGGTGATAACTATTATCCTTGCAATAATTTGTATCGGTCTGCCTAAAACGGGATATGATGTGTCTCTTTTTATTGCAGTAGTATTTTTTATAATTTTCGGGATTTTTTCAATAATTGTGTCAATAACTACACTAATTAGAACGTATATTTTCGACTTAGATAAATCTAAAAAATGCGGCTTCAAAAAGTAAACTATAATTCCAAACCAATATGTTAAATTATAATATATATTTGGTTTAATATCAAATAATTTATATATTAATATAATTGTTTTATAATGATATATATATATGAGTAAAAAAAAGTGTAAAGAAATTGAAAAGACAAATAATAAATCTGTATTAATAACTATATCTACATTGGGTTGTGTCTTTGTTTTAATTTTATTTTTAAACGTCATTTATGGTTTAAACAAGTGGGATAAAATACCTTATTTAAAAATTAAGTTGAATATTTTCGATTTCGCAGTATTTACATTTTTCTGTTTGGTTGTATTATTAATTGTATTTTTTGTTCTAACCTCTTCATCAATTAAATTTGGTTCAGATGAGTATAAAAAATTAAAATGTAAAAAAGTTCTAAAAAAAGATGTAGTTGTTGAAGATGAATAATTTATATGATAATATAATAATTTATATATGAGCGGAAACAAGTGTAAGGAAATTGATATTTTATTATGAATATTGTAAAAGATATTTGGTGGTTATATCACAGTTTTCTTGTTTTAGCTACAATTTCTAATAATTGGGTTCCTAATACAACATGTTTTTAATTTCTAATGACAATGTTGCTATTAATATTTTTTAAGATATTTATATATTATCACATTCAAATTGTTTCCATTTTTGATATATAAATATTGTTTGATGTCATGATTAGAATTAATTCAATCAAATTTCATTAGATTCAGTATATTGCATATTATTATTTTAAAATTGAATGGTTGTTCTTGTCTATTATATAGTCGATAATAACTTTTTAATTATTTTAGCAGCAATTGCTTAAAAGTATTTGAATATATAATTGATCATTACATATTTTTTATTATGATTTTTTTGATGAAATCCATTAATATTTGTTTTTTAAGTTTAAATATTTTTGGTTTAATATTTTTTTATAATGATATATATATATGCATAATAAAAAATGTGCTAATATTAGAAATGAACATAAAAATATTACGTGGATATTTTTTTGGATATTTATAATCTTTATAGGATTAAGTATAATATTGTCATTTTTTAATATATTCTATTGGAATATTTTCTATAGGAATATTTTTTTTATTATTGCAATAGTATTTATTATTATGTTTTTAATTATGTTAGAAACTACACGTTCTAAAACGTATATTTTCGAGTCTGATAAATATAAAAAATTAAAATGCACCAACCAATACCAATAAATCATAATTACAAATCAACATGTCAAAAAATTATAATGATAATTTATATATTAATATAATTTTTTTATAATGATATATAAATGTCTTGTAAAAAATTGAAAAATGATGATAGAGCTAAATCTATGATATTCAGTTTTTAGAGTTTTGTCATAGCATATGTTATTGGTTCCAACGAACACGAACATTTACCAATTACGTTTAATGTTATTGTTGCGATATTTATTACAAGTGGTATATTCAACTTTATTATGTTAATTACCGGAACCGTTTTTACAGAAATGGATAAGTATAAAAAATTAAAATGTGGTAAATAACTAGACTAATGATAAAATAAATACATAGACTTTATAATATATCTTGTAATATATAAATGATAAATTATGTTTTTTATTTAATTATATCAAGAATATTAAAATAATATATATATATATATATGCTATTGTACCATGGGACATGTATTGAACATTTTTTACAAATTTTGAGTGATGGAAAATTAAAACCAGGGACTAAAACAAAAAATAATTATGACAATCCACATAAATCTTTTTTACCATATGTTTTTTTCAATGCTATTCCAAAAACACAAGTAAATGCAATGCGACAAATTAGTAATGTTAATGGTGTTGGAATATGTTTTAGTCAATCAATTCTTTTAAACAAAATTTTTTATACAAATAAGAATCTTAGTGCTGGTAATACAAAAACATCATTAAAATATAAAATAGATAATAATACAGAAATACAAAAAGTATTATATAGATTATATCAACATAGTTTGAAAATAGTAAAAAAAATAAAAATGGACACATGGATTTTAAGTGGATTTCAAGAAGTATTTACTAAAATAGAACCAACATTTAATGACGCTACTCATATTATTTTATCATCACATCATCATGAAATTATTACAGAAATAAATAAAAAATATCCCCATATTATTATTATAAATAGCTAAAATTATATTCCATAAAAATTGATTTATATTTTAATTGTATAATTAAAATATAAATCAATGACCAAAAATATTAATGAAAATGAAATTATAAAAAATTTACAAGATATACAAGATATTATTAATGAAAAAACAGATCTTATTAATGAAAATATAGATATTATTAATAAAAAGACAGAACTTATTCAAAGTAATGAATATCAAATATTAATAAAAGAAAAAGAATTACAAAATTATAAAAATAAATCAGATTTAATGTTTATATCATCAAGTAATAATTATTGTTTCTTAATAACTTGGTTTATTATATTTTTTTTCATATATGGTCAAATAATGTCTGCTATTATTAAAAATTGATTTATTATTTTATTATTAAATAATTAAATATATAATAATGTCTGTTATTATTAAAAATAAAGCAATTGATTATGATAATTTAAAAAATAAATATATTGAACAATCAATAATTATTAAAGAGTTACAAGAACTTGTACAAAGTTATGAATATAAATTAGATAATGATAAAAAAGAATATGACCTACAAATCATAGATTTACAAAAACAAATATATGAAAATAGTATTTTTAATTATGAACTACCACAAGTAGATTACGATATTTGCTATTCACGAATAATCGCTATTTTTATTATAGTCGCATTTGTTTTTATTCCTATTTTATAATTATTTTATTTATTATTTCATAATGTATATTAATTTATAATATATATATATGTCTAAAAGATGTAAGGATATTGAACTTTGGAATATAATATGGTTATGTGTGTTGATGTTAATATCATTATATTTATATACGGTTTATATGTTTGATTTAAAAGAAGGGGTAGGTAACAAAACTTTTAATATAATCATTATGTGGTGTAGTTTTATATTTTTAATAATTTGTATTATATTTTTAATTATTGGCGAAATTATGTTTGGTTTTGTTGAATATAATAAATCAAAATGTAGAAAGTAAAATTGTATAAATTATTTCATGTTTATGCAAATACAATTATTTTATTTATTATTTCATAATGTATATTAATTTATAAATTTTATAGTTTATAATTGTAGTAAGGAAATTAATTATAATATTTTATAGTACATAATATATATGTCTAAAAAATGTAAAGATATTGAACTTTTGAATACAAGATGGTTGTTTATATGTATAATAATATCGGTATTTTTATTTTTTATATTATTAATAAGTAGTACTATTACAGGTTGTGTTAAAAAAATCATTATGTGGTGTAGTTTTATATTTTTAATAATTTGTATTATATTTTTAATTATTAACAAAATTATGTTTGGTTTTGTTGAACATGATAAATTAAAATGTAGTAAGTAAAATTATATAAATCATTTCAATAAATACAATTATTTTAAAAGTTGTATTTATTGTATCTTATTTCAGGTACTATTATATTCGATATGGTATTTTTAATTATAAAAGTACATAATTATTTTAACCAATTTTAACCAATTTTTGGGTTATAATGATAAAAAATTGATTTAAAAAGATTTTTTAATATAAATATAATATAATAATGCCAAAAACTTATACTTGTCCTGATTGCAATGTTGAATTTGACCAAAAAAGTCATTACGATAGACATTTGAAGAAAAAAATTCCGTGTATTTGTAAAGATAAACCTCTTTTAGATGTAATAGATGAAGCTGTATCAAAACATGTTTCTAAGATTATTAAAGAAGAAAATAAAAATATTATAATTTCGTCTCCTAATATTGATACAAATGATAATGTTAATAATTCTACTAAACCAATAAGAAAAAAACCAGTTAAGAAGAGTGACATAAAAGAAGATATTGATTATTCGTATTTAAGATTTTCAGATAATGAAGAATTTTTCAAAGTTGAAACTAATGATAATAAAAAAAATATAAAACCAATTTTAAGAATGATTGACAAGGCGCATAATATATTATATCAAGCAGAAAATATTGTTGGTCAAAAAGCGTTACAAATTATTATGAGTTTATTATTTTTAAAATTAATTCAACCATATTTATCAAATAAAAAAGAAGAAGGGAAAATAGATTTATTAAATAAAGAATATTATCTCGATAAATATGATGATGATGAAGATTTAGATAAGATTTTAGGATATTTTAAAGATTTATCTACATTAACCTGTCAATCATTAAAAACAATTAGAAATGATTCAAATGTTGATGCTATTAAACAAATGGGTGAAATTTTAAAAAGACACCCAATTACAAAGATGATTTATCGTGATACCAATTTTATAAAAGTTAGAGAATCATCTACAATACAGACATTAATTAATGATGTTATAAATAAAATTAATTTTAACGATTTTAATGATAATGAAGATGTAATCGGTGAAATTTATGAACATATGTTAAATAAATATGTTAAAAATGATTCAAAAGAGCTTGGTCAATATTTCACACCAAGAAAATTAATGAAATTAATTTTATCATATAAAAAAGAAAAAATTAATAAATTATTTTCTAAAATTAATGAAAATGATAAAATTAGTATTTGTGATCCTTGTATGGGAACTGGTGGATGGTTAGTATCTGGATATAATATGTTTGATAATATTTTTAAAGATAGATTAAATGTTTCTGGTGGTGAAGTTGAACCTGAAACTTTTCAATATAGTTTAATGAATATAATTTTAACTTTACATAGATTTCCAGACGATGTTCACTGTGGTAGTAGTTTAACACATGTAAATAAAAATAAACATAATTTAATTTTAACAAATCCTCCGTTTAATTCAAAAAAACAAATTAAATTTGACCAAATAGAAAAAAATTTTAAAAATGATGAATATACAACAAAAAATGACATTAATATAAAGGATATTTATGAATTGAAAAAAGATGATCCGCCAATACAATTTTTAGAATTAGATACATATAAATTAAATGAAAATGGTTTATGTATAATTGTATTACCATATGGTGAATTTTTTTCAGGTAAATCATTTTCTAAAACAAGAATACATTTTCTAAAAACTGTAAAAATAACTGATATTATATTAGTACCTGGTGGTATATTTACACATACTGGTATAAAAACATGTGTAATGATTTTTGAAAAAAATAAAAAAGGAACTGAAAATATTAATTTTCTTAGAATTAATCAAGAATGTAATAGTATTGAAAAAATTACAACTGTGAATATTAATGATATTAAAAAAGAACCATGTATTTCGTGGTACCATACAGATTACTTGAATGATAAATTAGTGTTTAAATTAAATAAAAAAATAGATAATTTTGAATGGGTTGAATTTGGTGATATTTTTACATTAGAAAAAGGTAAAATACAAAGTTCTAAAGTTGAAGAAGATGAAGATGGTATTACATTTCTAACAGGTGCGAAAGATGAAAATTTTAAGAAAGTTAAAAAGAATGAATTATCATATATATGTGGTGAAAATATATTTATATCACCAAATGGAAATGGCAATAAACGACCAATTAAATATTTTGTTGGAGAATGTAATTATTCTGACTTGATGTCTTTAATGATTTTAAATGATAATTTCAAAGATAAAATTAATAAAAAATATATATATTATTTTTTAAAATCTCTTCAAATACATATTGAAGATATATATCAAAAAGGTTCATGTAATCTTTCATTAGACCAAAAGAATTTTAATCGTATGAAGATACCAATTCCTTCATTAGAAATTCAAAATAAATTAATAACTAAATTAGATTCATCTAATGATAAAGTAAAATATATGAAACTAATTGTTGATAGTATGAAAGAAGATATAAAAACATTTTTTGAATTAACTATCGAAATAGAAAATAGAAAATCTAAAACAGAATGGGTTGAATTTGGTGATATTTTTACATTAGAAAAAGGTAAAATACAAAGTTCTAAAGTTGAAGAAGATGATGATGGTGATGTATTGTTTATAAGTAAATCTGACATTACAGATGAAACTCGAAAAATAAAATATAATGAATATTTACAAGGAGGCATATTTATAGCAAATGCATTTAATGGAAATGGTAAATGTCCTATAAGGTATACAGAAGAAAAATGTATCAATAGTGATTTAATGTTATGTTGTAAAATAACTAATAATTATATAAATAAAATTAATAAAAAATATATATATTATTTTTTAAAATCTCTTCAAATACATATTGAAGATGTATATCAAAAAGGTTCGTGTAATCTTTCATTAGACCAAAAGAATTTTAATCGTATGAAAATACAAATACCATCAATTAAACAACAAAATAAATGTATTGAAAAAATTAATGAAATGGAAGAAATCATTAAACGATGGGAAAATGATATTGATAATCTTTTAAATAATGGTTCAAATAATTTTTTAGAATTTTTAGAAGGAGAATCCATAAAATTTAAAAAAGATAATGAATAATTATTTATTCATTTGGATAATATAAATCAATATCAATATTTGGTATTTTATTATCTATTAAATTATATTTTTTTACAAGTTGGTCGTGTGTTAGTTCAGAATATTTTTCTTTACCTAACATATTAATTAATTTCTTATTTGATATTTCATATGCTATTAATGCATCTTTTTTATTCCAATAATAATTTATATTTGATGGATGAATGTGTCTGAAACAAAATTTTGGATATTTTTTATTAATACTACCCAATGGTATTATCCATTCTTGCTTTTCTTTTAATTGATTATATAATATTTCATTATATATTTTATTACTTTTTAAAAATCTAATAAAATCAGTATATTTATTATATCCTGTTGTACAATATTCGTTTAATATTTCTATTGGTATATTTTCACCATCATAATCATACCCGTCTTTCATAGTATGTTTTTCATTTTTAATAACTGCATTACCACAACTCTTAAAAATAATATCATTACCACATTCACCAATTATATAATCTAAATATTTTTTCAAATGTTCGTTTTTTGAACAATTTCCAAATTCGTCTCTATATAATGGAATTAATAAATGTAATAATTTTTTTGGATATACACTTTTATTCCATCTTAAACCCCTCCCAATAATTTGTCTTATATCAATGTATGATTGTCTTGGATCGCCCAAACAAATAAAATCAATATAAGCATTATCATAACCATATCCGATTTTACCTACACAAATAATAACACATTTATTTTTATCATTTTCGAATGTTTTTATATTAGTATCTGAATCATTTTCAACTTCAATATCTTTACTAATATAAATATATACGTTTATTATATCTTGGTTTTGTAATAACTTGTATAAACTTTCAGCATTCTTACAATCATTAAGATATATGATTCCTTTTTTCTTATTATATTTTATCATTGATTCAACAATTAAATCTTTCAAATTGTGATATTCAGTTTTCTTTTCATTTAATTGTTTAACTATTGTTTCAATATTACATAATAATTCCTCGTTAATTAATTCATATACTTTTACCTTTTCAACAACTTGTCCATATATTAATGGTTGTGTTTCAATATCTTCTGTTGGTGTTGCAGAACCAAATAATCTATAATTACAAATATCGTTATTTGATAAAAATTCAGATATATTTTCTGTATTTGCCCATGATGTAATAAAATGTGCTTCATCAAAAATAATAATATCAAATACAAAATTATATGTTTTAATGTACTTTAATAATCTGTCACCGCTTTGGTAACAACTTGTCATAATAATTTTTTTATTATTCTTTGAATATTCTTTTATTTTCTTTTCTTTTTTTAAGTATTCTAAATCACAAAAATGAACAATATCATAATTATCATTTTCAATATAAGACGAATATTTATTTTCAACGATTTGTTGATTTAATAAAAGTCTAGGAGTTAAAAATAAAATTCTATTAAATTTCATTCGTTGAATAGTTTTATAATATATATGAGTTTTCCCAAACCCTGTTGGTGCTTTTAAAAACACTTTATTATATTGTTTTAAATTCTTTATAATTTCATCAAGATATAATTCTTGTAATTTATTACGTAATCTATTTTCTTTAGTTTGTCTATTATGATAAAAGTTTTTTAATATTTCTCTTAATTTATTAATTCTTTCTTTATGAATTAATAAATTAATATCTTCATTTGACAACACTTTAAACTTTATTACTGTTTTAGACATATATGGTATGATTTCATCAATGATTTTATCAAAATAAAATTCACAACCACCATCTTTTTTAGAATGATAATTTTTAAAATATTTTTGCAATAATTTTTCAACTAATGTATCGTCAAATATTTGGTCATCAGAAATCTCAATAACCAATTCAAATCTACCTCGTATATATTCGCCAGTTGCATAACCATTATCTCTATCAGGAATATTTTTTGATTTACCTAATTTACAAATTTTATCATTTTTATAATATTTGTGTTGTCTAATATATATAAAACCATTATTTTTATCCATAATTATATGATATCATATGATTATTAATATTTAAATTAATCAATTTTTTAATATCACAAATTAAATTTAAAAGACTTTTTTTATATTTTATTTAATTAGAAAATTATTTAGATAATTACATAATTCCATTTTTAATAAACATCAAGAATTTGATTATGACGATATTTTTCAGATCGAGTTAGATTTTATGTTGAATAATGTTAAAATTAACAAGAATTTCTATTACAACTTTTTGAATTATATGATAATAAATGTATAGTATCAGGTAATAATTGTGTTATTGAAGCATGTTATATAATATAATATTTGTTATAATATATGGGTAATAAAAAAATGTGTAATCAGATTTTTCGTGGTAATAGGATTGCTTTGAATTCGCACCAGTAATTATTGCAGTTGGTATATGTCTAATAATAGCATTTATGCCTATAATTACTGATAAAAGTGCAGCCTCTAGCGTTTGTATTGTCTCAAAAAATATAATTACGAACATCATAAATAACGCTACAACAAATCCAATGTATTGGATTGCTTGTGTGGTTGGTTTAGCACTAATAGTGTTCGGTATTATTATGATGTATAATCAATATAATTACAATATAATGTTTGATTCTGATAAATATAAAAAATTAAAATGCAATTAACAATAAATCATCATCAAAATAAAAGTGATATTAATAATTATACAAAAATAATTATTAATGAACAAGATATAATTGAAATTTATAAAAATAACAGGAATGAATATATAAACAAATTAATAGTAATTAAAATATATTTTAATCAGTAAATGTGATAACATTAAAATTATAAATATATTGTCGCGATGATTGGTTCAACAAAATTTAAATTAAGTTTGTGATAATAATTCAGTTCGAAGTTCCATTAAAGCTTTTCCTAATAAATTTTGTCCAAATTTATCTTTAGATATAGTTGTTGCTTTGTCAATTGAATACCCAATTCCCCATATTTTATCATACGGAGAAGCTTCGTATAATTGTTTTGGAAATGTATCAATTAATTTTTGTTTAATTGTTTCGTTTTGATTAAACTTTAGTCGTAATCCATCCAACATTTTACTATAACGAACTTGTTGCCAAATTGTTTCGTCATAATTTTTAATTTGTCTACCATATTTTTTAATTTCTGGTGACGATATTGCAAGTAAGATTTTTTGAGATATTTGTGTATTACTACAATCAAATTGTTTCCATTTTTGATACATAAAATATTGTTCAGAACAATTAAATTTAATACCACCATTACATATAAAAGTACTTTTATAAAAGTTGCTTAAATAGAATAATTTGGTTTTAGTTCCAAAAAAAAAAATATCATCAGATTCAGTATGTTGCATTATTATTATTAATTTTATTATTTTAATACATTATTATTATTAATTTTATTATTTAAATAGATAGATAAATTGAATTTAAAGACTTATCTATTTTATTAAATAAGATGACTGAATTAGAAAATTATTTAGATAAATTTAATAATAATGAATTACATAATTCCATTTTTAATAAACATCAAGAATTTAATTATGATGATGAAGATATTTTTCAGATCGATTTAGATTTTATGTTAAATAATATTTATAATATTAAAATTACTGATACTAAATTAACAAGAATGGGACAACAAGAATTTCGACAACAACTTTTGGAATTATATGATAATAAATGTATAGTATCAAGTAATGATTGTATTCTTGAAGTTGAAGCATGTCATATAATTCCAGTTGCTACAGAACAAGATTATAGTTTATTTAATGGTTTATTACTTGAAAGAAATATCCATAAAACCTTTGATAAATATTTATGGTCTATTAATCCAGATACATTTATTGTTGAAACAATTGGTGATACTAGTGGTAGTATTCAAAAATATAATGGTAAAAGAATTATTTTAAACAACAATGATGAATTAAAAGATAATTTAAGACAACATTACAATAAATTTTTACATTATAAAAAATTATAATATTATTCATAAAGTTTTGTCATGATTATAAAATAATATAATCATTTTAAATTTTATAAATATATTTTTTTATAATATATATATATATATATGAGTGATGTAAAAAAATGTAAAAAAATGAGAGAGTTAAATATGATTATTTTTACAATATTTGGATCAATATTCTTTATAGCGATGTGTGTATGTCTGTATTTAACATTAACATTAGAATTAGGAAAAAAGACTTATTGGTCCTTTCTTGAAAAATGGATCTTTTGTGGAATATGGTTCTTTATGGGACTAGCAATATTCTGTTTTATGTCAATTAAAAATATTCATATCAATTCGGATAATTATAAAAAATTTAAATGTAGTAAGGTTCTGAAAGACAAACGTAGAAATAACTAATTAGAGTAAATAAAAAAAGTTTTTCCTATAAAATTTGATTTTTTGATTTAAGAAAACATTATAAAAATTGAAAATAAAAGATATTAAAATTATTATATTTATTATAATAATGTTAATGAAAAAGTTTTTATCAAAAAATATGGTATATATTGGAAATAATATCAAGTTGTATCACACCAACGTAATTGATCATTATGAAAACCCTAGAAATGTTGGTTCTTTAAATAAACACGATACAAATGTTGGAACAGGACTAGTTGGTGCACCAGCATGTGGTGATGTAATGCGACTACAAATTAAAGTAAATAATGGCGGGATTATAGAAAAGGCAGTTTTTAAAACATTTGGATGCGGTAGTGCTATTGCTTCATCGTCATATACAACAGAATTATTACACGGAATGCATATTGATGATGCAATATCAATCAAAAATAGTTTTATAGCAGGATATTTAAAACTTCCTCCAGTAAAACTTCATTGTTCTATGTTAGCCGAAGATTCAATTAAAGCTGCAGTTAAAAATTATAAAGAAAAAAATAAATAATTTTACTTTTATTAATTTATAATGATATGTGAAAAAAATTGATTAAATTTTAATTTATAAAGTAATTGAATAATATATTAATGGCATTAGAATTAGAAACATTTTTTGAATTATTTTTTCAACAAATTAATAAAATATATGACAATTATGAAAATAATGAAAAATCGAATATGTTGCAATTATTACATTATGCAGAAATTGGTGCACCTAAAGATTTAATTTCAGAAATATTAACAGAAATTTATAACGAATTAATGAAACAACCAAATCAAAATAATGCATGCAATTTTAAAAATACAATCATACATGGATCTAACCGTATAATTAATGATTTAAAAATAAGCGAGTTCTTTTTGAACCAAATCAGAATATTTAATTATCATGACGAAGAATACAAAAATATCATGATAAGTTTATTAGAAGTCGTGCTATTAGATGATTTTAAAAGAAATGACAATTTTATACGAACTAATATATATTTTAAGAAAATATTATTCGATGTTTTAATTAAATGGAAAAAATCAAATAATAATGATTATAATGATGATATTGTAGAATTTAATGATATTGTTAAAAAATATAATGTAAGATTTGACCAGTATAATGATTTATCTCGTATAACATACCCATTATATGATATTGATATTGATGGAAAATTAATATTATATGATTTTTTTGAGAAAAAAATTATTAAATATAATAAACAAGATAAAGTAAAACAAAAATTAAAACAAATTAAAGATTTGAAAGAAATTAAAGAAGCTAATGCTTTGAAAAAAATTGATGCTCTAAAAAAAGCTAAAGAATTAAAAGATTTAAAAGATTTAAAAAAAGCTAATGATTTAAAAAAAGCTAAAGAATCAAAAGAATTAAAAGTTTTAAAACAAGCTGAAAAAGTTAAAATAAAAAATTCTAGTGTTGTAAAAAATAAAAAAAAACCAATATCATCAACTATTAAAAAATTGGTATGGAATACTAATATTGGTGAAGAAAAAGGTAAATCAAAATGTATGTGTTGTAACTCTACAGATATTAGTCAAATGTCGTTTAATTGTGGACACATTATTGCTGAATCAAATGGTGGTAAAACTATAGTATCAAATTTAAAACCAATATGTCAAAATTGTAATTCAAGTATGGGAACAACTGATATGAATGATTTTATGAAATCGTTAAAATAATAGTTATTGTATGAAAATTCATATGAATTATTTTATAATGTATAATATATAAGTAAAGATTGTGATTGTGATAAGAATAAATAAAAAGATTGTAATAAGAAGAATATGATTATATATATTATGACATTGTGTATATGTTTGATGCTTATGATATTTTTTATTGTTGTATCAAATAAATGTCCAAACTTTTTTATTCCTTCTAGTATATTTCCTTTATGTATTTTGTTCCTTGCACTTAAAATTAATATGATACCGTGTTAATTAAAAATCTGTTCATAAAACTTTATTATATATTCGGTTATTTTAAATTTATTTATATATTAAAACTTTCACCACACCCACAAGAACCTTTTGATTTTGGATTTATAAATACAAATTCTTGTGATACGTCGTCGTCCTTCCAATCCATTACAGTGCCAATAATGTTGAACATTGCTGTATGATCAATATATATGAGAACCCCATTATCCGCCTTTACAATAATATCTTTAACACTATTTTTTTTATCAGAATTATCCATAACATAATTCATAGTAAAGCTTAATCCATTACATCCACGCTTGCGAATACCAATACGCAACCCAAGTGGAATAGGATATTTTGATTGGATAAGGTCATTTACACGCATAGCAGCAACGGGTGTAATTATTATTGGTGATTTATCTATAATACGTCTTTGTTTACCAACATCTGATACAAAACGAAAATTATGTGGATTGTTGAATGTTATATTTGTTTTAATAATTCTTTTTATCATTATTATATACTAGATAATTATTGATACTTGTTTATATTTTTTAATAAATTTAATATAAAAAAATCAACTAAATAATTAATATAGATGTGGTGTAAAATAATATTGTTTATCAATTCAGAATTTTCAATTTTCAATAACCATTATTTTCATGAGCATATTTTAAACATTCTAAATGTCCATTTTTTGCTGCTGTATTACCACACGTATTTTGTTCTCAGAGCCATTCACATCCATTTTCACGAGCATATTTTAAACATTCTAATTGTCCAGATTCTGCTGCAATCAGACATGTTTCTTTATCCCACATACATCCATTTTCATGAGCATATTTTAAACATTCTAAATGCCCATTTTTAGCTGCTGTATTACATGTATCTTCGTCCCACTCACAACCATTTTCATGAGCATATTTTAAACATTCTAAATGTCCGGATTCTGCTGCACAATGACACACCCACAAATCCCACCAACAACCATTTTTGTGTGCATATTTTAAACATTCTAAATGTCCGTTTTGTGCTGCATATTTACACGTCCATTCATCCCACTCACAACTATTTTCATGAGCATATTTTAAACATTCTAAATGTCCATTTTCAGCAGCACATTTACACACCCAGCTATCCCATATACAACCATTTTCATGAGCATATTTTAAACATTCTAAATGTCCATTTTCAGCAGCACGTTTACATGTTTCATAACCCCACATGCAACCATTTTCGTGGGCATATTTTAGACATTCTAAACGCCCGTTTTCAGCAGCACTATCACATACCCAACTGACCCAAGGACAACCATTTTCATGAGCATATTTTAGACATTCTAAATGTCCGTTTTCTGCAGCACGTTTACATGTCCAACTAACCCAAGGGCAACCATTTTCATGAGCATATTTTAAACATTCTAAATGTCCATTTTCAGCAGCATATTTACATATATCTACTTTATACCATTCACACCCATCTTCATGAACATATTTAAAACATTCTAAAAGCCTGTTGTTTTCATAAGCATATTTTAGACATTCTAAATGTCCATTGGATGCTGCGTGTTTACATATATCTACTCCATCCCATTCATAACCATTTTCGTGAGCATATTTTAAACATTCTAAATGCCCATTTTTAGCTGCATTAGAACACACTATTTTGTCATCATTTTCGGGAATATATTTTGAACATTTTTTGTGACAATATTTCAATAATTCCAAATTACCAATTAATGAAAAATAACTGCGTAATTTATTATCAGGGATTTCAATAATAATTTTAATTTCATTAATTAAATGATTCATTGGAAATTGATCATTTAATAAATCCATATTTATTTTATCTTTATTATCAAATACCCAATCATAAAATTCATCAGGTGTTTTATTAATCATCCAATAATCAAAAATTCTGATATATTCAACAAAATCTTTAAAAGTATTTATTACTAATTCTTTCTTAAAATATTCATCAGGAACCTCAAAAGAATCGTCTGAATCTATATTTCTATATAATTCAGAGGCTTGTAAATAATCGGGTATATCATTAATTGTAAGTATATTAGACATTATTAATAAATATAAGTATGTATAAAATAAAAAAAAATCAATTTTTATTATTTGTTATTAAATAATCCATATATTAATATATATTATAATATATATATGAGTGTAAAAAAATGTAATGAAATTAAAACAATAAATACTGTATTTTTTTATAATAATAATGGTGATATTATTTATTATATCTATTGTTTTGTTAAGTAAATATTATCTTGTTTATATTAGTAATGACGACCCAATAACTTGGTATGTTATATGCTTGCTTGTTTTTGGAATCGTATTTGGTTGTGCAGCAATTGTCTTGATTATTTTTTATATAAATAATAACATTTTATTTGATTTAAATAATTATAAAAAATTAAAATGTAAAAAAAAACTAAAAAAAGATGTAGCGACAAAAGATGAATAAATTATAATATAAAATTTTATTAAACAAAATATTAAGTGATGAAAATCTATATGATTTTTCACTATAAGTATTTTTTAATACCAAAAACAAAAGTAAACGATAGTATAAAATATTATTAAAAATTTTTATATAATAAAAATTTTTAACTAATGATTAATATATAATGTCGTATTACAATAAATATTTTAAATATAAAGATAAATATTTAAAATTACAACAAATTGGTGGTACAGGAGAATACCACATAATATAATAGAATATTCAAAACGTTTTCAAGAAAATTTAATTTGTATTAATGATTATACAGTTGATAAAACAGGAGAATGTCATAGATCTATTTATGGATTAATAAAAATATTTAATAATATAGGAAAAAATCTTGAACATGTGTTTAATATAAATGATATAAATGATGGCAAGTATGATGAAATGTATGATGAAGATGATGAAGAATCAAATCAGGATCAATCTATAATTGATAGTATTAAAAAATTAAAAAAAAATGAACATTTACTCCTACAGATAGAGTCAGTTGGGCATGTGTTTTTTATTGAATATTATGATGAATATTTAAGAATATTATCTTTATATGATGGATTACATGGCTTTAATGATTATTTAACAAATAGTGTAGGAATTAAACATAATTATGGACAATGGTTTAAAATAAAAGATCATGAACAATTTATTCATGATATGAATATATTAAATTGTCCAATTGAAATTATAGAACAATATAAAAAGTTAGACGAAACTTTAGTAAATATGTGGGGTATTGGATTAAATAATAAACCACATGGAACGCATTTATCATCATTATCAGCCAGAAAAATAAAAGACATTGGTTTTAATAGAGGTTTTAAAATTGTATCAATAAACAAAATTATAGATAAATTATAATAATTTATCAAAATGACACCAATTTTCATGAGCATATTTTAAACATTCTAAATATCCTTTTGTTGCTACTTTCCAACATGCCCAATAATTCATCTCACCGCCATTTTCGTGAGCATATTTTAAACAATCTAAATGTCCATTTACTGCAGCACCAGAACATATTTTTTTTACAACCCACTCACACCCATTTTCGTGAGCATATTTTAAACAATCTAAATGTCCATTTGTCGCGGCTTTTAAACATGTCCAATAATTCCACACACATCCATTTTCGTGAGCATATTTTAAACAATCTAAATGTCCGCTGCGTGCTGCATTGCTACACGTGTATTTACCCCATCTACAACCGTTTTCGTGTGCGTATTTTAAACATTCTAAATGTCCACTACGTGCTGCATAGTTGCATGTATCACATGTCCATATACAACCGTTTTCGTGGGCATATTTTAAACAGTCTAAATGTCCGCTACGTGCTGCATAGTTGCATGTATCATATTCCCACGAATTACCATTTTCACGTGCATATTTTAAACATTCTAAATGTCCGTTTTCTGCTGCAATATCAAGTGTTAATTTACTCCACTCACAATTATTTTTATGAGCATATTTTAAACATTCTAAATGTCCGTTTTTTGCGGCAATATAACATATATAACCATCCCACTCGGTTCCGTTTTCGTGTGCGTATTTTAAACATTCTAAATGTCCATTTTCAGCTGCTAAATTACATGTTAAAAAATCCATTTCGCAACCATTTTCATGAACATATTTTAAACATTCTAAATGTCCATATGATGCAATAATAAAACACATATCTTTGTCTAAAGGATAACCATTTTCATGAGCGTCTTTTAAACATTCAAAGTTTCCAATATGGGAAAAATAACTACATAAATTATCATCATACCCTTGTGTAATACTTTTAATTTCATTTATTAAATCATTCATAGGAAAATGATCATTCAATAAATCTATATTTATTTTATCTTTATTTTTAAATATCCAACCATAAAATTCAATTGGGGTTTTATTAATCATCCAATAATCAAAAATTCTAATATATCCTACAAAATCTTCAAAAGTATTTATTACTAATTCTTTTTTAAAATATTTGTCGGGAACATCAAAAGAATCATTGGAATCTATATTTTTACATAATTCAGAATCTTGTAAATAATCAGGTATATCATTAATTGTTATGGTAATTGGCATTATAAATAAAATAAATATTGAGAAAGATAATATAAATCAATTTTTATTAAAATAAAAACCTGTATATATTACTATGTTTTGTCAATACTTGATACATATAAAATTATTAAATCATTGTCTATAATTTTATAATTGAATATTTCTTTTTTTGTTTCAAATGTTTCTACTATGTAAATTTTACATTTTTTATTATATATTCATTTGAAAACTCTTTTTTTCCATTATGATTTTTATTAATAAATTTCCCTTCATATATTAATTTTCCATCTATATAATGTTTTCCTTTTCCATTACGATTTCCATTAATAAAATCACCATCATATATTATTTTTCCAGTAATATTATTATATAATTTTCCTTTACCATTATAGTTTCCTTTAATAAAACAACCATCATATATTATTTTTCCAGTAATATTATTATATAATTTTCCTTTACCATTATATTCGTCATTTAAAAAATCACCTTCATATATTAATATCCCTGTCGTGTTATTATATAATTTTCCTTTTCCATTTGGTTCATCATTAATAAAATCACCATCATATATTAAATTACCATCTATATAAATCTTACCATATCCGTTATAATTATCTTTAATAAAATCACCTTCATATATTATTTCTCCTGTCATTGTATTATAATGTTTACCATAACCACTATATTCTCCATTAATAAATCCACCTTTATATTTTAATTGTCCATCTATATAAAGTTTACCAGATCCGTTATAGTATCCATTAATAAAATCACCATTATAAATTAATCCATCTGTTACATTATAAAGTTTACCTTTACCAGTATAGTCTCCATTAATAAAATCACCATCATATATTAATTTTCTATTTATATAATGTTTACCATAACCACTATATTCTCCATTAATAAAATCCCCTTCATATATTAATTCATCATTATTATAATATTTACCTTTGCCATGAGGATTGTCTTTTAAAAAACAACCTTCATATATTATTTTTTTATCTATATAGATTTTACATTCTCCGTAATATTCATCATTTAAAAAACCCCCTTCATATATTAAATTACCATCCATATAAATAACACCATTTCCATTATATTTTCCTTTAATAAAATCCCCTTCATATATTAATTCACCAGTATCTGTATTATAATGCTTTCCTTTTCCGTTATATATTCCATGAATAAAATCGCCTTTATATAATAATATCCCGTTAATATAGCGGCTACCTTTACCATTATATATTCCATGAATAAATCCCCCTTCATATAATAATTCTCCAATATTATTATATTCTTTAGCTATTTGTGTCATTATTATATTAAATAATATTATTTTAAATGAAAGAATTATAAAATTATAAAAAAGTATTAAATTACTTTCTATATCTATTAGCAACGCCATTAAATATACTAAATTATACAGTCTTTAAAAAATTGAATAATTAATTATTTATTAGTATCGTATAAATAATAATTATGCCATCCTTATCACATTCTCATTTGAATCAGATTACTTTTCCTGATAATTTAGAAACTATTAAATATCAGAAATTTAACGATCGCACTAAATTAACTAGTGTTGCTTTTCCAGATAATTTAAAAACTATTGAATTTAGTGCATTTAAAGGTTGCACTGGATTAACTAGTATTACTTTTCCTAATAATTTAGAATTTATAGGTGAAAGTGCATTTGAAGGTTGTACTGGATTAATTAGTGTTACTTTTCCTGATAATTTACTAATTATTGGAAAAAATGCATTCAAAGGTTGCACTGGATTAAAATATACTCAGACCATTGATGAAATAGTTGAAGATATAAACTTGGAAAAAGAATATGAATGTATGAAATTATATCTAAAAGTTGAATCTAATAAAATGAAATCTTTTCAATTATACAAAGAATATTCTAAACTAAATGGTTTATATAAACTATATAAACCATTTAAAATTGAGTCATTCTATGACTATGATCGTAGGGAATATGACCTCTTTGAAGACATTCGGTTTGTTTTCTATTTTACAAAATCAAAAATTATCCAGTTACAAAATGAACTTGAATTAATTGAAGAATAAATTTAAAAGGTAAGAATCACTAAATACATAATCTATTGATGATTATAAATATTTTACACATCACAACAAAAAGATTCATTTAGAAAAAACAAGTAAAATTAATTGTATTATTTAAACATATTAATGATTATAAATATTTTACACGTCACAACAAAAAGATTTATTTAGAAAAAACAAGTAAAATTATTTGTATTATTTAAACATATTAATGATTTTTACAACACTTTTTCTAGGTATAATATTAATCTTGAAATCATTTAATTTATAAAAATTGAAATATTATTTTCAACATGTCATTTAACATATATATTTAATGACCAATATTACGACTATTCCTGATAATTACAAATTCGATATTGACCTTGTTGATACAAAGATTAACATCAAACTAACTGATGCAGAACGATTATATTTAATGACCCATTTTAAAACTATTTATGATAATTACGAATTCGATTTTGACATTGTTGATACAAAGATTAACATCAAACTAACTGATACTGAACGAATAAATTTATATGAAGTAACAATCAATGAAGTGGATATTTGTATTAAACCAATTAATAAATTTATTTCAATGATTGAAAATGCATTATCAAGTGTACCTAATTATAGTGTTTCTATTACTATTAAGGGCGACCAAATTATTTGCTATTTTAGTTATATTACTGAAATGGTTAATATAAATGAAACAATTATTTTTACAAAGGTTGATACACAAAAAACAAAAGAACTATTATTGATTGAACGTGTGAAAGAATTAACGGAACTTGTAACACCTGTTTTTGGTTATGGAATGTTTGGTGAGACGATGGTTTTTGATATCAATAGTAAGATTCTTGATTTTAGACCATTTGATGATTATACAAGGTATTCTAATTTTCAAGATTATAACAAATTTAAAAAAGTTACAAAAATTATTATGAGTACTGATTCAAAGCTTTTTTGTAACAAGTTGTGTGGAAATATTTTTCCTTCACATTTTAGTTGTGGATGTAGTTCATCAATTCAAAAAGTATCTATTGCTGCAAATATTACAGCATTAAAAACAACATTTATGTCAAAATTCAGGTCATCTCAAAGTGCTGCACGCATCAAAGCTACAAACGTTGCCACACGTGTTACAACTGCATATGCCGTCGCAGCAGTTGCACATGCCACACTTGCAGCCACTGCTAAGACAACTATATCTGAAACTGCTACAGATGCCACTGCTGCAGCAGCTATTATTGTTGAGACGGCAATTGCTTCCCCGACAATTGTTGCTAGGTGTCCAACACATAAAGGTCATCGTCTTTCAAATATTGTGAAAACATTGAATCATTTTAACCATCCTTCAGTATATTTACCATCTGTTACCGAGGTACAAGTATTTTGTTCTCCTTATGATAAACTCGAAGAACAATTTACAAACTTTGGTTCTCTTCCAAATCTTGAGAAACTAACTTTAATTCAAAAGGATAATGATGGTTTTTGCGAACCGTTTTTTGATATTCATGTTATGCTTTTAATGAATTCTAATAAAAAGCTTAAACATATTGTTCTCAAGAATATAACTAGTTGGATTAAACCAGAATCATTTGATAAAGCAAAGCAAGTCGCACATGTTAATCACATTAAACTTGATTTTATTTAATTAAACTTGATTTTATTTAATTAAACTTGATTTTATTTAATTAAACTTGATTTTATTTAATTAAACTTTATTTTATTTAATTAACCTTGAATTTATTTAATATAGTAATAATGTTTTGTATTACTTGGATTTTCTTATTTTATTAATAGGTTGTCAGGTCAGGGGTGATATTGAATTTATTAATTGAATGATGGGATTTTTTTTATATGTAAATTCATTAGGTATAGTATCATTGTATATCATTGTATATCATTGTATATCATTGTATATCATTGTATATTACACATTTTGGATATTTAAAACGCCGATTTTTTATTATAAAAATTGATTAATTTATATTTAAAATATAAATAAATATATACTTTATAATGACTACAAACGAAATGAACTTTATTAATATGAATATTAAGGATTTTATTGACTATATTATAACTTTTAATAATGTTGATGATATTTTAGAAAATTGTAAAACACAATCTGAAAAAGGTTTTATTTTTGAAAGATTATTTGATATTGTTATTAAATTTGGATTTTGTGATGTTTTTACTAATTCTAATTTTAATCATTTAATTGGTAATTCTAATAATGGTAAACTTAAAATTTTAAAAAATCTTAATAAATATCTTAATGAAAAAGTTTTTAGCGGTAATTCTGGTGGATGCTCAGATATTACACTACAAAATAAA
>Ga0209491_10003169_pt1 | contig 27629 bp, 17 predicted proteins | sample BON02_FD_187213 | JGI IMG/M metagenome (GOLD analysis project Ga0209491, IMG submission 187213) | Freshwater microbial communities from Lake Bonney liftoff mats and glacier meltwater in Antarctica - BON-02 (SPAdes) (version 2) | ecosystem: Environmental > Aquatic > Freshwater > Ice > Glacier...
GCGCAAAGGCGGCGGCTTCTTGGTAAATTTGAAGGCTTATTTTTTTGATTTTCGTGGCCAAGTCAGCGCCCACTACTTTGACAACCTGCTCGTAGCTGATGTTTTCGTCATGCTCACCGACTGCGGCCTTGGCTGCAGGCGTGAAGATGGGCTCTAACAGCTTGCTGGCGTTCTTCAGCCCGGCAGGTAATGCAACGCCGCAGACGGCCTGGCTGTGCTGGTATTCCTTCCAGCCACTACCAGCAAGGTAGCCACGCACCACGGCTTCAATTGGCAGTGGCTTGAGGCGCTTGACCAGCATGGAGCGATGGCTGACTTGCGCTACTTCGGCTGGCGTGACCACGCTTTCAGGCGCTTCGCCTGTGAGGTGATTGGGGCAGATATGGCCGAGTCTGGCAAACCAGAACAACGCCATCTGCGTCAGCAGAGCACCCTTGCCGGGGATGGGCTCACCCAGGATGACATCAAACGCGCTCAGGCGGTCGCTGGCAACCATCAGCAGGCGGTTGTTGCTCACGGCATAGTTGTCGCGCACCTTGCCACGGGCTAGCAGTGCAAGGCTGGTAATGGACGAGGTGTGAACCGTTGGGGGGGTTGAATGGTTGGAATGGGTGGAAGCGGTGGTCATAGCATTTCAAGTCTGGGTTCTATGGAGGCAATCGCGTCAAAGAACGGGTTTAATGCACCACTTGCGCCAGCTCACCCCTGGCGTATTTGGCGGCCACAACTTGCAGTGTGTCGCCCTTGATCTTCGCGCCCTGGCCTTCACAGCCGAACTCGATGTAGCGCTGCTTGCACAGTGCTTTGGCGGCCTCACGGGCGGGTTTGAGCCATTCGCGTGCGTCAAACTTTTCAGGGTTTTCAAAGAAAAACTTGCGCACCGCGCCAGTCATCGCCAGGCGGATGTCGGTGTCGATGTTGATCTTGCGCACGCCGTATTTGATGGCCTCTTGAACTTCTTCAACCGGCACGCCGAAGGTTTCTTTCATTTGGCCGTTGTACTGGCGAATGATGGCCAGCATGTCTTGTGGTACGGCCGACGAGCCATGCATCACAAGATGCGTGTTCGGGATGCGCCGGTGGATTTCCTTGATGCGGTCAATCGCCAAAATATCGCCAGTCGGCTTGCGGGTGAACTTGTATGCACCGTGGCTGGTACCAATGGCGATGGCCAGTGCGTCAATTTGCGTCTGCTTGACAAAATCAGCGGCCTGCTCGGGGTCGGTCAGCAGTTGCTCACGCGTCATGGTTGCGTCGGTGCCGTGGTCGTCTTCCTTGTCGCCCCTCATGGTCTCCAGGCTGCCGAGGCAGCCGAGCTCGCCTTCAACCGTTACGCCCAGCTTGTGCGCCATGCTGGATACTTTTTTCGTCACATCAACGTTGTACTCATAGCTGGCAATGGTTTTGCCGTCGCCTTCAAGTGAGCCGTCCATCATCACCGATGAAAAGCCGAGATTGATAGCGCCCTGGCAGATGTCAGGGTTTTGACCGTGGTCCTGGTGCATGACCAGCGGAATGCTCGGGTACATCTCAATCGCGGCCTGTAGCAGGTGCTTGATGAAGACCTCGCCTGCATACTTGCGGGCACCGGCACTGGCTTGCAGAATGACTGGAGCACCGGTTTCTTTGGCCGCCTCCATCACGGCTTGTATCTGCTCAAGGTTGTTAACGTTAAAAGCCGGAATGCCGTAGCCGTTGACTGCCGCATGATCCAGCAGCTCGCGCATTGAAACAAGAGCCATGATGGTGTCCTTGAAAAGTTGGTAGTCCGTTGGTAACTTGTACCGATCCGCTATTTTAACTGTAGCCAACAGAATCGACCCTTTTCGGCACGGCAATTTTCCGCCGGGCCGCCCCAAGGAAAATTAGCCCCCTCGGGGGCAGCGACCCGCGCAGCGGTGGAGCGTGGGGGCCCTATTCCACCCGACAAATTTTCAGCATATTGGCACCGCCGGGTGCGCCCATCGGCTCGCCGCAGGTAATCGCGTACACGTCGCCACTCTGCACAATCTGGCGGCTCAGCAAATGGCCTTCTGCCTGGCTCAGGGCGGTGTCGCGGTCAACGCTGGTATCCATCAGCAAGGGGCGAACGTTGCGGTAGATGGCCATCTTGCGCTGGGTGGCCAGGCGCGGTGTCAGCGCGTAAATCGGAATGCGGATGTCGTGGCGACTCATCCACAACGGCGTGGAGCCACTGTCGGTCAGCGCCACGATGGCCTTGGCCCCCAGGTGGCTGGCGGTGAACAGCGCGCCCATGGCGATGGACTGATCAATGCGGGCAAAGGTCTTGCCGCTGAAGTCGGAGTCGATTTCCTTGTACTCGGCCTTCTCGGCCTCCAGACAAATTTTGGCCATTTCTTCAACCGTCTCTAACGGAAATTTGCCGACTGCGGTTTCGGCGCTCAACATCACGGCATCGGTACCGTCGAGCACAGCATTGGCCACATCGCTGACCTCTGCACGCGTGGGCACTGGGTTCAAAACCATGCTCTCCATCATTTGCGTGGCGGTGATGACGAACTTATCTTGTGCACGCGCCATTTTTATCATGCGTTTTTGTAGCGCCGGAACTGCCGCATAGCCGACTTCAACCGCCAAATCACCTCGCGCCACCATGATGCCGTCACTGACCCGCAAAATTTCTTCAAGATTGGGAATGGCTTCAGCACGCTCGATCTTGGCAATCAGGCCGGGCTTGTGTTTGTACTGGGCTGCGGCGACATTGCAAAGCTGACGCGCCATTTCCATGTCAGTCGCGTTTTTCGGAAAGCTCACCGCCACATAGTCAGCCTGAAAACTCATAGCGACCTTGATGTCATCCATGTCTTTGGCCGTCAGGGCGGGTGCAGTCAGGCCACCGCCCTGCTTGTTGATGCCCTTGTTGTTTGACAGCACGCCACCCAGCTTGACGGTGGTGATGACTTCTTCGCCCCGCACGGTATCGACGGTCAGCACAATCAGACCATCATTGAGCAGCAGCACATCACCGGCTTTCACGTCACGCGGCAGCTCTTTGTAGTCAAGCCCGACACCTTTGATGTCGCCCGGCTCGGTGCGCGAGGCATCGAGTACAAATTTTTCGCCCGACACCAATTGCACTTTTCCTTCGGTGAATTTGCCGACGCGGATTTTCGGGCCTTGCAGGTCAGCCATGATGGCCACTTCGCGCCCGGCACGCTGCGAGGCTTCGCGCACCACCGCTGCAAGGCTGATATGGTCTTGCGCCTTGCCATGGCTGAAGTTCAGGCGCATCACGTTGACGCCAGCCCGAATCATTGCCTCTAACAGGGCCGGGTCGCTGGAAGCGGGGCCGAGGGTGGCAACAATTTTGGTGGCGCGACGTGGCATGAAAAGTCTCCGTTGTAATTTAGTTTCCTATTTTCACACGGAAGCGTTACCAAACGGTTACCAGCGGGTCTGCTATTTTTTCCAGCGGACCGACCCTCCGGAGCACGAGCCCGTGCCGGCTTGAGACGCCGTCCCCCAAAAGGATCAAAGCAGGCCGGCGCCCCTTGCCCACTGGTATTTGGCGCCCAGCACTGCAACCGGAATCTCGGTAGAGTAGGCATAAGCTGGGATGCCGTGCTCGTACAGGTACTGCGCGGCTTCCTCGACCTCCACATCGCCAGCGAGTGATGCCACGATTGGCTTGTCAATGCCCAGGGCGCGCATTTCATCGCGCACTTCGACCATCAGCTTGGCAAACACCATGGGCGGCGTAACGAGGGTGTGCCAATAGCCCAGAATGAGCGCGTGGATGCGCTCGTCCTGCAAACCCAACTTGACCGTGTTCTTGTAGGTCAGCGGCGGCTCGCCGCCGGTGATGTCCACCGGGTTTCCGGCGGCGCCAAAGGGTGGGATGAACTTACGGAAAGCGGCGTCCAGGTCGCCCGGCATGGCCATCAGCGACAGCTTGTTGTCAACGCAGGCATCCGACAACAGCACGCCGGAACCGCCGGCACCGGTGATGATGAGCACGTTCTCGCCCTTCGGTGTCGGCAGGATCGGCACGCCGCGGGCAAAGTCCAGCAGGTCGCGCAGGCTGCGCGCACGGATCACGCCGCACTGCTTGAGCACGTCCTCGTAGATCTTGTCGTTGCCAGCCAGGGCGCCGGTGTGCGAACTGGCGGCCTTGGCGCCGGCCGAGGTGCGGCCGGCCTTGAGCATGATGACCGGTTTCTTCTTGGACACGCGCTTGGCGACCTCGGCGAAGGCACGGCCGTCCTTCAGGTCTTCGCAGTGTTGGGCGATGACATTGGTGTGGGGGTCGTTCTCGAAGAAGATCAGCAGATCGTCCTCGTCGATGTCCGACTTATTGCCCAGGCCGACGATGGCCGAGACGCCCATCTTGGCCGAGCGGGAGAAGCCGATGATGGCCATGCCGATGCCGCCGGACTGAGAGGACAGGGCGGCCGAGCCCTTCACGTCATAGGCGGTGCAGAAGGTGGCGCACAGATTGGCTGGCGTGTAGTAGAAGCCGTAAATGTTGGGGCCCATCAGGCGGATGTTGTACTTGCGGCCGATGGCCACCAGATCGTCCTGCATCTCGGGCTCGCCGCTCTCGGCAAAGCCCGAGGGAATCAGCACCGCACCGGCGATTTTTTTCTCGCCACATTCGGTCAGTGCGCCGGCCACCAGCTTGGCCGGAATCGCAAACACGGCGGTGTCGATCTCGCCCGGCACGTCCTTGACGCTCTTGTAGGCCTTGTAGCCCATGACTTCTTCGGCCTTGGGGTGGATCGGGTAGATCTTGCCCTGGTAGCCGCCGTTGATGAGGTTCTTCATCACCGAGTTACCGATCTTGCCGTCCTCGTTGGAGGCGCCGATCACCGCGATGGCTTTGGGTTGCATGATGCGGTTCATGCTGGCCAGGACGTCTTGTTCGGCGGGGCGGTGGCGCGGCACCTTGACGCTGAAATCGACCACGATGCGCACGTCGGCCGCGATGGCGCCGTCCTTGCTGGCGAACACCGGGTTCAGGTCGAGCTCGGAAATTTCCGGGAAGTCGCTCACCAGTTCGCTCACGGTGACGATCAGCTTGGCCAGGGCCTCGCGGTTGACCGGGTCGCCGCCGCGCACGCCCTTGAGCATTTCGGCGGCCTGGATGCCGTCGAGCATGGATCGCGCGTCGGCCGGCGTGGCCGGGGCCAAGCGGAAGGTGATGTCCTTGAGCACTTCCACCAGCACGCCGCCCAGACCGAAGGCGACCAGCTTGCCGAAGCTGTCGTCGGTGATGGCACCGACGATGACCTCCTGGCCGCCCTTGATCATCTGTTGCACCTGCACGCCGATGATGGCGGCATCGGCCTTGTACTTCTTGGCGTTGGCGAGGATGGTGTCGAAGGCCTGGGCGGCCTCTTCGGCGCTCTTGACGCCGACGATCACGCCGCCGGCCTCGGTCTTGTGCAGGATGTCGGACGAAACGATCTTCATCACCACCGGGAAGCCCATGCCGGCGGCCAGCTTCTGCGCCTCGGCGGCTGTGGCCGCAACACCTTCCTGCGGTACGCTGATGCCGTAGGCATCGCACACCAGCTTGCCTTCGGGGGCGGTCAGTGAATCTCTTCCTGCCGCTTTGACGACGTCAAGAATTTGTCTGACTTTGGTTTTGTCTTTTATTGTCATGTTGCACTTTCATTGGTAAAGGTGTTGAACGCCAGACGCCCTTTTTAGGAGCCAAATCCGTCAACAGCCTCATATCTTATTAGAATCTTCGTGTCGGTTTATAAATTTTGGCTGATATATTGTGGCTGCATGGCCGCGTCGTTCTCTCATTTCCGCGGAGTTTTGATGACCAAGAAATACAACATCCTCATTCTGGGGGCCTCCTACGGCTCCCTGCTGGCCAGCAAGCTACTGATGGCCGGCCACAACACCACGCTGGTCTGCCTGCCGGCCGAGGCCGAGCTCATCAACCAGGAGGGCTTTCGCGTGCGCATGCCCATCAAGGGCCGCGAAGGGCTGGTTGAAATCGACTCGCGCAAGCTGCCGGGCAAGCTGCGCGCCGCCGGCCCAGGTGACGTCAACCCGGCCGATTACGACCTGATCGGCTTGGCCATGCAGGAGCCGCAATACCGCTCGCCCGGCGTGCGCGAACTGCTTGAGGCCGTGGCCAAGTCCAAGGTGCCCTGCATGTCCATCATGAACATGCCGCCGCTGCCCTACCTGGCGCGCCTGCCCGGCGTGGATGTCAATACCTGCCGCAATGCCTTCACCGATCCCACGGTGTGGGACAGCTTCGACCCGGCCTGCATGACCCTGTGCAGCCCCGACCCGCAGGCTTTCCGCCCGCCGGAAGAACAGGTCAACGTGCTGCAAGTGCGCCTGCCCACCAATTTCAAGGCGGCCCGCTTTGAATCGGATGCCCACACCGCCATGCTGCGCCAGCTGCAAACCGACATCGAAGCCGCCCGCCTGGACGTGAACGGCGAAAAAGTCGAACTGCCGGTCAAACTCAAGGTGCATGACTCGGTCTTCGTGCCGCTGGCCAAGTGGAGCATGCTGCTGGCCGGCAACTACCGCTGCATCACGGCCCAGGGCATGCGCCCCATCAAGGAGGCCGTGCATTCCGATCTGGAGGCCTCGCGCGCCATCTACAACTGGGTCGGCGACTTGTGCAAATCGCTAGGCGCATCGGAGGGTGACATGGTTCCGTTCGAGAAATACGCCGCTGCCGCGCAAGGGCTGGCCAACCCCTCCTCGGCCGCGCGCGCCCTGTACGGCGGCGCCCCCAACATCGAACGGGTTGACCGCCTGGTGCAGTCCGTCGCCGCGCAGAAAGGCCTGCGCAACCCGGTGGTGGACGAGATCGTCGCGCTGGTGGACGCGCAGCTGGAAATCAACCGGCAGAAGAAGTAGGTCTTTTGCCCCGGAAACAGAAACGCCCCCCAGGGGCGTTTCTGTTTGACGAGCGCAACACCCTCGTCGGGGTTGGATTTAACTCGCAGCGCGTTTTTGTAAAATTTCAAACGCGGGCAGAGTCTTGCCCTCCAGCACTTCCAGAAAAGCGCCGCCACCCGTCGAGATGTAATCGACCTGCTTTTTAATGCCGTATTTGGCAATCGCTGCAACGGTGTCGCCACCGCCCGCAATTGAAAACGCACTGCTCGCCGCGATGGCCCGGGCAATGCCTTCGGTGCCGTGCGAGAAGGCTTTAAACTCGAACACGCCGACCGGGCCGTTCCAGACAATCGTGCCAGCAGCCATCAGCTGGGCTGCGAGTTGCGCGGTAGTTTTAGGGCCGATGTCGAGGATAAGGTCGTCGTCAGCCACGTCGGTTACGGCTTTGGTGGTAGCCACAGCATCAGCCGCAAAAGTTTTCGCCGTAACGACATCAATGGGGATCGGAACTTCAGCATTGCGCGCTTTCATCGCCGCAATCACCGCTTTGGCCTCGGGCAGTAAATCACGTTCGGCCAGGCTTTTGCCGATGTTCAAACCCGCTGCCAGCATGAAGGTGTTGGCAATGCCGCCGCCCACAATCAGCTGGTCAACATTCCCGGCCAGGGCTTTCAGTATCGTCAGCTTGGTAGACACTTTGCTGCCGGCCACAATGGCCACCAGCGGGCGGCGCGGGTGGCTCAAGGTTTTTAAAATTGCATCCATCTCGGCAGCCAGCAGCGGCCCGGCGCAAGCGACTTTTGCGTACTCCGCAATGCCGTAGGTTGAGGCCTCGGCGCGGTGCGCGGTACCAAACGCATCATGCACAAAAATATCACACAGTGCCGCCAATTTACGCGCCAGTACCTCGTCGTTTTTCTTTTCGCCCTGGTTGATACGGCAGTTCTCTAACAGCACGGCGTCGCCGGGTTTGACATCCACGCCATCGACCCAGTTTGAGCGCAGCGGCACGTCACGCTGCATCAACTCAGACAGGCGCTTGGCGACGGGTGCCAGTGAATCTTCAGGTTTGAACTGCCCTTCAACAGGCCGTCCAAGATGGGACGTGACCATGACCGCTGCGCCCGCATCAAGCGCCATCTGTATGCAGGGAATCGAGGCGCGGATGCGCGTGTCTTCGGTGATGTTGCCTTGTTCGTCTTGCGGCACATTGAGGTCGGCGCGAATAAAAACGCGCTTGCCAGCCACTTGGCCACTGGCGCACAAATCAGAAAAGCGGATGAAGTTCATGGGCAATCAAAAAAGAAGGGGCCGAGCAGGCAACCAAGTATTTTAATTTGAGTGCCCGACTACCAGCCTAGGCTCAGGTGCAGGAGCGCCAAACACCATACCGGGCCGCAGCGTAAAGCCGTGCAAAAAGTCGGCAGCATTCATCGCCTTACCGCCTGACTTTTGAAGCCGCGTCAGCCTAATAATCCCACTGCCGGTTGCAATGTCAACACCGGCTGCGCTGGCCGCCAGCACCTGGCCAGGGCTTGACGCCATCGGGGCAGCTTGCAGCAGTGCAGTCGCTTCGTGCAGCTTGATGACCGCACCGCCCAGCGTGCTGCTGGCTATGGGGAAGGGCTTGAAAGTCCGTATGCGCCTGGCAATGACTGCGGCGGTTTGTGACCAATCGATGGGGGCTTCATGTTTTTCGATTTTGTGGGCGTAGCTGATACCCTCAAGCGCTTGCGGCTGGGGGCGCAAACCACCACAGGCTGCCAGTTCCAGCGCCCGGGTAATCAAACGCCCGCCGAGTGCAGCTACTTTGTCATGCAGTGATTCTGTGGAATCAACTGCATCAATGGCCAAGCGTTCCACCAGCAGCATGTCGCCCGTGTCCAGCCCTGCGTCCATCTGCATGATGGTGATGCCGGTCTCTGCATCGCCCGCTTCAATGGCCCGGTGAATCGGCGCTGCACCACGCCAGCGTGGCAACAAAGAAGCATGAATATTGATGCAACCTTTTTCAGGTAAATCCAATACCCACTGCGGCAAGATCAAGCCGTAAGCCGCAACCACCATCACATCAGCCCGCGCAGCCTCGATTGCCGTTTTTGCAGCCGCAGCGTCTTCAGGGTATTGACCATCGAGGCGCAGGCTTCGTGGTTGGGCGACAAGCACGTCATGGCTTTGCGCCCACTGCTTGACGCTGGATGCCTGTAGCTTCATGCCGCGCCCGGCAGGCCGGTCGGGTTGGGTCAATACCAACGCGATTTCAAACCCTGCGGCGTGCAGGCGCTCTAGCGCAACGCGGGCAAACTCGGGCGTACCCGCAAAAATGACGCGCATAACACCTTACTCTTGGTCAGCTTTTTGCTGCTTGATCATTTTGATCTTGATGCGCTTGCGTTTGAGAGGCGAGAGGTACTGCACAAACACCTTGCCCATCAAATGGTCCATCTCATGCTGGATGCATACGGCCAGCAGACCCTCGGCTTCATGGGTTTGCAGTTTGCCGTCCAGGTCCAACGCTTGCACCTTCACAGCTTTGGAACGCTCCACCCCGTCGTAAATACCGGGCACTGACAGACAACCCTCGTCGTTAACCTGCATATCAAGGCTGGCCCAGGTGATTTCGGGATTAATCAGCACCAGCGGCTGGTCGCGCTCCTGGCTCACGTCAATCACAATCAGGCGCTCATGCACATCCACCTGCGTTGCCGCCAAACCTATGCCCTCGGCTTCGTACATGGTGTGTAGCATGTCATTGACCAGGGTTTGCAGGCGTGCATTAACCGCCGAAACGGGCTTGGCCACGGTGTGCAAGCGCGGGTCGGGGTAGCGAAGAATGGGCAGTAAGTTCATAAGTTGGGCCAGCAGGTGTCGCTATTTTCGCAAATTTTCAGGACTTTTCCGGATGCAAGGGCTTGTCGAGGTGCATTTTCGTAGCCTAATCAAAGGTCTAGGTAAATTATCAAGATACAACAAGCCTAAAAAAGCCTTCAAGATGCAAACTATTTCTGCTCGAACGTCTGCTCAGTTGAGTGCGCTATCAATAGCTGCGATGGTTTTTGCCGCAACGCTGGCGGCAACACTGAGCACGGCATTTGACGCACATGCGCAAAGCTTCCCCATCACTGCCAACCAAAGAGCCAGCGCAACCCAGGTCGCACAAACCGGCATTCCAGTAGAAGACCTGCTGCCCAACGCACCCGACAGCTACGCCGTCAAGCGTGGCGACACCTTGTGGGCGATATCTAGCATGTTCCTCAAAAGCGCCTGGCACTGGCCCGCGCTGTGGGGCATGAACCTGCAAGACATTAAAAACCCGCACCGCATCTACCCCGGCCAGCAGCTTTACCTCGACAAATCCAATGGTCGGGCCACGCTGCTTATTGGGGTCAGACGCCAGGCCACCGCTGGCGACGCCCCGCCCACCAACACGGTCATCTTGTCGCCCCGCATCCGCTCTGAAACACTCGCAGACGCATCCATACCGACACTGGCATCCCATGTGATTGGGCCATTCCTGAACGAGGCCATCATCGTCGACGAAGCCGAATTCTCGGGCGCACCACGCATCGTGGCGACGCAGGAAGGGCGCGTCCTGTTAAGCCGCGGCGACAGGGCTTACGCGCGCGGGCAATCCGGCAGCGCAAGCAGTGGCAAAGCCCTAAGCGATGCCAAAGGCGAGCCGTTCAAATACCGTATATTTCGCAACGCCACCCCCCTGAAAGATCCCACCACACGCGCCCTACTGGGTTATGAAGCCCAGTATGTCGGCAGGGCCGAACTGGTACGCGGCGAGTCAGTCCAGCAAGTCACCGCCAAAGACGGGAAAATAAGCACCGAGATCGTGCCCGCCACGATTGACATTGTGGCGGCCAAGGAAGAAATGCGTGTTGGTGACCGCCTGGTGGCCGAGACCGCCGCCATCTCGCAAAGTTACGTTCCTCACGCACCCACGCTGCCCATTTCAGGCCAGATTGTGTCGGTGTACGGTAGCGCCGTCACTTACGCCGCAGAAAACCAGGTGGTAGTGGTTAACCGGGGCAGCAAGGACGGCCTGGAACGCGGCCACGTCATGGCCATCCTGAAAGACGGCCAAGTGCTGAATGACCGTACCGATTCAGCTCGCACGCAAATCAAGCTGCCGAACGAACGCAACGGCTTGCTGATGGTGTTTCGCACCTTTGAGAGTCTGTCTTACGCACTGGTTTTACAAATCACCGATGGCGTGAAGGTCGGCGACCGTTTTGCCAACCCCAACTGACACGGTAGCAAGCACCTTGGAGTCTGCTGAACTAAATGCCTGGCTACGGCTGACGCTGTCCCCCAGTGTTGGCAACGCTACAGCGCGCAAACTGCTGACCACGTTTGGCTCTGTACAGGCGATTTTTGAGCAGAGCGCGGCCACCTTGAAAGAGCTGGGTAGCGCCAAACTCAGCAATGCCATTGCGCTGCAACCACCCAGTCTTGATGAGTTGCTAAAAACCACCCAAAACTGGCTGGCCGCAGGCGACGACCGCCATATCGCTGTACTGGGCGATGTCAGGTATCCGCTGGAGCTGCTCAATATCGAAGACCCTCCTTTGATGCTGTATATGCTGGGAGCTCTTGTAAATCGAGCGCCATCAGCTACTGATTCAATAGCAAAACCAGTCACATCATTTACCCAGGGGCAACTGCTGCTGGCCATCGTCGGTAGCCGCAACCCGACACCGCAGGGCGAGGTCAGTGCCCGGCAATTTGCCAAAGCGTTTGCCGAAGCAGGCGTTTGCGTGGTGTCGGGCATGGCGCTGGGCGTAGACGGCGCAGCGCACGAGGGCGCCTTACAAGGTGGCGGCATAACCATTGCCGTGGTCGGCACAGGCCTGGATCGCGTGTACCCCAAAAAACACCTAGCTCTGGCGCACCGCATCGCGCAGCAGGGCCTGATCATCAGTGAATTCCCATTGGGCACAGCGCCACTGACTGCCAACTTCCCCAAGCGCAACCGCATTATTTCGGGCCTGACGCAAGGCGTGCTGGTGGTTGAGGCCGCATTAAAGTCCGGCTCGCTCATCACAGCGCGGCTGGCCAACGAGCAAGGCAAAGACGTGTTCGCCATACCCGGCTCTATCCACTCGCCGCAATCACGCGGCTGCCATGCGCTTATCAAGCAGGGGGCCAAGCTGGTGGAAACCGCACAGGACGTACTTGAAGAGTTGAGAATTTCAGTTCCAGCGCCGTCATGGACTGACGCTGCGCACGATGCGGAAGGCGGCGACAGTGAAGAAGGCGACAGCCCCAGCGCCGACAAAGCATTTTTGTCAGCGCTGGGTTTTGACGTGGTCAGCCTGGACGCACTGCAAGCCCGCACCGGCATGGCAACACCCGCACTGCAAGCCCAACTGCTGGAGCTGGAGCTTGATGGCCATGTGATGCGCTTGCCGGGTGGACTATTTCAGCGGGTTTCGCGCACCTAGAGAGTTATTGGGGTCAGACGCCAATTTCGCTGCGGTGCATCGCACCGCACCCTGCGGGCGAGCCAAAGGCTCGGCGAATTTGGACTCTGACCCCAATAACTCTACGCCGCTAATTTGGCCTCAGGGTTTTCATAGCGTGCCAGCGCTTGAGCCCACTCCAAACGCGCAGCCCGCAGATTGCGCTCCTTGACGTGGCCGTAGCCTTTGATCATTTCAGGAATGCGCGCCACCTCGACTGAAGCGGCGTGATTGTGGTTAGTCAGGTTTGTGAGCAGTCTGTCGATGCTGGCCTTGTACTCGCCTATCAGCGCGCGCTCCATCTGGCGTTCATCGCTGCGGCCAAATACATCAAACGCTGTGCCGCGCAGGCCTTTTAGTTTGGCCAGCACTTTAAAGCCGGTCAACATCCACGGGCCAAACTTTTGTTTTTGCAGCTCACCTTTGTCGTTTTTCGTGGCAAGCAACGGCGGTGCGAGGTGGTAGTTGAGCTTGAAGTCGCCTTCAAACATGGCGTTGACCTTGTTTAAAAACGCTGCATCGGTGTGCAGACGCGCGACTTCGTACTCGTCTTTGTAGGCCATGAGTTTGAACAGGTAGCGCGCAACGTTTTGCGTCAGCAGCGTTTTGCCCAAACCACTTTCACGCTGCTCGACCTTGCGCACAAAGGCTTCGTACTCGCTGGCATACGCAGCGTTTTGATAGGCGACTAGAAACTCAACCCGTTTAGCCACCAGCTCGTCAACGCCCTGACGGGCAGCAGGCATGGCAATCACCTGGCTTGATGCAAACAGTTTTTGCATCGCTGGCAAATCATGCGCAGCACGCCGCCCCCAGGCGAAGGCGGTTTTGTTCTGCTCGATGGCCACGGCGTTCAGTTCAATCGCCCGCAGCAGGGCCTCCAGCCCCAGTGGTACCCAGCCCTTTTGCCAGGCATAGCCGAGCAGCATGGGGTTGGCGTAAATGCTGTCGCCCATCAGTTTGGTGGCGGCTGTGTCTGCATCAAAAACACCGACAGCGCCATCACCCACAGCCTTGGCAATTTCAGCCTGACAGGCGCTACCGGGGTTTTGCCATGCGCCGTCAAGAACGAACGACGCCGTGGGCGCGCTGTGGGTGTTCAGCGCCACATGTGTGCGCCCAAGTTGCATACGCACCAGCGTTTCTTTATTGGCGCTGACTATCGGGTCGCAACCAATGATGAGGTCGGCACTCGCTGTGCCAACGCGGGTCGTGCAGATCTGGCCGGGCTGCGCGCTGATGAGCACATGGCTCCAGGTACTGCCACCTTTTTGCGCCAGGCCTGCCGCGTCCTGCGTGACGATGCCCTTGCCTTCAATATGTGCCGCCATGCCCAGCAGCTGGCCTATGGTGATGACACCCGTGCCGCCTACGCCTGCGACGACGATGCCCCACACCGGGCTGTCTTTGTCGAGCATCGGAATAGCCGGATCGGGTATCTCGCCCAGCTCAAACGGATTGAATTTTTTATCCGCCTTTGACTTCTGTTTCTTGAGCTGCCCGCCTTCAACCGTCACAAAGCTCGGGCAAAAACCTTTGACGCATGAAACGTCCTTGTTGCAGCTGCTCTGGTTGATCTGGCGCTTGCGGCCAAATTCAGTCTCCAGCGGCTCAATGCTTATGCAGTTGGACTGCACGCTGCAGTCACCGCAACCTTCGCACACCAGCTCGTTAATGACGACACGCAGCGCCGGATCTACCAGCGTGCCGCGCTTGCGGCGGCGGCGCTTTTCAGCCGCGCAGGTCTGGTCGTAAATGATGACGCTGCAACCTTTGATCTCGCGAAACTGGCGCTGTATGGCATCGAGCTCATCACGGTGATGCACGCTCACACCTTCGGCCAGTTTCAGATCCTCATATTTTTCCGGCTGGTCTGTCACAACCACAATTTTTGCAGCACCTTCGGCACGCATGGATTGTGAAATCTGCACGACTGAATGCCCCTCGGGCCGTTCGCCAATCGGCTGACCACCTGTCATGGCGACGGCATCGTTGTACAGAATTTTGTAGGTGATGTTGACACCCGCTGCAATGGATTGGCGAATCGCCAGCAGCCCGCTGTGAAAGTAGGTGCCATCACCGAGGTTGGCAAACATGTGGGTGTCAGTGGTGAAGGGTTGCTGGCCCACCCAAGGAACGCCCTCGCCGCCCATTTGTGTGAAGCCCATGGTTGAACGATCCATCCACACCGCCATGAAGTGGCAGCCAATGCCCGCCATGGCGCGTGAACCTTCGGGCACCTTGGTCGATGTGTTGTGCGGGCAGCCCGAACACATCCACGGCGTGCGGTCGCTGTTAACCACCAGCGTGGCGAGTGATTGTTCTTTGGCTTGCAGCACGGCTAGGCGCGCGTCGATGCGGGCCAGCATGTCGCTATCCAGCCCCAGCTTTTTAACCCGCGCTGCAATCGCTTTGGCGATCAATGCGGGCGACAAATCAGCGTTGGCGCGTAGCAAGGTGTTGGCTGACGGATTCGGCCTGCTCCACTCGCCACCCTGGTCGTTGCCGGAATCATCAAACTTGCCAACGATGTTGGGCCGCACATCAGCGCGCCAGTTGTACAGCTCTTCTTTCAGCTGGTATTCAATGACTTGGCGCTTTTCTTCAACCACCAAAATTTCTTGCAGGCCAGTCGCAAATTCGCGTGTCAGCTGCGCCTCCAGCGGCCACACCACAGCCACCTTGTGCAGACGAATGCCCAGCTGTTGGCAAGCCCTATCGTCAAGCCCCAAGTCTATCAAGGCCTGGCGCGTGTCGTTGTAGGCTTTGCCGCTGGCGATCAGGCCGAAACGGTCCCGTGATGGATCAGCCTTGTTTTCAATCACGTTGTAGTTCAGCCGGTTGGCACGGATGTAGGCCAGTGCTGCGTACCATTTGTAGTCAAACAAACGTTGCTCTTGCTCCAGCGCCGCATCGGGCCAGCGAATGTGCAGGCCACCCGGCGGCATTGCAAAGTCGGTCGGGATGTTGATCTGCACGCGCTCGGGGTCAATCATGGCGCTGGCCGATGACTCGACGATTTCTTGAATCGTCTTCATGCCCGCCCACACGCCGGCGTAGCGGCTCATGGCAAAGGCGTGCAAACCCAAGTCAAGAATTTCCTGCACGCTGGCCGGGAAGAAAACCGGCAGGCCACAGGCCTTGAAAATATGGTCGCTTTGGTGTGCGGCGGTTGAGCTTTTGGCGGTGTGGTCGTCACCCGCAATCGCAATCGCGCCACCCCAGGGCGTGGTGCCAGCCATGTTGGCGTGCTTGAACACATCTGACGTGCGGTCCACGCCCGGCCCTTTGCCGTACCAGATGCCGAACACGCCATCAAACTTGTTGCTGCCCGGTGGCGCAAAGCCGAGTTGCTGCGTGCCCCATACCGCCGTGGCGGCCAGCTCTTCATTCACACCCGGTTGAAAAACAATGTTGCGCTCTTTTAAATACTTGGCCGCCTTCCACAATGCTTGATCATAGCCACCGAGTGGTGAGCCGCGATAGCCTGAAATAAAACCCGCCGTGTTTTTGCCTTGCTGCCTGTCGCGCAACTGCTGCAACATTGGCAGCTTGACCAGGGCTTGCACGCCGCTCATAAATGCATGGCCGTAGTCAAGGCTGTATTTGTCGTCAAGCGTGACCGTTTCCAGTGCTTTGCGAATGTGCTCAGGTAGAGGGGCATTCATGGTTTTATTCTACTTTTAATAGTTGTCTTGCAGGAAAGTGTAGGCATAAAGCGCAGATAAGTCATTGGGTTATTGGCCATCATTGATAGCAATGGGCGAAAGAATCTTGCGGGAAGTATCCAATTTATGAACCAGTTGAGGCAACAGCCAAGTTGAGCCAAGGAAATTTAAGGAAATTTAGATTGTTGAAAGACAAGCCCTGACCCAATAGTGTTCACTTAACCGTTCGTGGTGAACCTGTCGAACCACCAGTCATAGGCATAAAGCCCTTCGACAAGCTCAGGGCGAACGGAATTTTGTTTAAGTGAACAGCATTGAGATCTGACCCCGAATTTTTCACTAATCAAGACTATTCTTGCAATGATAGATCACGGCGGGCGGGAGATTGGCCCAGATGATTCGGCTCTGAGAAACCGAATTGAAGTGCTCGTTGAGGACCCGACGAAATCGTCGCCAGCTGGGTAGGAATAAACTGTGGACGTAGGCGAAGGTCGTGAACTCGCCTTGGGTGGAGAGCGACTGCACGATTTCCGTGAGGATCGTATGTTGCCGCTGTGGACTGAAAAGAGTCCAGGGAAGGGAGGAGATAACGAAATCGACTGTTTCGATCTGACGGGCGTTGAGTTCCGAGCGCAAGTGTTCTGCCGAACCAAGATGAAAACACGCGTCGGGGAAGCGGAGGCGAAGACGCTGGATAAAGATTGGGTTTAGGTCAATCCCTAAGTATTGGGAAGACTCCTTCAGGCGGCCCAAGATTGCCTGCGTGATGGCTCCGGTACCGGGCCCCACTTCGACGACATGCTTGGCCCGGTCAAGATCCAGGTCCGCGACGATGCGCTGAGCCAGGTACTTGGAGCTCGGGGCAATTGCTCCCGTGCTAAAGGGCTGCTTCAGGAAGGCCTTCCCAAAAGAGAGCGTGTCGTCCCAGTGCGTGTGTTTCTTCTTGTAGGCTAGCGGTGGCGGGGTGTTTAATTTCATAGGGCGTGTCAACTTACAGCATTTCCCAAGCGTTTTGTGCCATTTTAAGCGGCCTTCGCGTCATCGCTCAGCCCCTCGTTGAAGGCCGACCCTCCGTGCATCACACAACTTCGGGAATCCCCTGATCAAGGACACGACCTAGGTCTCCCGGGCCGGGGCGCCGCAGTCGGCGCGCGCCAGCTTCGCCCATAAGGCGTAGCCAAGCAGCAGCACCCCAGCCAGGCCGACATAGAGCCGGACCGGCTCGAAATGCTCGAGCAGCAGCGAGGCGCCAAAGACCAGGACCAGGAGCTTGTTGCACACCGGGCAGGCGATGCCGAGGAACCCCAGGATGCCGCCCGCCCCCGCAGATTTGGCGGCGCAAGGCTGCGCTCGCCTGATGCCGAGATAGAGGCCGGCCAACGCCGACTGAACCAGCAGCAAACCGATCTCGAAGCCGCTCGTCGGCGTCATCCGCATGAACAGCGGGTTGTCCCATAGCGCCGAAACGATTCCGAGCAACCCGAACGTCGCGGCGGCGAACCCCGCGCTGCGCATGAGGTCGCTGGCGCTCATGTGGCGAGGCCGTGCTTCGTCCGACGGCACCAGGTGACCCAGAACGCCCAGGTTTGGGTCGACATCGCGACGGCAAGCAGGACCAGGCTTGCGTCGCCGAGCGCGCGATTCCACGCATGCATCGGGGACCACTCGGCGCGGCTTTCGCGGAACAGATACATGACCGCAAGCGCCGCCGCGCCGCCGCCGAGATGCCGCCAAAGCCAGAACCTGTCGCGTCGTACCGCCGCCGACTCAGACGTCATGCTTCACCGACGCAACGGCGGTCGCGGCAAGAAACTGACGAGGGATTTGGGACATCGTGGCTCTCCTAGTTGCGCTTCGATCGATAAGATCGGGATTCCCCCATGGACAGGTCCACCGCCCGCCCTTCGAAATGTATCAAAAGATAGAAAATTCAACCGCACGAGATATCAAGTATGACGCAAAAAAGCGTCCTCAAGAGTCGTGCTTTCCTTGATGTGGCGATCTGAATCCCCAAGGCTTTTCCGCCCACCGGCACAAACGACACCCTCACTTGGGCCACAGCACCCACAGGCGTAACGGCTGATTGATTTTGGCGGCAAACTCGCCCGCTTCAAAACCCGTGCCGGCAAAATAATCAGCCCGCACAGCGCCGACGATGGCACTGCCGGTGTCCTGTGCAAACACCAACTTTTGCAGGTTGGCGGCAGCCCCGCGCGTGGCCAGCCAAACTGGCGTGCCGTAGGGAATGCTGCCAGGATCTACGGCAATCGAGCGGCCAGCTGTCAGTGCAACCCCTTGCGCACCTTTGGGGCCAAAGGCGGCATCCAGATCATTGAGTGCTTCTTCGCGAAAGAAGATGTAGCGTGGATTGCTCCACAGCAATTGCGACACGCGTTGCGGATTTTGCGCGGCCCAGGCCTTGGTGGCATCCGGCCACGGATTGATTTTGGTCACGCCTTGGGCTGTGAGCCACTGGTTGATGCTGCGATAGGGCTGGTCGTTGGAGCCCGCAAACGCGACGCGGGTGGTGCGCTGGGAGCCATCAGCCTCGACGACGCTGATACGGCCTGAGCCCTGAATATGCAGCAGCATGGCATCAATCGGGTCAGCCAAGTACGCAATCTCGCGGCCTCTTAACGCGGCCCTGGCTTCGGGCAGGGTATCAATCTCCTGGCGCGAAAACCAGGGCTTGCGTGTGCCAAACCCGCTTGAAGCTGCAGGGGCTTTGTACAGCGGCACCTCATAGCCATTACCTGGCTGGCGGCTGGCCTTGAGCAGCGGCTCGAAGTAACTCGTTAGCTGACCATCTGCCACGCCTTGCATTGACTCAACCCGATACGGTTGCAGGCGCGACATCATCCACGCGCGCTGCTCGTCACCGGAGGCAATACTCAGGCGCCGCACCTCAGTACACAACGGGGCAAAGGTGCTGCCGGGCCGCTCGCAGCTTTTCAGCCATGCGTTCCAGGCTTCGAATAATTTGTCGTTATTAAAGCCGGGCAAATCGGCCCAGCGTACCGCCACCCAACGGCTTTTGCTCTGTCCAAGTGTTGGCGGCAAGGCTGCACCGTCGTCCATACGGTGCGGCGTGCTGATGTCGGGCTGCGCGTCTGCTTGGCGCTGCATGGGCGGCGTGCTGGTGCGAACTGCACACGACCACAACATGCCGGTGAGAACGATGACTACACTGGCTTGTGCGGTTTTTTTAAGGTATGTCATGGTCTTGTTGTTGTTGGAAGCGTTTGGAGCACTGGTTTTGCTGGTGTTCATTGTCTGGTGGACGATGTTCTCGGGTCGCAAAAATGGTGAGTTAAAAAACGACACGAAAGAAGACAAGACAACCCCATCGGACAAACCCTGAACGACTAAACCTTCACAACACCGTGTGCGTTAAAGCTGGCAGACGCAGCCGCTGTAAATCCAGCTGCGACTTGTACACATCGGTCATCACAAGGCCCGCGCCCTGACTGCGCTGCGCTAGCACCTGCCCCCAGGGGTCTACCACCATGCTGTGGCCCCAGGTCTGGCGTTGGTTGTCGTGCCGACCGCCCTGGGCTGCGGCCAGCACGTAGGCGAGGTTTTCAATGGCACGCGCGCGCAGCAGTATTTCCCAATGGGCCTGCCCGGTGGTGAAGGTAAAAGCGCTGGGCACCAGCAGCAGGTCGGCTTTGAGCAGGCGGTACAGCTCGGGAAAGCGTAGGTCGTAGCAAATACTCAAACCGACCCGCCAGCTATGGCCATCACGCGAAGGCAAATCAAAGGTCACTGGCTGGCTGCCAGGCTGTAGCACCCGCGTTTCATCGTAGCTTTCCTGCCCGCTGGAAAAGCGGAAAAGATGCATTTTGTCGTAGCGCGCCACGCACTGGCCGGTCGGGCTGTAGACCAGGGTGCTGTTGAAAGCCTTGAGAACCTGCTGATCGGCTGGCCCGGTTGCCAAGGGTATGCTGCCGCCCACAAGCCACAACTTGAGATCGCTTGCACACTGGCTTAAAAAGTCCTGTAGCAGCCCATGCCCCGGCGGCTCGGCAATCTGCAATTTGTCAGTGTCTTTAAAGCCCAGAAAACAAAAATATTCGGGTAGCACCGCCAGCTCGGCACCTTCTGAGGCAGCTTGCGAGAGCAGCTTGCGCGCTGCGTCCATATTGGTACGCACACTTGGCGAAGACACCATCTGGATAGCGGCAACCTTCATGGCTTGCGCTCCATCTTGGTAATTTTCGGGTTGGCCCAACTGCCGTCGATATGAAACTCCTGCGTAGCGGCCTGCATCAGCGGGCGACGCAGGAAAAACTGCGCCAGAAAGCTACCCAGGCCAATCGCCGGGTTGATGATCGTGGCAATCAGCGACACTGTTCCGGCATTGATCTCTGGTACCACCAGCGCCTTGATGTCCTGCGTCTCCCTGGCGATGTCGGCACTGCCCTCCATCAGCACGGCCGCATTAACACCTTTCATCTGCAGGTTGTTGGTGGCCGCCACGCCCTGACTGATGTTGACATCACCGCGCACAAAATCGAAGGCAAAACCTTCTGAAAACACATCCCGGAAATCGAGCGTCAGGCGACGCGGCAGTGATTGCAGACTCAGCACACCCAGCAGCTTGGCGATGCCGGGGTCGGCCTTGAGAAACTGCCCTGACTCAATGTTTACATTGAATTGCCCGCTCATGCTGGGGTAGTCAAGACTGAGTGGTGAACCAGCCCAGGCCACCTGGCCTTCCATTTTTCCCTTGCCGCGTTTGATGACCTCGTTCATGCCAAAGCGGTTCAGCAACTCGCCAGAATCAGCGATATCCAGCGTGAAGTTCATCACCATACGGCGGCGCTCAAATCCAGACCGCTGTCCCTCCGTGGCTCTGGGTGGAGTAGCCTGGGCATTGATAGCCGTCCAATTGCCAGTGGCCTTGAACACAGCTTCCGGCAGAATGATATTGAGTTTGTTTAATCGCCATTCACGCGTACCGCCTTCACGGGCTCCCGTCTGCGCACCGCGATTGATGGCCTCAATTTCAACACGCCCCAATTTTTTGCCGCGCAGTTCCATGTCGTCCACAACAATGTCGAGCGCCGGAATATTGGCGGGCTGCTCATCGAGAATACTTTCAACATCGTTGGCGCTACTTTGCCCCAGGTTCAGGCGCGACAGCCTCGCATACACCAGCCCCGCCCCACCCCCGCGGGGCTGCCTGAACTGGACGTAACCATTGAGCTCTGTTGCGTCAATATTGACGCGCCAATCCAGCTCTTCACGGGTACCGCCAGCCACCACGTTGTTCAGCTTGCGGCCTTCGACTTGCAGCTCTTTGGCCCGTATCGCCAGCTGGGTGGGTAAATAAGCTAGGGACGCACCGGAGAAAACGCTGCGACCGCTGGCTACGTTTGCTACGCTGGCGGTGCTTGGTGCGGTTGAAGCTACTGCGCCAGCCACCGATCTGGAAAAGACTTGTCTCCACGCATCAAGGTCTAGCATTGCTAGACGGATGTTGGCCGCCACACCACTCTCGGGCATGGAGGTCGATTCATCCGGCTCCAGCCCGACGCTGATGCTGCCCCTGATAACGCGCGGCTGGCTGCCACTGATATCACGCACATACACCACCGATGCCACTGATGCGCCATGCCCAACCGTCAAGGCAAGCTGATCCTGCAGTTTTTGCCCTGGCAACAGCGAGCTCGTCAGCAGGGTGTTTTCAAAACGTATCGGCAGAACCGATTCAGCCGTCTTGCCCAAAGGTACAGGTAAACCAAGCGCCATGCCCTGAAGGTTGCTGGCCACCACCACTTCTACCGCGCCACGCCTGAAACCCAGGGTTGCGGTGTAGTCAGTGCTGCCGCTGACATTTTGTGCAATGCGGGAGGCAAAACCAAGATCCCGGGCCTGCTTTACGCCTTCGGCAGTGAGGGTTCCCTGCGCCCTGAAGGTCGCCACGTCCGCCTCCAGGTCTGGGCCGCCAGTCACAGCGCCTGCAGCGACGTGGTTAATGGCTGGCGCACGCATGCCCCCCTCAAAACGGATGTCGCCACCAAACAAACGCGCCTGGGCTGTCGTCACGTTGAAACCGCTTTCGCTAAAGGTTGCCACCCCCTTGAGGTTCCCCAGCGGCGGCGTGGCGGGCGAAAACTGTACGTTATTGCCGGGCAGTGACAGCGTGCCCTGCAGCCGCGTTTTGTCGATGTCATGGAGTGGCAGACTCAGGTGTATGGCGTAGTCGCCAGAGCCGCTGCCGACAGCCTGCGCCAGCATCTGGCCCGTCATAGCGCCGACTGGCGAGGTATTGACAAAGCCCAGGGCATCGGAAAGGGCGCCTTTGATTTTGGCGTTCAAGTCGAGTGTGGCGGAATCCATCAGGTCAGGAATGCGGGCATCGACCTTGAGCAGTTGCAGACTGCTCAAGCCTGTCACTTTGGCGCTGGCACCACGGATGTCCAGCGCAGCGCGGTTAAAGATCATCTCTCCCTGAACATCGGTGAGGGCAGGCCACGGCTTCGCGTCTTTAAGTTGCAGCCGTTTGGGCACATAGGCAAATACGCCTTTGGCGACCTTGGCTGATATTTTGAACTCGCCCAGCGCCGGGTTAGAAAAAGGCATCTGATCAACTGGCCCTTTGAGCTTGAACTTCACGTCTCTGACGGTCCCTTCGAGCACTGCATCGCGCACGTAGTGGCGCACTTCATCAGATAAAGCCAAAGGCAAATAGCGGTGAACTTTGGCACCATTTCCACGACTCAAACTGCCTTCCAAATCTAGCGCCCCGAGCGAGTTATCGGCTGGCTCGCCCGACTGCCAGCTGGCCTGCGCCAGACCTTCCGCATCGCTGTTTGCGAACTTGATATTACGCAATTGTGTGTCGATTTTTCCGTTAGCCAGCTTCCACTGCGCATCCAGCGACAGACGATCAAACAGCACCACAGAGTCTGCAAAAATACCGGGGAAATCAAGCGCGCCACGTGCGATGTTGAGCGCCGCCTTGCCGCCCGCCTGCGTCACATCAAAATCAATGGCTGCGCCTTTAATGCCCGGACGACCTGGTTGCTGATGCGCCGCCGTGCCGGTGTTTGGCCTGGCTGCCGGGTTGGCCGGGATGGGATGCGCAGCCAGCTCCAGACCGATCACACGCCCTTTGGCCGAGAAAGTCATGGCAGTCTTGAGCGATGTTTGCCAGCGCGCCTCAAGCGTTTCAACCAGGCCTTTAGGCGCATATGACTTGATGGCCGCATGGGTGGCGGCATCCAGCGGCAGGCGATTGGCAATCTGGGCCAGCGCGGCCAAATCCAGTTTATCTGCTTTCAACGCGTTTTTTTGCTCTGCCTGTCCTTCGATCCCAGTATGAATCAGGCTGAAATTACCACCCGGCCAATTCAGGCCGTCGCCGGTATTGAAACGCAGGCCTTCGGTATTGAAAGCGAAGCCATCAACCAGCTGGCTGCCGCCAAAACGGCCAAGCACCGAGTCGAGTGCCAACGCCTCGAGCGCTTTCCCCAGCTGGACATTGACTTTTCGCAGGGCAACGTCTGCGACGCCGCCAGTGAGCCGCCCCTTATGTACGTCGGCCCAGGCACGCAGGCTGCCATTACCGGTTCTGAGGTCAATGCCAAAGGTGTCCAGGCTGACGTACTGCTTGATGCGGGAGACATCGACCCGGTCGAAAGCGGCATAAAGCTGGCCCGACCAGTCCGCCCAGCGACCTGCCTCGGTTGACAGCAAAGGTTGCTTGAGAATGCCGCGCAAACTGAAACGCTCACCCCATTGCGGCGCTGGCGTGGCATCGAGCCGCATGGAATGACTGTGCCGCCCATTGCGCATGACCGCATCAACCTGCGTCAAGGCCAGCGGTGGTGCATTGCGCACCTCGTCAATCCAGCGCACAGTACCACCCTTGAGAGACAGCTCGGGCTGCGAAAAAATCCAGTTGGCAACGGCGTGGCTTTCGCCGCGGGTTTGCGACAGATCCAGACCACCAACATAAATCCGGCCATCAGCAGTGCGCCGGATGTCAAGCGTCGGCTGGTCAATAAGAATCTGCTCAAATCCCCCGCCCCACAGCGACGACGGCGACAGCGCGGCCAGCATTCGCGGCAAGTGCAAGGCCGCGCGCCCCTGCTGGTCAAGCAGGGTCACATCGCGCAGCTCAAACGAAGGAATCAGCCCTGTGGAATAGGCGCTGATCTGGCCAATGCGTACCGGCATACCCAGCGCTTTACTGGCTTGCATTTCAATGCGCGGGCGAAATTCCCCGATTCGCGGCACAATCCAGCCGTGAAGCAAGCCCCAGCTTGCACCAAACAGTAGCCAGACAGCCACCACCAGCCAAAGCAGAACCCGGGTAAACAGGGCAAAACGCCGCAAATACCATGATGCCGGGACTGGCCCGGTTTGCAGGGTTGGCGATGGGGAGATTGACTGAATCATTTGAGAGTCATTGGCATCATAGACAAGAACAAGAGGAATTATGACCGTCAGCGTTGCCGCCCGTTCGCGATATTCACGCTTCGTTCAGCGTATCCGCCGCCGCTACCCAAGCCAGATGGTACTGCTGCCCGCAGGTGCTCCCATTCGCTCTGGCATGGAGCACACGCTGCAGGCCTTGTTTGCCGAGGGCTTACTGGCTGGTGCCGCGCTGCGGGTTTTACGTCAACTGGTGATCGAACGCCTGGTAGTGCTGGACTGTGATGGCGACAGGCTGCTACTGCCACTGGCCGTGGTGACCCGCGCCATGACCGAGCTGGCCGAGTTGGCGCTGGATGTCGCCGTGCGCGAATCGCAAAAGACACTCGATGCCCTGTACGGCCCGCCGCAGCGCCCGGCTATCGACGGCACCACACCTGCCGGGGCCGAGCGCGCCCTGCTATGGGTGGTAGGCATGGGCAAATTAGGCGCCCGTGAGCTCAACGTCTCCAGCGATATCGACCTGATTTATATCTACGACCATGATGGCGAAACCGCCGGGCGGCAAGATGGCCGGGGCCAGATTTCCAACCACGAGTATTTTGCCCATCAGGTCAAAGCCATCTACAACCTGATTGGCGAGATCACCGAACACGGTTTTGTGTTTCGCGTTGACTTGGCGCTCAGGCCAAACGGGAACTCCGGGCCAGCCGCCATTTCACTGAATGCGCTGGAAGACTATTTCCAGGCCCAGGGCCGCGAATGGGAGCGCTTTGCATGGCTTAAAAGCCGTGTCGTCGCACCGCGCGAGTGCCTGCAAAACCACTCGGCACTGGCCTTGCGTACGGCCGTGCTGCCGTTTGTTTTCAGGCGTTACCTCGACTACAGCGTTTTCGACGCACTGCGTACCCTGCACCGGCAAATCCGTGAACATGCCGCCAAGCGCTGTGCCGGGCACCCCGAGCGCGCCAACGATGTGAAGATGTCGCGCGGTGGCATTCGTGAAATTGAATTCACCGTGCAACTGCTACAGGTGGTGCGCGGCGGGCAGTTCCCCGAACTGCGCACCCGCCCCACGGTTGATGCCTTGCAGCGGCTGGCCGATGCCGGGTTGATGCGACAAGGCACCGCCGAGGCCTTGGTGCGTGCCTATGACTTTTTACGCCGGGTTGAGCACCGTATCCAGTACCTTGACGACCAGCAAACCCATGTATTACCCACCCGTGATGATGACCTGAACTGGATTGCCCTGACGCTGGGCTACAGCGAGAGCTGCGGGTTTCTGGCTGACCTGGATGCACACCGCGAACTGGTCGCGCAAGAATTTGACGAGCTGCTGGGCGGCAAGCCCGACTGCAAGAAGGGCTGCGGCAAGCCGTCAGGTTCTACCTCAAGCCTGCCTGAACTGGGTGAGCTTCTTGAGAATCTCTCGGCACGCTGGCCAGAACGGTTTCGCGACCGCCTTGCACTGTGGCGCAAGAATCCGAAGGTGCTGGCCCTGCGCGACGACTCACGCGCCCGCCTCGCGCAACTGGTGCAGCGCACCGCGCTGTGGCTCAGTGAAGGCACTGTCACCGAAGAAGCCGCACTGAGACTCGTTGACTGGATAGAGCCCCTGCTCAGGCGCGAAAACTATCTGGCCTTGCTGCTGGAGCGCCCGGCGGTACACATTCGTCTGCTGCGCCTGCTGGGTGCAGCGAAGTGGCCGGCTCGTTATTTGCTACAGCACCCCGGCGTGATTGACGAGCTGGCCAGCGATGCCATGTTGCACGAACGCTTTGACAGCGCAGGCTTTGCCAATGAGCTGCAACTGCGTCTGGCGTCACTCAAACGTACTGGTGAGGACGACGAAGAGACCTGCCTGAACCTGCTGCGGCGCGCCCACCACGCGGAGGTTTTTCGCACCCTCGCCAGGGACGTGGATGGCGTATTAACAGTAGAGCAGGTGGCGGACGATTTGAGCGCGCTGGCGACAAGCATTCTGAGCATCACCACCAACTGGTGCTGGCAACGCCTTAAAAATCGTCATCGCACTGATGAAAATGGACCACAAATTGCCATCATTGCCTACGGCAAACTGGGCGGCAAAGAGCTGGGCTACGGCAGCGACCTCGATATCGTATTTGTCTATGAAGACGATCACGAGCAGGCAGCGGAGGTCTATGCAGGCCTGGTGCGCAAACTGATTAACTGGCTGACCGTCAAAACCGGTGAAGGCGACCTGTTTGAAATCGACACCGCACTGCGACCCAACGGCCACTCGGGGCTATTGGTGAGCAGCTTTGAGTCCTATGCTAGATACCAACAGCAGCGCGGCAGCAACACAGCGTGGACCTGGGAACACCAAGCCATGACAAGAGCGCGATTTGTATACGGCAGTCAAGCGTTAAAAGAGCGCTTCGAGGCGATACGCAAAAGCGTCATCACCGCGCCGCGCGATGCCAACATGCTGCGCAGCGAGATCGTCGCCATGCGCGACAAGGTTCGCGCGGCGCATCCCGTCAAGGCTGGAAAATTTGATGTAAAGCACAGTCCTGGCGGCATGGTTGATGCCGAATTTGCAGTGCAATACCTGGTGCTGTCGCAGTCCGGGCAACACCCCGAGCTGCTTGAAAACGCTGGCAATATTGCCTTGCTTCAGCGTGCCGAAGCAGTGGGCCTGCTGCCGCAAGGTGTTGGTGAGCAGGCAGCCAACGCCTACCGGGAACTGCGTCGACTGCAGCACCGAGCGCGCCTGAACGAAGAACCGACGCAAGTGCCAGCTGAAGAGCTGGCAGCAGAACGCAAGGCGATCCAGAATTTGTGGGCAGCTGTTTAAATCAAGTTGCGGATGCGTTTGACGAGCGCTGTCGTTGAGTAACCCTCCACAAACGGTAGCGTCAGAGCCTTGCCGCCATAGCTTTGCACTACTTTGGTCTCAGGCAGTTTGCGCATGTCGTAGTCACCGCCCTTGACCAAGATGTCAGGCTTTAGTTCGCTGATGATGTCGAGTGGCGTGTCTTCATCAAACCAGGTGACCAGGCTGACAGACTCCAGCGCAGCCATCATCATGGCCCTGTCGTTTTCGTTGTTCAATGGCCGGCCTGCCCCCTTGCCCAGGCGGCGCCGAGGCATCGGTATTGAGCGCCAGCACCAAGCTTGCGCCCAGCGCACGCGCCTGTGCCAGGTAAGTCACATGGCCACGGTGCAAGACATCAAAAACGCCATTGGTAAAGACGACTGGTTTGGCCAATCCGGCGATACGCCACGCAGCGCCCGTGCGCGG
>Ga0209491_10003171_pt1 | contig 27613 bp, 11 predicted proteins | sample BON02_FD_187213 | JGI IMG/M metagenome (GOLD analysis project Ga0209491, IMG submission 187213) | Freshwater microbial communities from Lake Bonney liftoff mats and glacier meltwater in Antarctica - BON-02 (SPAdes) (version 2) | ecosystem: Environmental > Aquatic > Freshwater > Ice > Glacier...
TTCGTTCTTCGTTCTCCCGCCCCCGCGCCCTCGCTTGAAGTTTTTCTTTTGCTATTTTATTCCCCGCCCCCAACTACGCCCGTCCCTTTCCCTCCCGTGATCGATAAACAAGCACACATATTTGGCAAGGGACGAGCGAGAGATGCCCGCCCGGCAGGAGAAAACACACACACACACACACACACACACACACACCCGCGCCCTTTTTTCCCCCCGCCGCGTCCCTGCTCGCTCCTTCTCTTGCTCTTCTTCGCTCGACGGCGGTCGCAAGAGATGGGGATATATACAACTAGTGAGGCCCTCTAGTTTGGGCCCGCCCACACATCCCCACATACGCGCACGCACACACATAAACACAGACACATGCAAGTACAGGCCCGCGTGTTTGCTCGAGTGTTGGGCCTCTCTTTTTTTCTTCTCTCGGCGGTGGGGAAGGGGACGGGCCAGCGGCGGCGGCGAACAGTCGGCGTCGGCCGCCGGAGCATCCGTGCCGCCGCCGCCGCCGCCGCCGCCCGCGTTCAGAAACAGAAACGTCAACGCCGAGAGGCGTGCTCGGCCTGTCGCACACACAAACTCTCCATCGAGATACATCAGCATCATCCCACCGGCATCGAAGCGAGACCCCCGCTGAATCACACACAGAGAAGAAGAAGAAAACACAGCGGCGGGAAAGATGATGATGTTGCCGACGGCGCCGGGACTCGGAAGCCTTCGATTGTCGCCGCGCGCCCGGGTCCAATGCCGCGTCGCGCGCCCGGGGTCGGCGGCGGCCGTGCTCGATAGGCCCACGCAGGCCGAAGCGGCGGCCGCGCCCGCGCCGGACGCGCAGGCCCCTCCTTCCGACGCCTCGGCGCCCCGTGCGCCGCGCCGCCGCGGCCGCCGCCCCCCGGCTACGGGCTCGGACGACGGAGAGCGCCCGCCGCGCAGCAGCAGCAGCACCACCAGGGCGCCGCGCCCGCCGCGCGAGCAGTCTGCCGATCAGTCATCCCACCAGGCCCCCATCTTCACACCCGTCGAGAGCGCGACCAGCCTCATCCTGCGCGGCCTGCGCGGCGGCGCCGCGTCCGCCGCCGACGAGCAGAACGAGGGCGGCGCCCCCTCAGCCCCCTCTGCATCGGTCCCCCTGGCCGTCGAGGGCGGCGCCGAGGGCCTGGCCGTCGCCGTGCTCGCCCTCTCGCGCGCGCAGCACGCCCTGCGCACAGAGCGCGGCCTTGAGCTGGCCATCACCGGCGCCTCGACGCAGCGCCGCAACGTGCCGCTGCCGACGCTGCCGCCGCGCAACAACGCCCGCAGCGGCGGCGGCGAGGAGGAGAGCGGCGGCGGCGGCGGCGGCGACGGCGAGGAGGAGAGCGGCGGCGGCGGCGGCGGCGGCGGCGGCGGCGCCCGCCCCCCGCTCCGGACCCGCGCGCAGACGTCGCTCCGCGCGCGCCTGACCGCCGCGCCCGCCGCGCCCCCGACCGACCGCCCCGTGCGCCGCGTCGACGTGCTCCCGGGTACCCCGCGTAACGCAGTCGTGGCCGCCGCCGTCGCCGCGCTGCGCGCCGGCGGCTCCGCGCCGGTCGACCTCGTCGCCCGCGGGCCCCGCGCCGCCAGCAACGCGCTCGCGGCCCTGGGCCTGGTGCGCGCGACCTTCTTGCGCGGGTCGGCCGAGTTCTCGCCGGCGCCCTTCCGCGGCCGCCGCCGCGACGGCGAGGCCGACGGCGAGGCAGAGTCGGCCGCCGCCGCGCCCGCGCCCGCCGCCGCCGCCGCCGCCCGGGCGTTCCCGCCGCTCGACGTGGTCGCCGTGCTGGACGCGCTGCCGCCCGCGCGCCCGGCGTCCCCGGAGGCGACGGCGACGCCCGCCGCGCCGGCGCCGCACGAGCTCGTCATCCGCCTGCGCCTCTCGACGTGCCCGCCGCCGTCGCGCAAGGAGTCCCGGGCCGAACGCGAGGCCGACGGCGCCGCCGCCGCGGCGCCTCGGGCCGACGCCGACGCGGACGCCGAGAAGGCGCGCCGCAACGCCGCACGCCGCGAGCGCAGCGACAAAAAGGCGGCCGCGGCCGAGCTCCGGGCGGCCGTCGCCGCCGCCGCCGCCGCCGAGGGGGGCTCGCCTTCCTCCTCGTCAGGCCCGTCCGTGCCGCCGCCGTCGGCGGCCCTGCAGCGCGAGCTGAGCGAGCTGGCCGAGCGCGTGCGTGACCTGACCGAGATGAACGCGACGATCCTCGAGATGCTCGAGCGCGACAAGCGCGCCGAGCAACGCCCGTAAAAAAAGACGCGAGAGGAGAGCTGGAGCGCGCCGCCGCCGCCAACCCCCCCATTTTGGCGGCGTTTCTAAGGAGACGAAACCGAACGAGTGCTCGGGAGATATCTAAAACCAATCCTTCTAATCTTATGTCTGTCTCATTCGTTTCTGCTGATCGTTCGTGCCGTCTGTGTGTGCTCGTACGCCGCCGCCGCACCCACGTCATCACTTGCCCGCGCTCCCAGCTGCTGCCTCCGCAGCCGCCGCCGCCGACCCCCCCACCCCCGCCGCCGCCTCTGCCGCCCGCCGGTTCTTCCGCCGCTCCCAGTCGAGCATCGCCCGCCCGAACATCCGCTTCCCCACGCTGTCCATGTCGCGCGTCACCCAGCGCCTGCCGTCGAACGAGTAGATGACGTTGCACGTCAGAAAATAGGCGGCCGTCATGAACTGCGCCGCCACCCGCCGCTGCAGCCACAGGAACGAGAGGTTGCGCGAGCGGCGGGTGGCGGTCGACATGGTGAAGCAGCCCAGGATGGAGGAGAAGCCGACGAGCAGCAGGGGGCCGGTGTAGACGCGCCCTCCCGTGGGCGTGGAGCGGAAGTTCTCCTCGGCGTAGTACTCGTCTGTTTTTTTGTTTTTTGTTTTTGGTTTGGAAGGGAAAGGGTCGGTGAGCGACGATGGCGACCGCCGGACGACGAGACGGCGGCGCGCGTTGTGTCCTGCGCGCTCTCTCACCGTGGAGGTCGCCATCGGACACCATCGGGACGGTCCGCTCTCCCGCTAGCGCGGCTCGGCCCCCTCGAGCCCCTGATGCCGCCCCCTCTTGTTGCAGCAGCTGTTGTAGGAGGAGGGGGCGCGCGTTCAAAGAGGAGGGGTGTGTGTGTGTCGTCGCACTGCGCGTCTTTTTCGGGCCGCACTGCGCTTCTTTTTCTGTGTGTGGTCCGCGCTAATCTGTCGACGACGTTGGGTGAGGAAAGCAGGGCGTACTGATGCGATGCGTGAATCGAGTGTAGCGACTGATGTGATCGAGTAGTGACGCGAGAGAGAAAGAGAGGAGAGGGAGAGAGGACAGGCAAAACACGCCGACCCCGCTTCCCTCGCGCCCGTGCCCTCCCCCCCACGAGTTATCTCAAGTACTTCTGATCTCGGCCCCGGGAGCCACCGCTCCTGATCTGCTCAGATCCCTTATGGCGCTCCGAGGAGGAGCCCCAGGTGCTGCCGCGTCGACAGGAGCAGGAACAGGCGCAGCCCTCCGTCGCGCGCGCCCAGTGCGTCCCTCGCGCGCGCCCGCGGCCTCGAGCAGCAACGCCACCGCGATTGCCCCCCGCGATCGCCCCGGCACCATGAGGAGGACACCACCCGCCCCTGCTGCCGCCGCCGCCGCCACCAGCGGTCGGGCGACCGAGGCGGGCAGCCGAGGCGCCGCTCCGGCGGGCGAAGCAGAGCGACAAGAGGAGGAATTGACGTGCGGGGCCGTCAACCCGCGCGTCGCCGCGCTCCGGCCCTCGAAGACCATGGCCCTGACCGACGCCGCGCGCGCCATGCGCGAGCAGGGCATCGACGTGATCGGCCTCGCGGCGGGGGAGCCCGACTTTGACACGCCCGAGGCCATCGTCGCGGCCGGGATCGAGGCCCTGCGCACGGGAAAGACGCGCTACACGCCCAACACGGGCACGTCGGCGCTGAGGGCCGCCATCGCGAAAAAGCTCATGGGTGAGCGGGAGAGCGGAGTGGCGGCGAGCGAACGCCTTTGTTTTGCTTTTTTTCTCCGTCGCCGCCGCCGCCGCCGCCGCCGAACGTTTCTTCTGTGCCGAGCGAGGGGGCGGGGTTCTTGTCCCCAAGCTTCTGGCCTGGCGGGCGCGGGGGCGCCGGCTCTCCTCGCCCCGTACGCGGTGCCGGGCCAGGCTCGCGGCGAGGCACCGGGGCGGGCAGGCGCCTGGGCCGCACGACCAAAAGCGTGCGTGGACTCACTTGGCGCGGCAAGGCCGCAGGCGCCCCCCCGCCGCCCTCCCTTCGTCTCCCGCCTCGGCCTGCCGCCCTGCCGCCGGCCTCCCTAGTCCCTCCCTTGCTCCTGCTCTCGCGCCCCATCCTCTCCGCCCGCCCCGCGCGTCCCCTACTCACACGCGATCGCACGACCCACGCACACACGGCCCAACCAAAACAAAACCCGACGCCGACGAAAAAACACAAAACGAAAAAAAAAAAAAAAAAAAAAAAAAAAAAAAAAAAAAAAAAACAGACGACAACGGCCTCTCCTACGACCCGGACGGCGAGGTCGTCGTCTCCAACGGCGCCAAGCAGGCCATCTGGCAGGCCCTGCTCGCCACGTGCGCCGAGGGCGACGAGGTCGTCATCCCGGCGCCCTACTGGGTCTCCTACCCGGAGATGGCGCGGCTGGCCGGCGCGGTGCCCGTGGTCGTGCCGACGACCGCCGCCGACGGGTGGGTCCTGTCGCCGGAGGCGCTCGAGCGCGCGCTGACGCCGCGCTCGCGCCTGCTCATCCTCTGCACGCCGAGCAACCCGACCGGCGCCGTCTACACCCTCGCGCAGCTCGAGGCGCTGGCGGCCGTCGTGCGCGCGCACCCGCGCCTGCTGGTGCTGTCGGACGAGATCTACGAGAGCATCACCTACCCGCCGGCGGAGCACCGCTCGTTTGCGGCGCTCGGGGGAATGATGGCGCGGACGCTCACCGTGAACGGATTCTCGAAGGCGTTTGCAATGACGGGCTGGCGCCTGGGCTACCTGGCCGCCCCCCGCCCCTTCGCGTCGGCGGCGGCGAGCGTGCAGTCGCAGTCGACGAGCGGGGCGTCGTCGATCGCGCAGCACGCGGCGCTCGCCGCGCTGGCGCTCGGCCCGCGCGGCGGCGCCCCTGTGGCCGAAATGGTCGCCGCCTTTCGCCAGCGGCGCGACCTGGTCACCGCCGGCCTGCGCGCCATCCCGGGCGTGAGCCTGCCGCGCGCGCCGGACGGGGCCTTCTACGCCCTGCCGGACGTCAGCGCCCTGGTGGGACCGGGCGCCGAGGCCGAGGGGTACGGCCCCGTGCCGGACGCCGACGCGCTCGCCGACTATCTGCTGAAAAGGGCGCGGGTGGCGACGGTGCCCGGCAGCGCCTTTGGCGCGCCGGCGTGCCTGCGGCTGTCCTACGCGGCGTCCGAGGCCGAGCTGGCCGAGGCGCTGGCGCGGGTGGGGGCGGCGCTGGCGGCGCCGAGGTACCGGCGGCCCGCGTGATCTGAGGAGGACTGGATGGCTGTTTAGGGCGCCGTGTTGTCCCGGTTTCTTGGAGTGAAAGAAACATAAACGAAAGGAAGATCTTAGGTGGGGAGGGCAACGCACGGGCGGCGGCGGCGCCGCGGGCCTGCGGTCCAGGCGCGCCGCGGCGGCGGCGGCTGGTTTTCCCGCTCTTTTTCTCTCGCTCCTCGTCGTCGGCAAGTGGGTTCTCTGTCCGTTCGTCTCTCCGGACGGGCGTGTGGTGACCGCCAGCACGCTCGCCTTCGCTCGTGCGCGCGAACGTCCGCGTGGTGTTCTGGTCCGCCACGTGGCACCCCCGAGGCCTCGACCACGGCCAACGCCAACGGTCACAAAAGACTGGAGAGCCTCCCCCGAGCGCCAGTCGCCGGCCGGGCCGCCGCCGGCCGCCGCCGCCGCCGCGTGTTGAGCGGCGATGACGCCGGCCGCAAAAGAGAAACGCGACCTGCGCGCCGCCATCCGGCCCCTCCCGCCCGCCAGCGTCGCGGTCCTCCGATTCCTTGCCGCAGGGTCCGGGCAGTCCCGTCGCGTGCGGGCCGGGGCGCCACGTGGATGGCGCGGCCGTCGACGGTCTCCCTGGCCTTTTGCCGCTCCCTTTTGCTCCCCCCTCCCCTTCCCCCCCCTCGCTCGCCCTCTTTCCTTTGCAGCCCGTTTAGGCCTCGTGCAACCTCGGCAACACCCACAGCAAAGCCCACAGCGCACCACGTCCAAGTCAAACGCCTCGCCCTCCACCTCGTCGCGCCCCCCCGTCTCCCGTGCGACCCTCGCACACGCGCGCGCGCGACGCAACCTTCTTCCTTTGCCCTGGGAGGGAGCAAAAAAGAAAAACCAAAAGCCCATCGCCTCTTTTTTTCCACGCGCCGCGCCCTCACGACCGTTGCCCGCCAGGCTCTGCCAGCGCGCGCGACACGTACACCGACTCGCCGCCTCTCGGCCCGCGCGGTCCCGGCCACCTGTCGGGACGACACGGCGCCAGCCTCGCTGCCTGCGTCTTCTGAGGCCGAAGGAGAAAGAGAGAGGAGGTGGCCTCGAAGACCCGACCGGGGGGGGGCTCTCAGCAGCAGCAGCAGCAGCAGCAGCAGCAGCAGCAGCAGCAGCGCCTTTCGCGTTTGTTTGCAAAACAGCGACAGAGAGACAACGCACAAGCCCAAGAGAGGCTCGCCAGCGCCAAACGCCGACGCGCCAAAGAGCCAAGATGCCGGGGTGGCAGGCGGACGACGACCACGACGACCCGTCGGCGCTGGCCGCGGCGCCGGCGCCGAAAGCTCCGGGCAAAGCGGCGGCGGCCGCCGCCGCCGCCGCCGCCGCGCTCGCGGCTGGCCCGGCCGGCGGGGGCATGGTCGGCCTGCCGTCGATCGGGGGCATGGGCGGCATCGGGCCGCTGCACGCCGCGGCAGGGCTGGCGGCGGCGCAGGCGCAGCAGCAGCAGCAGCACCAGGCGCTCCTGCGCGCCGTCGGCGCCAGCGTCGGCGCCGGCGCCGGCGCCGGGCGGCCCGTGCCGGGTTTGCCCCTCCAGGCGGCGGCCGGCCGCTTTTTTGACGGCGGCGGCGACGACACGTCCGGCGCGGCCGCTTTGCTGGCCGCGGCCGAGGCCGCCGACGCGGTGGCCAAGGCGATGGCGGGGCCGGCGACGCTCCCGGACGACGCGGCGCCGCGCGCGGCCGTGCGCGGCGGACCTCATTGCGCCGACACGTCGAAAAAGACGGGTGGCGGCGGCGGCGGCGGGACGGGCGGCGGCGGCGGCACCGGCAGCGGCAGCGGAGGCGGCGGCGGCGCCGCGCGGCGCGGCCCCTCGGCGGCGGGCGCCGCCCGCGCGGGGGCCCAGGCGCAGCAGCCGCGCCCGCCCGCCGCGGCCGGCGGCGCCGGCGGCGCCGGGATCGCCGCCCCCGCCGCGGGCGCGCGCCTGCCCCCGGCCGTCCCGCAGTCGCGATACCGCGGCGTCAGCGCCGCGCCCGGCACCGGCACCGCCCCGGCCGCCGGCTCGGCGGCCGCCGTCGCCGCCGCCGAGGCGGCCGTGCGCGGCGGCGGCGCCGCGCCCCCGGCCGGCGCCGACTGCCGCTACCGCGCGCGCATCAACTTTGCCGGCAAGCAGCACCACATCGGCCGCTTCGAGTCGGAGCGCGACGCCGCCGAGGCCTACGACCGCGTCGCGTACGCGCTCTTTGGAGAGAGCGCCGCCACCAACTTCGGCGTGGCGCGCGCCGCCCGCGACGCGCGCCCCGTGCCGGGGGCGCTGCTGGCGCTGCGGGACCGGCTGCTTGGCAAGGACGGGCGCGCGGCGCCGGGCGTGGGCATCGCCGGGGCGTCGGCCGCCCTGCTGGCGCAGCACTCGGCGGGCCTCGTCGCGACGGGCGGCGCACGCCGGGGCTTGTCTGCGCCAGGCACGGCCCCAGGCTCGGGGGGGGGGGCCGGCGGCGCGCCCGACGGCGCCGACGCCAGCGGCGGCGGCGCCGGCGGCGGCGCTCCTGCTGCTGGCCCCGACGCTGCCGGCGGCAAGCCTGCTACGCTGGCCGCGCAGGCGCAGCAGCAGCTCCTGCAGGCGCAGCTCGCCGCGCGCCAGCACCAGCACCCGCAGCACCAGCCGCACCCGCAGCCGCTGCAGCAGGTGTCCGTGCAGCAGGCGCAGGCCGCGCAGCGCCAGGCGCAGCAGCTGCAGGCGCAGCAGGCCGTGGCCGCGGCCCTGGCCGCCGCCGCGCCGCCGCCGCTCGCGCCCGCGCGCCCGGGGGGGGCGCAGCAGCAGCAGCAGCAGCACGCGCACGTCGCGGCCATGACGCTGCACAAGGCCGGGGGAATGGGCGCGATTAGCAACGCGCTCGACACGGCGGCCGCCGCCGCCGCCGCGGCCAAGGCGGCCGAGGCCGAGGCCGCGGCCGCCGCGCTCGCGGCCGCGGCGGCCGCCGCCGCGGCCATCCTCAAGCAGCAGCAGCAGATGCAGCAGACGCAGGCGCAGGCGCAGCAGCACCAGCAGCAGACGCAGCAGCAGCAGCAGCAGCAGCAGCAGGACGCCGCAGCCGCCGCCGCTGCCGCCGCCGCGCACGCCGGCGCCCCGCCGCGGCGGCCCTCGGACGACGGCGCCGGCGCCTACGCCTCGACCGCCCCCGACCTCAGCGCGCTGGCCGCCGCCGTGCAACAGATGACGGGAACCCTGCCCGACCCCGAGATGCTGGCGCAGACCATGTCGGCGCTGGCGGCCGCGGCCGAGCAGGCGCGCGCCCACCGCAGCAGCAGCCACGGGGGGGGCGGCGGCAGCGGGAGCGCGGGCGGCAGCGCGGGGAGAGGCGGCGCGGCGGCCGCCGAGCCCGAGCAGGCGGCGCGGGCGTCCTCGCCGCCTGCCGCGGCCCAGACGCGGGCGCAGCAGCAGCAGCAGCAGCAGGCCGGCGGCGCCGTCTCGGCCGCCGCCACTGCGGCCGCCCAGCCCGCCGGCAAGGCCGCCCCGCGGCCGTCGCTCGCGACCAAGAACCGGCAGCGCAACCTCCCGCTGCCGAGCAAGCAGCAGCAGCAGCTGCAGCAGCAGGAGGAGGAGCCGCGGCAGCAGGCCGTCGGCCGGCCGGCGTCGTCGGGCCGCGCGCCGCGCGCCGCCGCCGCCGGCGCCGCCGCCGCCGCCGCCGCCGCCGCCGCCGCCATGCGCGAGGACGAGGAGGACGAGGAGGCGGACCACCGGGCGCGCGCGTTCGCGGCGGCCGCCGCCTCCGCCAAGGCGCAGCAGCTGCAGCAGTCCGGCCGCCGCAGCAGCGCGACTGGAGGCGGAGGAGGAGGAGCCAAGATGGCGGCCGGCACTCCCGCGCCCGCCGCCGGCCCGCGCGGCGGCAGCGGCGGCGGCGGCGGCGGCGGCTCGGCCGGCGGCTCCGAGGACCCCGCCGCGGCCGGCGCCCCCGACTCGGCCTCCCGCCTGCTCATCCACCGCGCCTCCCGCTTCAAGGGCCTCACCTGGTGCACCAAGCAGCGCGTCTGGCGCGTGCGCGTCAACTGCCGCGGCCGCCAGCAGCACGTCGGCCGCTTCCCCGACGAGGTCGAGGCGGCGCGCGCGTACGACCGCGCCGCCTATGCGCTGTTTGGCGCCTCGGCCGACACCAACTTTGGCACGGCCGCGGCGGCGCGCGACGCGCGCGCGCTGCCCCCGACCCTCGCGGCGCTGGTGGCCACGGAGCACGGCGAGCGCGCGACGGGCCTGGTGGGCGCGGCGGCGCAGGGGGCGGGAGGGGGGGGGCTGCCGCAGGTGGCGGGCGGCCTGCCGCAGCTGGCGGGCGGGCTGCCCCAGCACCCCAAGGCGGCGCAGGTGCCGCGGCAGCAGCGCGTGCTGGCGGCGGCGGCGGCGGCGGCGGCGGCAGAGGCGGCGGCAGAGGCGGCAGAGGCAGAGGCAGAGGCAGAGGCAGAGGCGGCGGCGGGCGGCGACCCCGCCGCCCGGGCGGCGAGCCCGGGGCCCAAGCCGGGCGTGCGCGCGGTCGCGGCGGCCGCCGACCCGGGGGGGCCCAAAAAGGACGAGCAGCAGCAGCAGGACATGTCGGCGGCGGCGGTCTCGCGCAAGCGCCGCTCGGCGCTCGGCAGCGGCGGCGGCGGCGGCGCGGCGGGCGGCGCCAGCGCGTCGCCGCCGGCCACGGCGGCGGCGGCGGTGGGGCCGGCCCCGGGCGCCGCCTCGGCGCTCCCGGCCGACGCCGTTCAGGCCCTGCTGCAGCAGGCCTCGGCCCTCGGCGGCGACGGCAGCGACCCCGCCGCCGCCGCCGCCGCCGCCGCCCTCGTGCGCCAGATTGCCATGGCCGCCGCCGCCGGCTCCTCGGGCGGCGGCGCCGGCGGTCCCGCCGGCGACAGCGGGCCGCCGCCCAAGCGCGCGCGCGGCCCCGCGCCCAAGGGCGCCGCGCGCCCGGCCCAGCAGCAGCCGCTGCAGCAGCAGCAGCAGCAGCAGGCCCCGCCCCAAGGCCCCTCTGCCCCCGCCGCCGCCGCCGCCGCCGCCGCCGCCCCCCTGCGGGCGCTCCCGCCGCTGCCCGACGCCACCGACCCGACCGAGGCGCTCGTCCCCCTGCTGGAGCTCGCGAGCGCGCTGGCGCCCGAGGACGACGCGCTGGCCGAGGGCGTCGTGTCGCGCGTCGAGGCGCTGGCGGAGGGCGACCCGGCCGCCGCCAGCAGCTTCATGCGCTGCCGGTACCGCTTCTTGCAGCAGCGCGTGCGGGCGGGGCGCGCGGGCGCCGCGCTGCAGATGCTGCGCGAGCTCGCGCAGGCGCAGGGGCAGGCGGCCCTGTCGGCCCCGGCGGCGGCGGCGGCCGCCGGCGGCGGCGCCCCCCTGGCGATGGAGGTGGACCCGCCCGCACAGCAGCAGCAGCAGCAGCAGCAGCAGCAGCAGCAGCAGCAGCAGCAGCGGGGGCGTCCGCAGCAGCGGCGCCCGTCGGCGCCGGGTGGCGGCGGCGGCGGCGGCGGCGGCGGCGGCGGCGGCGGCGGCGGCGGCGAGGACGCCGCCGAGGCCAGCGCGGGCGGCGGCGGCGCGCCCGGCGGCGCCGCCGGCGAGACCGCGGCCGAGCGTGAGGACGGCGACGAGATTTCTCGCGAGGACCAGAAGACGCAGCAGCAGCAGCAGCAGCAGCAGCAGCAGGCGGCCGAGGGCGTCGACGGCGACGAGTTTTGGGCGAGCGACGAGGGCGGCGGGGCGGGCACGGGCGGCCGCGCGGCGGCGGCCGAGGCGGTCGAGGCGCTGATGGCCGAGGCGCCGCCGCTGTCGGCCGCAGAGGGCGGCGAGCACGCGTGAGGCCCTTTTCCGATCGGCGCGCGAGCGAGTCAGAGCGAGCCGATCGACGACGAGCCTCTCGCTCGCTCCCCGCCGCAAGCGCGTCTTTTTCTTTTCCGCTCGAAAACTTCGCACAAGAACAGCGGCGGCGGCGGCGGCGGCGGCGCGGACGATCGACCCTGTTTTCCTCGCCGGTTGGCGGTCTTTTGGCACGCCCCCCCCCCCCCCCCCCCCCCCCCCCCCCCCCCGACTCAGAGACGCGCACACATTATCAACATCACATCGCGCATAGCACCCACTTCACAAATCCGCAGCACACTATACGACGCATGTAAGAACGACAGAGGGGCGCTCCTGGCAAACAAGCAGCCAAAATCAAGGGGGGATTTTTAGGCGCAAAGCGGCGACGCGATCGCCGCCGTCGCCCGCACTCGCAAAAAACCAAGACCGAGACGCGCGATGGAGCAGCACCCACTCCTCCGAAAGACCGACCTCTTGTGGCCCCTGGGACGCGGCGGGCTCGTCAAGATCCGCGGGAACAACGTCGTGGTGCCGATCTCGCGCTTTTGGCTCGAGTGCAGCACGGGCGAGAACGCGCCGCTGCCCCGGACGCGCCGCGTCGACGTGCGCGTGCGGGCGGTCGCCTCGGACGAGCAGCAGCAGCAGCAGCAGCAGCACCCGCGGCCGCCACCGCAGTCAGGGCCGCCCCCTTTCGTCACGGCCAGCATCCAGCGCCTCGACGAGCAGAGGGGCACCGAGGTGCGCGACAACCTGCTGGTCCCGGCGTCCGCGCTCGCGCGGTTCGCCGGGACGGGGTCGCTCCTGTCGGTCCGGTGCGTGCGTCAGGCGCGGTACGCGCTCGGCGCGGGCGGCAGCGGCGGCGGCGGCGGGGGCGGCGGCGAGGGCGCGCCCCCCTTTTCCTCGCCCTCCATGCCCCCGGCGCTCGAGCTGCGCGTGGTGTCCGGGCAGGCGTCGATCCGGGCGCTGCTCGCGGCGACCGAATCGATGGGGTCGCCGCAACAGGCGGCACACGCCGCGGCGCTGGCGTCGGCCGCGCAGGACGTCGCCGCGGCCGTGGGCCGCGAGGCCAAGCGCGCGCACCTGAGCGCCGACGACGCGTTCGACCGCGCGGCGGCGGCCGCCGAGGACGAGGACGACCAGGCGCACCAGGAGCGGCAGCGGCAGGAGCAACGCTGGCGGATGGCGGCGGCGGCGGCGGCGGCGGCGGCGGTTGAGGCGGGTGCCGCGGCCGACGAACAACAGCAGGCCGACACCCCCTCGCCGCCGGCAGCCGCAAGGACCGTGGCGCCCACGCCGCACTCGCCCGTGCCCGGCCTGCCGCTGCTGCAGCCGCCGCGGCCGCCGCCCCGGCCGCCGCGCGCGACAGCGCCGCCCCCGCCTCGCCAGTGCGAGCGCCCCCCGTCGTCCTCGCTGCTCCCGCCTCGACACGAGCGCGCACCGGTCGCGCTCGCGCCGCCCGCGCCGCCCGGCTTCCGCTCCTCCCTATTTTATCTAGCCCCCGCGGTAGTCCTCGCCCGCAAGCCGACCCTCGATCAGGTCGCCGCCGAGATCGCCGCCGACCTCATCGCCCGGGGCGTCCCCCGCCAAAACGTGGGCGGCCGCTCGACCCTGCCCGGCTGGCGCACGGACATCGTGCTGTCCGGGTCCCCCGCCGCGCGCCGGCTGATCGTTGTCAGCGTCAAGGGGCACGTCGGCCACCCGGCGTTGCTGCCGAGCGGCGGCGGCGCGCTCGCCTGCGCCAACCCCGCCTGCCGCCTGCCGGGCTCTGCGCTGAGCGCGCCCCTCTCGCTGACGCGCTTCCTCAACCACGCCAACGGCGTCGCCGTGCCCGGGACCGTCGTGGCGGCGGCCGCGACGGGCGCGCGGCGCGCGGGCGCCCAGGGCGACGGCGGCGGCGGCGACGACGCGGCCGCGCCCAAGATGCGCAACCGCGGCGCGATTGGCCAGGGGGCCGTGGTCACGTCGGTGCAGGGCAGCGTGCGGCTGTCGTTGCTGATCAACGAGGTCAACGCGCGCGGGGGGCCGCCGACGGGCGAGGCGGCGGGCGAGCGGCGGCATCCTGCTCCCGGTGCTGCTGCTGGTGCGGCGGTGGCGGCGGTGGCCGCCATGGAAGCGAGCGATGGCGGCGGCGACAGCGGCGGTGACGACAGCAGCGGGGACGAGAGCAGCGGCAGCGGGGACGAGAGCAGCGGCAGCGGGGGGCGCGGCGGCGGCGGCAGCGGCGGCTCTGCGTTGTCCTTGCTCAAGCTGCAGACGCGCGTTTGGCCGCTCGAAGATGAGCCGGTGTGGTGGTATGATGATGACATGGACGATGATGACGTGGACATGTCTGGAGGCTGACGCAGAGGCATGTCTTGTCCCTGCCCTTTTCGTGCCGAGTTTTTGTCGTTGTTGCAGCGGGCGTTGGGGCAGGCGAGCGAACGTCCATCTCATTGCATGTTTACAATGAAACAACACATAAGCTTCTCGCTGCAGAGTCATGTAGTCATGCGTGTCATTGCTCACGTGCGCCTCCGAGCTGGGTGGGCTGTCGGCGGCGTGAGAATGGAATGAGGGGGCGGGGCAAGGGGCGCCGCTGCATGGGGGTGGGCGCAGTGAGGCGGGGGGCAGCACCGCGCGCACACGCACTCGAAGCCGTAGACGGCGCGGCAGTGCACCCGGCGCGCCGCGCGGTCCCAGCGCAGAGGGACGTAGGAGAGCGCCAGATCGGCGCCCCGCGGCAGCGCGTGCAGGGCCACCAGGCGCAGGCGGCCCCTTTCGGCGGGCGTATCGGGCGGGGCGGACGCGGCGCGGGCATAGTCGTCGAAGCGGGCGACGTTTGGGAGGCACTCGTGGTTGACGAGCGAGGCGAGCGCGTGGTGGGCGCCGCCGAGGCGGCGGCTGCGACGCCCGCCGCTCAAGGCACCCAAAGTGGCATCTCCCTTACGTCGCTCTCTCTCTCCACCTTGCACGAGGACGCCACGGCTGTCGAGCGTCGATTCGTTATGCGTCGATCTTTGCCCTTTGCTTACGAGGGCGGCAAACGCGCGAGACGGGGGAGGGGAGGGGTGGGAGGAAGGTGAAAAAGCCGATGTTGTGGACTCGGGAAATATCGGGACATTTACCGTCTCCAAAAAAAGGTCGAAGCATGATCCCCCTCGCTCGCGTCCGCGCGTGACAAGGCCCGAAGCATGATCCTTGGAGTCGCACCCGCACGTTTCGGTCCACGTGGCGGGGGCCCCGGCGCTCTCTGCGCGCCAAAAACCGGTTCTTTTCGTTTGCATTCCCCCGTGGGTTGCCGAGCGCGTCGGCCTCGTCGGCGACGCGCTCAACGCCCCGTGCTCTCATCCAAAAGCAAACGCGCAGTGCACGCAGGCATCCGCCCGCTCGTCCCTCAGCAACATAGGCAGCGACCCATTGTCCTCGCGCGCGCGCGCTCCCTTGACCATCAAGCTCCGGCGACCATCCCTGCGCCAAGAAAGTATACCATCACGAAAAAGAAGAGAACGGAAAAACACACAACAGCTCTCCCTCTCTCTTCTCCTCCCGCCACCGTCTTCGAGCATCGTCGGGCGCGCGACCGACGCGCATCCTCGCCCCGCGCTCGCAGGAGGCGGGAGCGCGCGCGGCCGCGGGCGGAGCGAGCGCCCATGCTGCCTCTCGCGCCCGCCGCCGCTCCCCCTCGTGGCGCCGCCGCCAACGCGGCCGCCGCCGCCGCCGCCGCGCCGCCGCCGCCGCTCCCACCTGGCGCGCCGCCGCCGCCGCCGCCGCCGCCGGCCGCCGCCCCGCCCTCCTCGATCGTCATGATGATGCCAGGCGGCCCGCCCCCGCCTGCCCGCCCTCCCTTTCCGGCGGCCGCCGCCGGCCGCCGCGACCCCCGCCAGGCCATGGCGGCGGCGGCGGCCGCGTCGGCGGCAGCCGCGGCGGCAGCGACGGCGGCGGCGACAGCGGCAGCGGCCTTGGCGGCGGGCGGCACCGCCCCGACGGCGGCAGCGGCCGCAGCGGCCGCCCCCCCCTTATTATTATCTGGCGGCGCCAACCCCCTGCTGGCCCCGCGACCCCCGCCGCCCGCGGCCGCGCGCGCCGCCTGCGCCCTCTCCGTGCCCGTGCGCGTCGGCGCCGCGCGAGTGCCCCTGCCCCGCGCCTGGCTCGAGGCGCTCCTGCCCGGCGTCGCCGGCCGCTGCGCGCGGCGCGGCGCCGTGCCCGTCGCCGTCGCGACGCTCGACGCGCTGTCGCCGGCGGCGGCGCCGCTGTACGAGCCGGCGCACCTGGTGCTGCCGGCGCCGCGGGCGGCGGCCGCCTCGGACGCGAGCGCGGACGGCAGCGGGCAGGAGCGGGCGGCCGCAGCAGCGGCAGCAGCGGCAGCAGCAGCAGCAGCAGCAGCAGCAGGAGCAGGAGCAGCAGGAGCAGCAGCAGCAGCAGCAGGCGCAGCAGCCACCCTCGACCTCGAGATGCCGCGCTCCATGCTGGCGGCGTACGCGTGGTCGTCCAGCGAATGCTGGGCCGTCGCCTCGGCCTCGCTGTCCCTCGCGCGCGCCGACCCGGCCGAGGCGTCCTGGGCCGGCAGCGGCGGCGGCGGCGTCGGCGGCGGCGGCGGCGGCGGCGGCGGCGGCGGCGGCGATGGCGGCGCGGCGGCGGGCCCTCCGCTGCCGCACATTCTTTTGCGCCTCGAAATGGTGGCCCCGCCTCGGCCGCCGCCGCCCCGCGCCGCCGTCGCCGCCGTCGCCGCCGCCGCCGCCTCTGCGCGCGGGCGGATCCAGGCCGAGGAGCAGCAGCGGCGGCGGCAGGATGGGGAGGTGCCGCCCGCCGCAGAGATGTTCCGCTCTCGCGCGCTGCCCGCGTCCTGGCCGGCCGGCATCGCCGGCGCGGGCGACGGCGGCGCCTACGCCGCCGCGCTGGCGGCGGCGGCGGCGGCGGCGGCCTCGCGGCGCGCGCAGGCGGCGGGGCACGCGGCCGCGGCGTCCGCCTTGCCGCTTCTCCCGCCGCCCTTGCCCCTGGTCGGCGCCGTCGCCTCGCGCCTGCGCCTGCCTCTGGCGCCGCCTCCCCCCGCCGGATCGGCGGCGGCCTCGGCGGCGGCCGCAGCTGCTGCCGCGGCCGCTGCCGCCGCAGCCGCTGCCGCAATCAAGCGCGGCGACAGCCCCGCGGCGGCTGCCGCCGCCGCCGCCGCCGCCGCCGCCGCCGCCGCCGCCGCTGCCGCTGCCGCCGCTGCAGGGCGGAGCAGCGGCGGCGGCGGCGTCCCCTTGCTGCCCGCCCCCCCGCCCCCCTCGACGGCCGTGGCGCAACAGCTGCTCTTGGTCTCTGCGTCCTCGGGCGGCGGCGTCGGCGGCGGCGTCGGCGGCAGCGGCGGCGGCGGCGGCGGCGGCAGCGGCGGCGGCGGCGCCGACGCCTCGGGCGCCGCCCGCACGGCCCCCTTCCTGCCGCACGAGGTCGACACCTTCCTCGACGTCCTGCGCACCCACGGCCGCGACTGGCGCCTCATGGCGAGCCGCCTCCCCGGGCGCACGCGGCAGCAGTGCCGGAACTACTTCACCAACCATCGCAAGTCCCGTAGGCTGGACGACGTGCTGCACGCGGCCGGGCAGCCTCCCGTCGGCGCGCGGGCGGCGGCGGCGGGGCCGTCGTCGGGGCACCCGTTCCTCGGCTGGCTGCCGGGCGGGGAGGCGGCCGGAGGCGCGGGAGCGGGCGCGGGAGGGGCGGGAGGATCGGCGAGCGGGCCGGGCGCGGACGGGGACGACGAGGCCGCGGCGGCGGGGCCGGCGCACGCGGCGTCCGGCGGCGGCGTTGGCGGCGGCGGCGGTGGCGGCGGCGGCGGGTCGGGTGGCGGAGCCGTCGGCGGCGGGGCCGGCGGCGGCGGGTCGGGCGGCGGGGCCAGCGGCGCGGCGTACCGCCCCGGCGACGTCGGGCCGCCCTATTGGCTCCCCGGCGAGCCACTCTACCGGGGAGCGGCGGCGGCGCCCGGCAGCGGGCGCGGACGCGGCGGGGGCGGCGGCCGCGGGCGGGGGAGCGGCGGCGGCGGCGCTGGCGTCCCCGGGCGGGGGCGGGGGCGGGGGCGGGGGCGGGGGCGGGGGCGGGCGCGGGATCGCTTTTCGGGGCCGCTCAACGAGTTTGGGCTCTCCAGCGACGAGGACGGCGCTGCCAGCAAGGAGGCGCGCGCGGTCAAGCGCGCGGCGCGCATCGCCGCGCGCGCGGCCAAGGTCGACGCCGAGGCCGAGCAGTGGGCGGCCGCCTGGGCGGCGCGCGAGGCGCGCTATGCGGCCGCGGCCGCGCCGCTGGCGGCGGCCGACGGCGGCGGCGGCGGCGGCGGCGGCGGCGGCCAGCAGGTGCAGCCGCCGGCCGGCGCCCCCTCGCGCGCGCTGAGCGCCGGGGCAAAAGACCAGTACTATGCGCCCGGCGACGACGAGTCCGAGGGCGGCCGCAGCGGCGGCTACGGGACGGACGAGGACGAGGACGACGGCGCCGGCGAGGGCGACGCGGGCGCCGCGGCCCGAGGCACGCCGGCGCGGCGGCGCGTCGGCGCCATTGGCAGCGCGTGCAGCGGCGATCACAGCGGCGACGCGGCAGACCCGGGGCCCTACGCCAGCGTCGAGGCGGCCATGCGCGCGGCCGACCTCGCGGCGCGCGCCTTCCAGCGCCGCCAGCAACAGCAGCAGGCGCGCGAGGCGGCGGCGGCGGCGGCGAACGGGGGCGGGGGGGGCCAGGAGGGGCAAGAGGGGCAGGAGGAGGGCGGCGGCGGCGGCGGCGCTCTTGCCGGGGGCCCAGACGGCTTGCCCTCGGACTCCGCAGCCCCGCGCGCTGGCTCTCTCCCTCCCGCCTGCAAGAGCGGCAGCAAGAAGCGCCCGCGGACGCCCGCGGGCAGCCCATTTGTGCCCAAGCGCGGCGGCCCCCCGCCCGTCCCGGGCACCGCCGCCGCCGCGAGCGCGGCCGTCGCCGCCGCCGCCGCCGCCGCGGCTCCCGGCGCCGACGGCGCCGCGCCGCCCGAGGGCGTCCCGTTCCGCTCAAAGTACAAGGGTGTCACGTGGCACATCCTGTGCCGCCGCTGGGAGGCGCAGATCTGGCAGACAGGGGCCAACCGCCAGCTGTACCTCGGCGCCTTCCCCACCGAGCGCGCCGCCGCCCGCGCGCACGACCTCGCCGCCATCGCGCTGCACCGGCGCGTCTCCGCCGCGCGCAATGTCCTCTGCGAGCGGGCCGAGGACGACCCGCCCCCCGGGCATGGCCCTGTGGCGCCCGAGCGGGCCTACCCCGACGCGCTCGTGCGGCGGCTGCTCGACGCCCTGCCGCCGCACGGCGGCGGCGACACGCAGGCGGTCGTCCGGCGCGTGCGCGAGGTCTTGGGGGTGGTGACTCGTCCGACCAAGCTGGCGGGCGACAAGCCCCCTGAGGCGGCGCTGCTGCTGGGCTGGGGCGCGGAGGGCGGGGCGGGGGCCGGGGCGGCGGCGGCGGGGCAGGAGGCTGCTGGAGGAGGAGGGGAGGGAGGAGCAGGGCAGGAGGGCGCCGAGTGCGCCGCGACTGAGCCGACGCCGACGCCGGGGCCGGCGCCGCCGGCCGTTGTCGGCCATGGCGGCGTCGACGCCGCGCTGGACGCGGCGCTGGACGCCGTCGAGGTCGCGGCCGACGTGGTCGCCGCCCCCGACGACCCCGCCGCCGCGATCGTGATGGCGTGACCAATTTCGCAATCTCGAGCCTGTGTAAATCGGCGCCCGCGACCCACGCCGAGGACGGCGACGCTGACGACGACGACCGTGGGGCCGACGCTTCAACGCCGACGCCGACGCCCCGGCCTGCGCCGCGGCGCCTTGCTCCGCCTGCACCGGGCGACGCTCGCTCTGGCGCTCGCGGTCGGCGGAGCGTTCTCGGCTGATTCCGCGCGACGGGAGCCCCCGCTGCGTATGCAGGTGTCCAAAGAGGTGTTTGCGGGCGGGGAAAGGAGATTTTGCGGCATTGAAGGGGGAGGAGGCACCAGCATGACTCTGGAGACAACTTCAAAACCTGCCCCCGAAACTCACTTTGTCTCACATCAAGCAGAACAAGGCCCACAATCTTATCCCGCCTCCGACCTCCACAAAAGAATCCGACTGAACAGTGCCTTGCCCGCCCTCGAACTGTACCTGATACGCCAGAACCGCACGAGCCCGGGGACCCACCAAACGGAACGACAGAGTGGAAGGTGCCCTCCCACACAGGAGGGACTCTCAGTGGAGGAGCGCGCGCGCAAAAGCACACACTCCATGCCCGGCGCTTGAGGACCGGGCCGCGCGCACCCTCGGACGTGCCCGGCTCGAACGGCTCGCGCGCGCTCGCGAGGCGCGCAGCACACGCAAGGTGCGAACGAGCAGGACAGGAGAGCGAACGTAGGGCGAAAGGAACAACGACAGCCGGAGGAGCGATGTGCCTCCCGCGCGACCATCAGGACGCCCCAGCGACAGCGAGTCAACGCCTCGCTCGGCGCGCCTGGCGCCTTGGATGTGTGTCTGCTCGGGAGCGCGGCGGGGCGGCGGGTGGGCTCCCTCGGCTTTTCTCCGACTCGGCGCCCTTTTCTCTTCCCCCGGCCAGTCGGGGGGAGAGGGAGACGGAGACAGAGAGGCTCTCCCCCTCTCTCTCTCTCGCACGCGGCGCGCGTCCTCACCCTCGTCCACCACCATCACCACCTTGACCTCGACACCAACAGGCATCACCCTTGGCGGCGGAGCGCGCCTTCTCGCCCCTTCTCTTCGCGGACGGCGGACGCGCGCGCGCGACACCGACGCCAACGCGCCTGGCGCGTCAGCAGCCACATCTCGCCGCTCAGAAAAACGGCGGCGCACGCGGCGCTCACGGGAGGCCCCGCGTGGCCCGCCTCCCCGCCGCTCAAGGCGCCCGCGGCGGGCGCGCGGCCCTCGGCGCGCGTGCACGTGACGATGGACGACGGCGGCGGCGGCGGCAGCGGCGGCGGCGGCGCGACCGTCGCGGCAGGAGCGGCCGGCGCGCGGGCGGGCGGCGGCATCCACGCCGCGGCGGGAGAGGCGGAGGCCGCGTCGCCGACGCACGCGAGCGGGGCTCAGCTGTCGGCCGACGCCGACTTTGAGATGCTGAAGCGGCAGTACCGGTGAGTCGCGAGGCGAAGCGGCGTCGCGCGACGGGCGGGCGGGCGGGCGTCTTTTTGCCTCCCGTCTTTTTGCCTCCCGTCCTTCACGGCCAGGCGGGGGGTAGGGGCGGACCTACGCGAGAGACCCTTGCCCCCCGGTCCGAGCGCCAACCGCAACCGACATCTAATTCACCTCGGCAACCCCAAAATACCAACAAAACCAACAAAACCAACCAAACCCAACGAAACCAACACCAAAAAAAACACGACACACCAAAAAAAAAAAAAACAGCGGCGTGTTTTGGGACAAGAAGACGCGCCGCTGGCGCTGCCAGCTCGGGTACCAGTCGCGCAAGATCTTCCTGGGCTACTTCGAGGACGCGGCAGCGGCGGCGCGCGCGTACGACCGCCGGCTCGTGGAGCTGCGCGGCGCGGCGGGTGCGTTTTCCGTCCCGGGTGTTCTCTTCCGTGCGCGCCCGCCCGCCGTTGGTCGTTTGCTTCGGCGCCGCTCCTTTTCCCTCTCTGTCTCTTCCTTTTCCCTCTCTGTCTCTTCCTCAACTGCGACCAACCCCCACCTTCCCCCGCCCCCGCGAAAACCCATCCCCTCCGAACACCCAACCACCCAAACATGACAACAGCCCGCACCAACTTCCCCCTCATCGACTACCTCGACGTCATCAACGGCACTGCCCCGCGCAACACGCCGCCGCCCGCCGACTATGGCAACGACGAGGCGGCCGGCGGCGCGGGCAGTGTCGGCGGCGGCGGCGGCGCGGGCGGCGGCGGCGGCGGCGGCGGCGCCTCGGTCGCCGACGACGGCGCCGCGCCCGACGGCGGCGCGGCCGACGACGCCGCGGGCGCGCGCGACGCGACGCCCCTCCCGGCTGACGCGGCGGCGGTCGCGGCGGCGGCGCTGGCGGCGGCGCTGGCCGCCGCGGCCGCGGGACCGCCCGCCGCTGCTGCTGCGGTTGCGGCAGCGGCTGCGGCTGCTGCCGCCGCCGGCCCCGCGGGCGGACGCGGCCGCCGGCTGGCGGGGGCCGGCGCCGCCGCCTCCCGCCTGGCCCAGCAGCAGCAGCAGCAGCTCCAGCAGCAGCAGCAGCAGCAGCAGCTGCAGCTCCAGCAGCAGCACTACATCGACAACCAGCACCTCCAGCAGCAGCTCACGGCCGCCGCCCAGGCGCAGCAGCACTACGACGCGGCGCGCGCCGCCGCGCACGCGGCGGCCAGCGCCGAGGAGACGATCCGGGCGGCCGTCGCGGCGGCGCAGCGCGGCCTGGCGGCGACGCCGACGCCGCCGCTGCCCGCGTTCGACCTGCTGGGCGCGGTGCAGCAGCAGCAGCAGATGGAGACGGCGTCTCTGGCGGCGGGCGGCGGCGCGGCGGGCGGCCGCAAGCCCGGCGGCGGCGGCGGCCTCAAGCGGCGGCGCGACGCCGCCATCGGCGACGACGAGGACGGGGGCGAGGAAGAGCAAGCGGCGGCAGCGGCAGAGGCGACGCAGCAGCAGCAGGAGCAGCAGCAGCAGGAGCAGCAGCAGCCGAAGCAAGAGGAGGGCGCTGCGCTGACGACGACGACGGGGCAGGACGCCGTCGCCGCGGCAGCCGCGGCGGCGGCCGCCGCCGCCGCCGCCGCCGCCCCGTCGACCTTTACGGCCAACGGCGCGGCGTTCGACTCCGCCGCCTTTGTCGCGGCCATGGGCGGCATCGTGGCCGCGGCGGGAGGGGGGGGCGGAGGAGCAGGAGGAGGCGGCAGCCAGCTGCCGCCCCTCCCGCCGCAGCAGCAGCCGCAGCCTCCTCCGGCGGCCGCCGGCGGCGGCTCGCGCCCGGGCGTCCCGCGCCGCGCCTCTGCCGCCGCCGGCGTCGCCGCGGCGGCCGCCGCCGCCGCCTCGCGCGGCCCCCCGCCCTGCCCGCCGGCCTCCCCGCCGCCCCGCGAGCCGCACCCCGCCGCCGCCCCCGGCAACAACGCCGGCGCCAACGCCGCCGGCCCCGCCTTCCCGCCCGACGGCTCCCCCCAGTTCCGCGGCGTCTTTTGGGACCGCAAGTCGCGCCGCTGGCGCTGCCAGGTCGGGTACCGCAACCGAAAGATCTTCCTCGGCTACTTCGCCGACCCGCGCGAGGCCGCGCGCGCCTACGACCGCAAGCTCGTGGAGCTGCGGGGCCCGGCCGCCAAGACCAACTTCCCCGTGGCCGACTATTTGTTCGGCGGCGCGGCGGCGGCGGCGCCGGCGGCGGCGGCGGGCGGCGCAGGGCGCGAGGACGCGGGCGGCGGAGGCGGCGGCGGCGGGCGCGCGCCGCGCAGCGGCGGCGGCGGCGGCGCGCGCGGCGGCCGGGGGGCGGCGGCGCGGCGCGTGAGCGCGGACGACGGCGGGGGGCCGGGGTCGGGGCCGGACGCGGACGACTACCACCACCACCACCACGTCTACCACCACCAGCACCAGCAGCACCGGGGGGAGGGCGGCGGCGGCGGCGGCGCGTACGACGACGGCGGCGACGACGCGGCGGGCGCGTGGGGCGGCGACGGTGCGGCGCTGGCGGCGGCGGGCGGCGGCGGCGTCGCGCTGAGCGCGCACCAGCGCCGGCTGCAGGACTTGTTGCACGAGGAGGCGCTCGCCAAGCGCCGGCGCGTCGAGGCCGGGGGCCTGGCGGTCGGCGGCCACGGCCACCGCGCCGCCGACGCGTCGCCGATGCTGCCGCCCATGCCGCCGCACCATCACCACCCCCACCCAGGGGCGGCGGCGGCGGGCGGCGGCGGCGGCGGCGGCGCGGCGAGCGGCGGCGGCGTGCGCTTCCCGCCGCCGCCCATGCTGCCGTCGGCCCTCGGCATGCCCGGCGTGCCGCAGATCTCCCCCGGGGCGTACGCGGCCGCCTCCACGCTGCAGATGAGCCGCCTGGCGTCCAACGAGCTGCGCGCGGCGCAGCAGCACCTGCAGCAGGGGGGGCAGCACCAGCAGCAGCAGCAGGCGGGGCGCATCGGCGGCGGCGGCGGCGGTTCGGCGGCGATGGCCGCCGGCGGGTGGGGCGGCGGCGTCTCCCTGCTCGCGGGCATGCAGCCCAGCCAGCTGCTCGCGTCGGCTTTTGCGCAGGACGCGGCGGCCGCGGCCGGATCCGGGGGGGCGGGCGGCGGCGGTGGCGGAAACAATGTGCTCGCGCTCGGAGGCGGCGGCGGCCACGGCGGCCACGGCCACGCCGGCAGCGCGGCGGCGCATGCGATGCTGGCGGCGCAGCTCGGCGCGGACCGGCGTGGCGCGCTGACCCCGCCCCTGTCGGACCTGCTGGCGGCGCCCGCGGCGAGCGGCGGGTCGGGCCTGCCGCCTCTGGGGCCGAGCGCCGCGGCCGCCCTGATTGCGGCGGCGGGCGGGGGCTTTGGGTTTGGCTTGCCCGTGGGCGGCGGCGGCGGCGGCGGCGGAGGCGGAGGCGGCGCGGCCGACGCGGCGGCGGCGGCAGCTGGCGGCGGCGGCGGCGGCGGCCCCGGCGGCGGCGGCGCGCTCGACCGCATGGCCTCCAACGAGGTGCGCGCCATCCAGGCGCTCAACGGCCTCCACGCCAGCGGCCTGGACGGAACGTACCGCGGCCCTCCCACGGGCGGCGCCGGCGCCGGCGTTGGGGGCCTGCCCCCGGGCCTGCCGCTCGCCCCGTTGCAGCAGCAGCATTTGCAGCAGCAGCACAACCAGCAGCAGCAGCAGCATTTGCAGCAGCACCAGCACCAGCACCAGCACCAGCAGCAGCAGCATCACCACCAGCAGCACCAGCAGCACCAGCATCAGCAGCAGCAGCAGCATCAGCAGCAGCCGCAGCAGCAGCAGCAGCAGCAGCAGAGCGCGCACAACGTCAGCAAGGCCGCCGCCGCCATGGCCGCGGCCCTCGACAGCGGCCCCGGCTCGCTCCCGCCCGCGCACCACGCCCCGCCCCCCGCCGCGCAGGCCGCCGCCGGCGCCGCCGACTACCACCACGCCGCGGGCATGTCGGGCATGTCGCACCAGCTGTCGGAGCTGCTCGCAACCATCAGAGGGCCCGCCGTGGCGGCGGCCGCGCCGCTGGCGGCGTCGGCGGCGGCGGCCGGCGCGGCGGGCGCGCTGCTGCCGCCGCCCGCCTCGGCGCGCGCGACCCCGGCGCTCAGCGGGGGGCCCGGCGGCGCGCAATTTGACGACGTGACGCGCGCGCTGCTGTCCACGCTGGCGGGCGGGGGCGGCGGCGGCGGCGGCGGGGGCGGCGCCGGGTTTTTCGGCGGCGGCGTCGGCCTGGGCGGCGGCGGCGCAGGCGGCGGCGGCGGCGGCGGCATGACGGCCGCGCACCGCCTGATGCTCGAGTCGCTCCTCGCGGGCCCGCGCGCCCCCTCGCCCGCGCTCCTGCCCACGCGCCCGCAGCACGCCGCCGACGCCGCGGCCGCGGGGGCGGACGTGCTCGTCGCGGCGGCCGTCGTGCCGCCCGCGCCGCCGGCCTCGGCGACCACTGGGGGCGGCGGCGGCGCGGGAGCCGCGGGGGCAGCGGGCGGTGCGGTGGCCGCTGCCCTGTCCGCGGCTCCCGCCGACGGGGTGGCTGGTGGGGAGCAATGAGCGAACAGCGAGTCGCTGCGTCGCTTCGTCGCGCGCTCGCTCTATCCGGCTCTCTCTCTCTCTTGCCCTCTCCCCCGCTGCCTCGCCGGCGACCGTCGCTCTCTGCCCCGCTCGCTCGCTCCTCTTTGTTTTCCGACCCAGTCGCCGCGGCCCACTTCTCCCCACTTACGCGCGCCTTCACCCAGACGAAGACGACAACGACGATGACCGCGCGCGCGCGCGCACACACACACGCACACCTTGGCCCAATCTCGCAACGCATCCTCTCCATTTTACCACAATTTGCTCGTTTTTGGCGCGCGCCCCCGCCATTCTCTTTCCGCCCCCCTCTCTCGGGGACGCATTTCGCAGCCTGTTTTCTTGCCCCCTCCCGCGTCTGTCCTCGTTTCGTCCCCCGTCGTTTCGACTTCCTCCATGTGCCATCACCCGCCCTCTCTTACACCGCGCATGACCCACTCGCCCCCCCACCCCATGACAAAAAAGGACGAAACCACGCCGACGAGCGAGGCGAGGCGGCGAGCCAACGGCGGGTCCGACGACAAGAGCGCCCGCCCGGCCGCCCGCCAGCTTCATTCCCGCTCGGTCCTCCCTCCTCCCCCCGTGGCGCCTCTCTCCTTCCGGCCCCCGCACGCCGACCCGACAGCCCGCTCCCGAGAGAGCCAACCACGTGATGTAAACACTCCTCGGCTGACGCACAACGCGAGGCGTCGGTTCGCACACCGACCCCGGCCACATCCGCGCGCGGCGGCGCGGTGCCAGCGGTGGGCGGCGCCGGAACAACAGGGGCCTGCTTCATGAGAGCCTCGCTATGCAGACAACATCCGAGCGCGTCGTTACGAGAGCTCGTCTCCCACACACGGGGCGCGTCCATCGAGAACATCACACTTGACGACGACGACGAACGAAAACCACAAAAAACAACCTATCGCCCCACGAAAAATCCCCCTCTTGCCAAGGGCCTCGTGCGCTCGCTGAGCCCCGTTCGGAAACGAGTCGACTCAGTCCCGCCGCAGGCGCGCAGAACCGGTCAAGAACGGAGCCGAGGCGAGGCGAGGCGCAGTGCGCTCTTCCTCTCTGTTTGCAGGTGTGGTGACTGTGCCTCTTCTCCCTCTTCTCCCACCCGCGAGGTTGTGTGTCGCCGAGCAGCACAAAACAGAGCCGGTGACCACGATGCAGCTGAGCAGCGCCACGCGCCGCGCGCGCCCGGCCGGCGGCGGCAGCTGCCGCCCCGGCGCCGCCCTCCTCACCCGCCGCGGCGTTCGTGTCGCGCCCGTCGCGCCGCGCGCCGCCGCCGGCGACTCCCCCTCCTCGTCCTCCTCCTCCTCGCCCCGCCGCCGAGAGATGCCCATTTTCCCGCTCGGCATCGTCGCCCTGCCGCACGCCACCGTGCCCCTCATGATCTTCGAGCCGCGGTACCGCGTCCTCTTCAGCACCCTCCTGGGCGCCGACGCCGAGGGCGTCGAGCCGGGACTGGTGCAGACGGAGTCCCCCTACTGCGCCTCGCGCGAATTCGGCATGTGCTACGCCGGCGGCGGCGACGGAAAGATGGCGGCCGTGGGAACGGCGCTGCGGATCGAGCAGCACCTGCACGAGGCGGACGGGCGCATGTACATCACGAGCCGTGGCACCGAGCGCTTCCGGGTGACGCGCGTGGTCAAGGAGCGGCCCGTGCTCATCTGCGAGGTGGAGACCATCCCGGAGGACGCGGACGGCGCGTGGGAGGAGAGGGAGCGCGGCGGCGCATTGGTCGCCGGCGCCGGCGCGGGCGCGCGCGCGGGCGGCGGCGGCGCGCGCGTGCCGGAGGGCGTGTCGCAGCGCGCCAGGGACCTGGCCGCCGAGGTGGCCGAGACGCTGCGCAGCACGCTGCGCCTGCACCTCAAGATGTCGTCGCAGTCGTCGCGCGCGGCGCGGCGGGCGCGCCCGGCCGGCGGCGGCGGCGGCGGCGGCGGCGGCGGCAGCGGTGCCGAGGCGGCGGCGGCGGAGGCGGCGGCGGCGGCGGCCGGCGGCGCGCTCGGCCGCGGCGGCCCATCGCCCGGCGCGACGCGCGACGCGGCCGCCGGCGACGACACCCCCGCCCCCGGCCCCGCCCCCCCGCCCCTCGAGGAGGACCCGCTCGAGCCCGAGGAGCTCACCGAGCTGGCGCCCGGCCCCCTGTCCTACTGGGTGGCCCACGTGCTGGGCGACGCCCGCGCGCTGCAGCAGTCGCTGCTCGAGACGGAGGGGACGGTGGCGCGGCTGGAGCGCGAGAAGGAGGTGCTCGAGTCGACGCTCAGGTTCTACAGCGCGGCCACGGCGCTCGAGTCCGTGTTCGCGGAGGCGCCGTCGTCGCCGGGCGGGGGCGGCGCGGGGGGGGCGGGGGGGGGGGGCGGCGCGGTGCCGCCGCCGGGCGGGCCGGACTGAACGGCGACAGAGCGGCGGCGGTGGCGGCGGAAGAGGTGCTGTTTTTTTCCATTTGTCTCCCTGTGCCCGATCAATCCCACGGCTTTGTTTTAAACGGCATCTTCGCGTTGTTCATCATCTCTGTCCAGCAGGTGGTTCGTTTCCTATGTTTTTATCGCCGGGGCGGGTTCCGAGAGAGAGAGAGAGAGATCGAAAGCGCGTGCGCGTGGGTCGGGCGCCCGCTGCGCCGCCGCCCTGCCCCGCCCGGAAAAAAAGAATCAGGGCAAGCACCCAACCGCGACCGTTTCCAGGGCGGGGGGGGGGGCGAAAGAAGAAGTCAAGAGGTCGGGGAGGTAAAATGGGGGTCAGGGTGGTTCGTGTCGTCAGTCGCGGCTACGCGGGGCGCCGCGAGCAAGCTCTCTCTAGGCGGGTCGGGGGGGG
>Ga0209491_10003173_pt1 | contig 27598 bp, 27 predicted proteins | sample BON02_FD_187213 | JGI IMG/M metagenome (GOLD analysis project Ga0209491, IMG submission 187213) | Freshwater microbial communities from Lake Bonney liftoff mats and glacier meltwater in Antarctica - BON-02 (SPAdes) (version 2) | ecosystem: Environmental > Aquatic > Freshwater > Ice > Glacier...
AGCAGGTGTAGTTGAAGCAGGTGTAGTTGGTGCTAATGTAAGATTACGTTTAGTTGGAGTAGGTGTAGGTATAGAAATTCTTTTAGTTGGGGTAGGTGTAGGAACATTTTTACCTGGAGTAGGTATAGTAATATTTTTACTTGGAGTAGGTGTAGGAATAATTATAGGTTTATATCTTTTATAGTATATAAATCCTCCTATGATTAATATAGTTATTAAAATAATCACAATTTGTATATTTGTATTTGAAAAATCCATTGTTTATTATAATGATAAAATAATTAGTTTATTTTCTTTTTGTTTTTCTGGATACCTTTCTTTTTGTTTTTCTTGCTACTTTTCTGGATACCTTTCTTTTTGTTTTTCTTGATATCTTTCTGGATGTTTTTCTGGATGGTTTTCTTGATGGTTTTCTTGATACTTTTCTGGATGTTTTTCTGGATGTTTTTCTTGATGGTTTTCTGGATGGTTTTCTTGATGCTTTTCTTGATGCTTTTCTTGAAGCTTTTCTGGATGGTTTTCTTGATGGTTTTCTTGATGCTTTTCTTGATGGTTTTCTTGAAGCTTTTCTGGATGGTTTTCTTGATGGTTTTCTTGATGGTTTTCTTGATGCTTTTCTTGAAGCTTTTCTGGATGGTTTTCTTGAAACTTTTCTGGAAGCTTTTCTTGATGTTTTATGTGAGTCATTTGAAGGTGATTTAGGATATCTGTTAAGACAGTTAATATAATCATTTATTTTTAAAGGAGCTTTTCCATTATTTTTTAAGTACTCTGATATTTCATTAAGAGAAGGTCTTATTCCAAATGGATTGAGCATATTTTTTAAAAGGTGTTTATAATAGTTATAATGTTGTGGAAAATTAATTTTATCAATTTTTTCCGATATTAGTTTATAGGTTTGTTTATATTTATTTTCACTATAAGAGACATCTAATGGGTAATAAAGAAGTAATTCTTCATTTTTTATATCAGTTAGATATTTATAAAACATGATTCCAATTGCATATGTATCTGAAATATAACAATTATTATAATTAAAAGTATATGGATCTATATAACCAGGTGTTCCAGCTAAGGGTACATGATAGTCAGGTGGAGTAATTGAAGATACACCAAAGTCTATAATTTGTATATCTCCTTCATCGTTAATTAGAATGTTTGTTTCTTTTATATCTCTGTGTATAATATTTTTATCGTGAATATATTTAAAGGCTTTTATAACATTTCTAAATATTTTATCAAATAAATTATAGTCTGTATTATTAATAAGTTTTAGTAATGTATGAAAAATGTCATAGTACCCTTCTAAATATACATATATAAATATACCTTTACGTTTTCCGTCTTTATCTTTTTCCTCTATATAGTAGTCGTATAAACATGTAACTTGAGGGTGACATTTAGGATATTCAGAAAGTACTCTATTTATGTTTATTTCTTTTAATAGATATGGAATTTCATAATCATTAAAAATTTCAATTTCTTTAACTACAAATTTTTTTCCGTTATTATCTTGATATAAATATACTTCTCCAAATGATCCTTTTCCTAATAGTTTTAGTCGTGTTAGTTTATTTAAATCTAAATGGTGATTCATTTTTTATTATATTCATATAATAAAAAATATATATTACTTAATGTTTTTAATTCTATTTATGATTGACTGTATGTCTTGTAATTTTTGTTTATAATTTTTCTTATCAGTATAAAATATTTCTGGATTTATAGCTAAAATAACAGGAGAAACCTTATAAAGATAGTCTTTTATATAAGGAAGAACAGATGGATAATTAATAGTATATTTAATATATTTTTCAATTTTTTCTGGAAAGAATTGGTAGAGTATTCCAACATTTTCATTTAGAATGGTCATGTCCCATTCGATTTTTTCTGGATGTTCTTTGAGAATATCAATAGCAAAAGAGTTTGTAGAGAGATATTCGAAGGAGATATCATCAATATAACCTCTATCAATTCTCTCTTTAATTAGTTTCATTGCTTCTTTTGAGTTATTGTGGCATAAAACTTTATAATTTATATGATGAGTATTTTCTTTAAGATAGTCGATTGCTTTGGGGTTTAAATTTATGTTTTTCTTATTGATAAAATTTTTATGTTTTATTAGAATATCTATTGCATGTGGATTACAGCTTAAGAATTCCCAGTTTTCATACATATCTAATTGTTGAGATGAATATAGTTCATCTATCCAATTTAACATTTCAATAGATTGACTAAGACATGCTGCTTTCCATATAATTCTTTTTTTATATTTTTTTAGAAAGCCTACAGCGTTTTTATTTCTTGAAAGTTCCCACCAGTCTAATTTATCAATATTTTCGATTAATATTTTTTCATCCAATTGATTGATACATGTATTTGAAGATAGATTGGCAAAATCGATATATTTTTTATGTCTTTTAAGAAAAGAAATGTCTTCACAGTGAGATGAGACCCATTTGATGTGAATAGGAAGCCATTTTTTGACATTTTGTTTTAGGTATGGAAAAGAGTTTTTGTTTCTACAAAGAGCTTTAATCCAGTTTCCATTATTATATAATTCTTTTATGTCTTCTATGATACAAATAGGTGGGGTTACAAAAAATTCTGAAATAACAATTTGGGCCATATTCTTATTCTTCTTATGATTTAAAATTATCTTTTTTTAATTTTAAATTTTCATTTTTATTAGTTTAACTTGGTTATATATTCAAAAGTTTTTTCTAAGAGTAAATTATCGTGGTCACAATCTTCTATTATAATAAATTTATCTTTTAGGTTATGTTGAATAAGTGTCCAATAATTTACTTCCCATGTTATTTTTGGAAGATTATTATATACAAGTATCATTTGTTCTTTGTATAAAGTACCAAATAAATTTATATCTCCTATCATAAATGACCCACAAAAAAACCATGATACCATATTAAATAGATAATCTTTATATTTATTAAAGTAATTAATAGGCCAACATCCCGGTGCTAAAACAACATCTTTAGGTAATTTTGATGTTGATAAGGTTTTAAGCAGAGTTTTTGATTTTTCTTTTTCTTTAAATAAATAAAATATTCCAAAATCTATCCAAGCAATATGGGTATCTTTATTTTCTTTATTACTTGAATAGAGTGACAAGTGATATAATTTAGATAATTGAATAAAAAAATATTCCAATGTATCTTTTTTTTTATTTCTTGTTGTTGGTAATATAAAGTCGATATCAAAATCAATAAGTTCTTTTTTAAGAAGTATAAAATTTTTATATTCTATTCTAACATTTTTATATTTTTCAATTAATTCTTTTCCTTTTTCTCTATATCTATCATCCAAATATAGCATTATATTAACTGATGAAGAAGCCATATGTTCAAACATCTCAAAATAGAATTCGGTAGACTTAAATTGATTTTCAATAGGGGAATAAAAAGCTGTAATAAATGTTAGTGTCCCTTTGGGATTCTGATTAGATAGAACCGCTCCGTTATATTCTTTCAAGGATGATATCATATTAAATTATTTACTTTAATAATTTAATCTTTAAAGTATTAAAAAAGAGGATAGATAGATTGGTCGTTTAATTTATACATGGAAAACCAAAAAACAAGTTCGGAAAATGTGCTTATTCTGTTTGCTATAAAATGTTTACAGTCTGATAATAAAAATATTTTAATAATAACTTTTTGAAGAGGATCTAGTTGATTTTTTATTATATTATTAAGAATATATATTTTTTTATTAGAAATTGATGAAATATATAAAATATATTCTTCTATATAGTCATTATTATCAAATGATAAAAGTATAGAATCAATTGAGTTATTATCTAATACTTCTTTTATTTTTTGTTTATATATATCTGAAGAGTATAGTCTATCTATTATATTTTCATGGGTAGATTTCCAAGTTCTTATAGATACTCCTAAATTATTATTATTATTTAATATTTTTTTTATTGAATTATATTCATTGATAACAGAATCATTGAATGAAATTTTTTTTATTGTTTTTAGTATTCTATTTTTAACTTGATAAGATATTTTTGATTGATTATAGTTCCAATCGATAAGTATATGGTCTGAAAATAAATTAGATATAAAACAATTACCTCCTCTATCAGTATACGAGAATTCATTTGGAATATTTTCTTGATCTTTTTCTTCTTCTTTTAATACCATAAGTCTACATGTATAAAAATATTCAATGTTATCAATATTATCAATGTTATCAATATTATCAATATTATAGATATGTTTATTGTTTAGTATGTTTAGTATCTTATCATAGTTTCCAAAAATATAGTTTTTGTTGCATTCTATAACAGTGTTATTATAAATACTATAAGCACTTATAAAACCTTTTAGAACATTACCAATACCATCACGATCTGTTTTTCTTATAACTATTTGTTTATTCATATTTAAAGTTAAACCTAAACTTTAAATGGAAAATATCGATAAATTTTTTGTAATAAATCTGGATAAAAGAGAGGATAGACTTAAAGAATTTGAAAATGAATGTCAAAAATATGAATTAGACATGTCAAAATATGAGAGATTTCCTGCTCTAAATAGAGCTGATATACCAGCTGTAGGTTGTACTCTATCTCATGCTGAAGTTTTAAAGATAGCTAAAAATAGGGGTTATAAAAATATAATAATATTTGAAGATGATTTTATGTTTACCGTAGATAAAGATTATTTTTATGAAAAGTTAAAAGAGTTTTTTGATATGAAGATTGATTTTGGTGTATTGATGCTTGAGTATTGTACATTTGATAAACTTGAAATTAACGATTTAGTGAGCTATACAACAAGTGCATCAGGAGCTGCTGGATATATTGTTAATCATACATTGTATGATGATCTAATTAATTGTTTAACACATGGTGGTGAAATGCTTGAAAGAACAGGAGAACATTGGAATTATATTAATGATCAAGTTTGGAAAAGATTACAAGGAGAAAAATGGCTTATTTTTAATAAAAGAATAGGTCAACAGAGACCATCATTTAGCGATTTAAAGAATTCATTTGTTAGTCAAAATTATACCTAATTAGATTTATTTATTACAAATAAAATATCATCATACCTGTCTTTCAGATGTCTTCTGTCATAAACTTGAATATAAGGTTTAAGTTCAATTGGGGTACAGGCTTTTAAAATAGGAATCCAGTCAATTGACTGAACATCTTCCACAACAAGAATTCCATCATTTTTTAAGACTTTACTATACATTTGTATAAAATTTACCATAGATTCAATTGTATGAGGACCATCGTCAATTATTATATCATATCTTGGTGTTTTACTAAGAAAAGCGTTTTGGAAAAAATTATAGTTATAAGCATCATTTATATGAATATAAATGCGGGAATGGTTGTATAGTGTTTTATTAATTTCAGAAAATGGAATAATATCAACTGTATGTATATCAGCATTTTTAAAATATTCTGACCACATTATAATACTTCCTCCATTAGGATGACATGGACCTATACCAATTTCTAAAACATGAGTAGCACTTTCTTTTTTCTTATTAAATAATTCTTCATATATTTCTATATAAGTATGCAATCTATTTTTATCGGTTAAACTGTCATCGCATAAAGATAATAAGGACATTTTATATTTATATATCTTCAATATCTTTAAGATATTTTATAAATCTTTTACCCATTTTATAATTCAATTGAATTATAAAATATAATTTACATACGAAAAATAGATGAAAGTGTTTTACAATTTTTAATATCTCCATAGTATGATTTATAAGTATAATCAATATTATTATCATAAGTATAAATAAAGCTTGTTCCTACTATATTTCTTTTTTTATCTACTTGGTCAATCTTATCAATCTCTTTATTATATTCTTTCTCAATTAAATTATAGTCTGGAAAAGGTATGTTAGCAACTCCTTCCCATTCATTATGTTTACCATCATAATCGATATTAAAACTTTCTGGGTAAAACTTCTCCACATGTTTTAAACTTAAAATATTAGACAAAGGTTCTATAAGAAGATTTTTACTCTTTAATGGTAGGACACATAATAGATGCATAAAAGGACGATAAGGTTGGTTATTTCTACTATCGCTTTCTCTCTGAGACCGAATGGAAATATAAGAAGGGTTATCGTAATCTTCCATATACTTTACAATATCAGACAAAAATGGAGTGTAATAATAAGGATAAAACCATTTCCAATTAGGAACACCTTCTGTATAGTAAGTAAGAACCCATTGAAGACCTTCAATATATTTTATACAAGCTTCTTTTAATTCACTATCTGAATTTATGTTCATTTTTTTCTGGTAATATTCCTTTTTATAACCTTCAAAATCTAATACAAACTTTCCTTCAGTAGAACTATTATCAAATTTTGTATATTTTTCTAATAACGTGTCTTTATATTTAATTGATTTGCTTCTTTTTTCTTCAAGATATTGTTTTTCAAAACATCCAAGTGTTCCAAGAAATGATTGAAGAGCTTTAATATTAAGTTTATTAACACTATTTGTGAGAGAGTCATAGGACTTTACAACATTTCTATAAGTTTCAAAGAGGTTATAAACTCCTCCGTCTAATATTTCTATAGTTGGAATATTTGGTAAAAAATCATTACCAGATAAGAATAACATGAGTATAAAATCATTTATATGTAGATAATCATCTAATAGACTTTGTTCACATAAAAGGGCATTTACTATATTTTCTCTGATAGAGCAGACATCAATATAATAGTATTCATTTTCATATCTATAAGGATTTTCTCTTAGAATATGAAAGTTTGGGAAATGAGTTGCAAGAGATAACATAAATAGATCTGCATCCATACCATGAAGCATAAAGCTTTCTTTATTAAGACCAGAGTCTCTTACATACTTGACTAGTTTATGTTCACCTTCACCGGGACACTTTTCAGAGCTAAAAATAATTTCTAAATGGGAAATATCTGTGTTAGTAGACATTTCTTTTCTAATATACCAATCGATATATTTACTTAGATTATCCATAAATTTTGTTCCAGGAGTAATACAACAACTATCAAATGAACCATCATCAAAATCTAAAGATGACCGAAAACGACGTTGACGTTGTTGATTGATTTTTGATACTGGACAAACACCATCAATTGCTAAAACTACTCTTTTATTTGGTCTAACAAGATTAATAAGCTTACTTATATAATTACCTATCATTTGAAAGAGCTCTTTTTGTTTTTGTGAAGAATATGTTTTTTTGATAGGTAATAGTCTGTTTTCTTTAAAAGACCCGTATCTATATACCTTTTGGCAACAATAATGAAAGATACCATTCATATCAACAAGAAAGTTATCAATATCAACTTTGTGATCATCTTTAATATTTGTATTAATATTGATAGTTTTAATGTGAGAAGGAAATGAATTTTTAAGCCAGCTAAAAAAATATTTAATACCCATTTTATTAAACTATTAATATCTTAAATATTATAATAAAATAAAAACAATTATATTTATGATTTGGTTTAAGATATTTAATAAAACAAATGTCAGAAATTGATAAATTAAACTTGAATCTCTTTAAAATACTTGAAATTTCTGAAAAAAATATATCTACATATACGTGTGACTTGTGTAATAAAAATTCAAATATGATAAGTATATTTGACCCATGTAATCATAATTGTTGTGTATTATGTTGTGATAATTTATATGACTCTTATTTATATAATTTATATAAAGAAGACTTGTGTATGTTTATATGCCCTTTTTGTGACTGTAAAATATATGATATTTTTTATAAAAAATAAATCTTTATTATTTTTACTATAATAAAGATAATATGTCAAATCAAATATCTGACAAAGATGCTCAAAATATTCTAAACCAAGCTCAAGACCTAAAGAAATCTCTTGAAAAAGTTGACCTTAAAGGAAAATTAAATACTTACAAGGATTATTTGGCTGAATTAGCCAACAAACACATCAAGTCTATGAATTATAAAGTTAGGCCTCGTAAGTCTGGACGTAAAACTCGCAAGTCCGCACGTAAGTCCACACGTAAGTCCGCACGTAAGTCCACACGTAAGTCTGGACGTAAATCTGGACGTAAAACACGTAAGTCCGCACGTAAATCTGGACGTAAAACTCGCAAGTCCGCACGTAAGTCCACACGTAAGTCTGGACGTAAATCTGGACGTAAAACACGTAAGTCCGCACGTAAATCTGGACGTAAAACACGTAAGTCCGCACGTAAATCTGGACGTAAAACTCGCAAGTCCGCACGTAAGTCCACACGTAAGTCTGTACGTAAATCAAAGAGAAAATCTTTTTTATCTAAATTATTTAATTAGTCTAGTAGTGATATTAGATGAGTCGTGCTTATTTGTATATCTTTTACTTCTCTTGTTTTATCAATATTTGTTAGATATTTTAAAAAACTAAAAGCATAGTATAAAGCGTTTTCTATTTTATTTTTATTTTTATTTATAAAATCAAGTGGTGTTTTTTGGGCACCTGAAATAACCCAAGGTGTTTCGGAATCTTTCATATTTTTATATATATCTTTCTTGTAAAGATAGAGAATAAAAACAGATATAGAATAAATATCTAAATATTTATAAAAATAAAAAGCATTTTCTCTATTTTTAAATAATATTTTTGATCGTTTAAATTTATAGGGAAAATCGTATTTTAATGAAATAACATTATTATATCCTTCTCCATAAGGAAGATCTTTTCTAAAATCATTTACACTTTCTGTATCTATATATTCAATATCAATTTCACCATCTTCTTTAATATAAGCATATAGATTTTGAGGTTTTATGTCACCATGATTTAATAGGCTATCATGAAATAATTTTATTTTTTTAAGAAGTATTTTATATAGATTTATTATACTTTTATTTGCCATTTTTCTTGATTTAATGAGAGCATATAAGTCTATACCTGAAACATATTTTAACATTATAGCGACCTTTCCATCTTTTTGTTTTGATCCTATAAAGTAATTTTTATAAAAAGGGGATATTTTCTTTATTTTTGTAAGAGACTCTATTTCATTTAATAAAAACTTTGATCTATTCTCTCCTGATACTTTTATAAAATATTTCTTTCCATTTAATTCTGGAAAAAATACTTGATTTTGAGATGATTCCTTATTAAAAGATTGAATGGCATCATCTAAAAGTTTATCTAATTCTTTTTTCACCATGACTTTAAATTATTTATATACTTATATATAAATAATAATTTATCTTACTCTTTCATAAAAAACCATATATGTTTCTTGAATACAGTTTATACCATTTATTTCATTTACTCTGCTATCATCTGCTAAATTATATTGATCATTTCTTTTAAATCTTGATATGTAATGTCCAGATCCAAGGACGCCATAATGTTCTACTGTTCCGACTAATCTATATTCAACTTCACCGTTACTAAATAATTCAGGATAATTTATAATTTTCTTTCCAAAATATTTATTAAAACTCAAAACAATAACAGGGGGTAATCCATAAATAATTTTATTTTGTTCGATTGTACATTTTGTTTTACAGTTATCACAGTTAACATTATCTATTTTTTCACTATATTGAAAAAATTCTATAATGTTATTATTAATTAAAGTATTATAAGATATATCTTTGGTTTCTTTTTTATTTCCACAATTCTGACATGTACTTATTATCTTATGTTGACATTCAAATATATTCTCAAGCTTCATCAAATCAACCATAAAAATAAAATACTCACTACTACTTTGATTTCCTTGTACAATATTATATTTTTGTAATACTTTTGTAGTAAATGTCATATCCCAGAAATCGTTGATAATATTATATAGAAAGTCTGTAAATAATTGGTCCTTCTTATCGTATAAAATAAATTTTAAAAAATTCTTTGATGACAATAAGCATTGCATTAAAGAATTAAAATAACAAATTGCTCCTGTATTATGAAATCCTAAAGCCGGAATTTGAAGAACTTTTTTGTCTATAAGAATAGGTTCATTATATATTTTATTAAATTCCATTTTTATTGTTTTAAATCATCTTTAAACAATAAAAAAATAAAATTGATTTAAAATATAAAAATATAAATAAGAAATAAATAACAAACTAATAATGAGTTCATTTCATACTAAATTTGACAGTCTTATCAAGGATTTTTGCAAGGAACTTGCATCTACTTATTCTCTGAATGAGCAAGATCTTTTTTCTATTTGGAAAGGGGAAAAACCTATTAAGAAACAAACTACTCTTAAACAATTTACATCATCATCTGTTCCGTCTGAAAGTGACATTTCTCTATCTTCCCAACCAGAAAAAACATCTCATAATTCCATGTCCTCTCAACCAGAAGATCGTGATACTGAAATTACAAAGGAAAAGATTATGGTAGCTAATAAGGATATGCTATCAGCTATGTGTAAGAAGAAAGGTTTAAAAATGTCTGGAAAGAAAGAAGATCTTGTTCAAAGATTAATTGATCATTTATCTTCTTCATCATCTTCTTCATCATCATCTTCTTCATCAAAATTGTTATCATCCTCCTCTTCCTCATCTTCTTCATCAAAATTGTTATCATCCTCCTCTTCCTCCTCATCCTCATCTTCCTTATTAAAAAATAAAAAGATTGACAATGAACCATCTGTTATTAAAAATATTAAAGCAAATGTGAGTGAAATTGCTATTAGAAAGAATAAGTATGGTAATTTTGAACACATGCAAACAGGTCTTGTTTTTAATAGTGATAAGATGGTTTATGGAAAACAACAAGATAGTGATATCATTCCTCTAACATCTGAGGATATTGAGTCATGTAAAAAGTATAAATTTAATTATAAGTTACCAGAGAACTTAAATATTTCTAAGAATTTGGATGATATTAATATCGATGATGTTGAAGAAGAGGAAGATTTAGACGATGAAGATTTGGAAGATGATATTGATGATGTAGAAGAAGAGGAACCATTGGATGATGATGATAAATAAATAAAAATGAAATCATATAATTTTTTAATTAAAAAATTATATTCTTAATATTCTTAATATTCTTAATATTCTTAATATATGTCAAAGAAAAGCAAGATAAGTACTAAAAAAATATCTAATGGATGTGACTATAAAGAAGTTGATAATGTTTTACATATAGTATATAATGATATTATTCCAGATGATATAATAAAGATTGCCGATGTATATGAAGGGAAAATTGATAATAGAATAGGTATTAATTTCCCTATGGATATAGTAGATAAATATAATCAATTAAAAAAATATAATTGTAATTATGTTATTGTCTATAAAAAAGGAGATAAGTTAACAAAGGAGCATGAGTTAATGCATGCAAAGTATTATATGGATGAAAATTATAAAGAAAAAATAAAAAAGATATGGATAGATATGGATGATAAGAATAAAGATAAAGTTAAAAAAATGTTAAAAAAGATGGGTTATCCTGAAAATGAAGATATTTTAATAGATGAATTTCAAGCATATTATTATACAGAGAAATTAAATTTTTTTGGTAAATTTTAATTCATATAAGAATTAAAATTTAAGTAAGTATAAGACCTTTTATATAAAGATAGGCAGCTGGGTGTATTCCATATATATGAAATGGAAATTCTTTTAAAGATGGGTTTATATGTTCCCATATAAAATTATTATAATCCAATTTATCGTTTTCTATATTAAAATTATCAATTGTTATGATATAGTATGTACCATATGTATAGATATAAGTTTGCAAGTGATCTACATTATTATCAATACTTCGACTAATATAGAGAGTAAATTTTGTATTGTTGCATCTTGATCCTTTTAAAATTAAAATGTTTTCACTTCTTCCAACAGTGTCTATATTAAAAATATTTATATTCATGTTTTATTACTTCAATAGTCTTTAAAATAATAAAACATTAAATGTTTTATTATATAATTAGGAAAGATGGCTCAAATATCAATTACTTTATCAAAAAATCCAAGGTTAGCCTGATGAGATACAAGAATTACTAATTTTCCTTTATATCTTTCTTTTAAGTTTTCTAAAACGATGCTTGTTGTTTCAGCATCGAGTGATGAAATACATTCATCAAGCAATAGAATTCTATTATTTATAATTTCAGAAAAGGCTAAAGTAAAAGCTAAATTGACTCTATCTCTTTCTCCTCCTGACAAGTAAGATAAGTCTCCGTTAATTTGTCTATATGTAAGATTAAAATTAAGTGATATTTTTTCTTTTCCTGTACTTTTACTTTCTTGAGTTGTTTTTAGTTCAACTTTTATATCTTCGTCTGGGAAAAAGTATTCCATATAAATTGATGTATGATCATTAAGAGAGTCAATAAAGTCTGATATACATTGTTGTTCAGCATTTTTTACATGCTCTCTCAACTTTACTAAACATCGTAGACGATCAGATAGTTTTTCTTTATTCAAAGAGCATATTTCTATGTTTTCTTTAAGATCATTATATTTTTCATTTTCTTTATTATTTCTTTCCCATATGTTTAATTGTTCAATATATGTTTTATAAGTGTTTATTTTTTCTGAATAGATTTCAATTTTTTCTCTATCTATTCTTAGCAGTTCAGAATAATCTTTATTCTCTTTATTGTATTCTTTAATAGAGTCAAGTTCATTTGTTAATAATATATATTTACTAGTTAATTTTTTTATTTGTGAATGCTTTTCCCCAAGAAGACTTATTTTTTTAATACAGTCTTCGTACTCGATATCATTATTAATTTTATTATGATTGGTATTGTTAGTAATTTTAGAAAGTTTTAAAGTAACAATAGATAATTCTTTTTTCATATCTTCAATTAGTTTATCGTTTTGTAGTGAATATAATTTTTTTGACAAGTCATCAATAGCTTTTAAATGACTATTCATAAATTCTACTTCTTCTAATATTTTTTCTTTATCACATTCTATATCTCTTCTCAAAGTATCTAATTTATCAAATAGATCGTTATATTTCTCTTCTTTTTGTTGGTAAATAATTTGTCTTTTTTTATAAGATTGAATAGTCATATCAGAAGCTTTTACAAGTTCTTTTAATTCTTCTATTTCAGATTTAAGAAGAGGTATATTTGTATCTGTAATAGAATGTGAAAGAATGAGTTTATCATTTTGTATCTTTAGGAACTTATTACAAGAAGGGCATGAATATGATTTTTCCAAGTTGGATAATAATTGTTTCTTTCTTGTTAATGTTTCATTATAAGACTCGTATTTTTTTTCTTCTTTTTCTATTTCTTCTTTATAGTTTGTAGAGTCAGACAAATCTTCTTCAAGACTTGCTATATTATCCATTAGATCTATACATTTTTCCAATTCTAAAACACGACTTTTAGATACTGATCTAACTTTTGATATTTCATTTATTTTTTCTAACTGTTTTTGTATTTTTTCTATTTCATGATCATTTAATTCTTGTATATTATTATATTTTCTTCTTAATTCTTCTGATTTTTCAGTTAAAATTGTATATTCCTTATTTTTTATATAATAATTTTTAGATTCTTCTAATGATTCTAATGATGATTCTATTTCTTGAATATTATGAAGATTATGAATTTCTTTATAGAGAGGATTTGATTCTACTTCTTCAAGTTGATAATCTAATCTTTTTCTTTGTTCATTATATTTTGAAAAAAATACTTGTTCTTCTTCTAACTTTTTAGTTTTAATTTTTATTGTTTTAATATTTTTTTCAGATATATCATGGTTTGATTTTATTTTTTCAAATACCTTTATAAAGTTTCCCTTATTTATTTTTACCTTATCAATTGTTAAAATATCTTGTTCTATTAAGAACATTGTTTTGATAAGAGTTTCAAGTGTATTTTGTTTTGATTCTTCCATTGTATGCTGTGTTTTTGTATTTGATATTTCTAGTCTTATTTTTTCCTTAATTCCATTAATATCGTAATTAGTGAGAAGTAATTTTTCTAAAAATTCCATCTTATCTGAAGGAGATAGTGAAACAAAAGAATTAATATTATCTTGGTCTATATAACTTGTGTTAGCAAATTCTTCTCCAAATAAAGAATTAATAATAGATTGAGCATCATCGTTTTCATATATCTTTCCATCTTTTTCTGCTGTTAATCGATTTGGACCTCTGCTTCGACTAATAGTTATACCATCTATTTTAATAGATACCTTTGTAGTTTTTTTATTAATAGTAGTTATATTTTTTAGTTTACCTGTAATAACGTATAGTATAGAGTTGAGAATTGTACTCTTACCTCTTCCACTTCTTCCATTTATAAGACATATTCCTGAACTCGGTATTGAAATATGTTTCGATTCCCAAAAACGAAAGTTAGTTAAAGAAAGTTCAAGTGTCATTTTAGTTTTAAATTCTTAATTTAAATATAATTTATAATCAATTTTAAATATAAATAATATGAGTATTTATAATATACCTATCTATATAGTCTCTTATAAAAATAAAGAGAGAAAAGAAAGGATGATAAAAAGATTTTCAAGTTTACATTTTAATAATATTAACTTTGTAAATGAGGTACATTCTAATGATGATAGAATAACATGTTTTTCACATCTTGAAAATTATTATAAAATAGAGAAAAGAACATGGTCTATTATGCTACAACATTTAGATTCAATAAAAAATTTTTATGAAAATGCTGATTATAATCAATATAATCATTGTATTATTTGTGAAGATGATATATTTATTTCGAAAGATCTTGGTAGCAAACTAAGTGATATTATAAAAGATTTTAATTCTTTATCTTTGGATGTTCTAATGCTTGGATATTTATTACCATTTAAAATTGATACAAATTCATCTTATCATTTAGAAAATTTTCCTCTATTATCAAGTACTGAAAAAAATAAAAATTCTTATACTATACATAAATATCCAGATGATATATGGGGTACACAAATGTATATGATATCAAGAGAATACGCAAAGTTTATATTAGAAAAGTTTACTAATCTATACGCTTATTATAATTTAGATAAACCATACAATCCGGATTGGGTGATTACAAAAAATGGAAATAGAGCTCTTATTACTCCTATGCTTGCTGTAGAGGAAGGGGATAATTTAAGCGAATGTTATTCACAAAAAGTATATCATAAATTATGCTTTGAAACACAATATGATTCTGAAATATATATATAAATTTAAAAAATAGGTTTACATTTAAAAAGATTTTTAAATGTCCGATATAAAATTTAATGTATTTTCAAGAACTGGAAAGCATATTCAGATTTCAGCTAATGATGAAAAATATAAAGACGCTCTTAAACTTATTGGTTCTAAAAAGATAGGAAAAAATAGTTGGACATTAAAAACAGAATTACTAGAAACACTTGAATCGCTAATTACTAATTTAGGGGGAAATTGTGAAAAACAAAAATTAATTGATGATAGTAACTTTGATATCAGATCTCGATCAATAAAGTTACTATCTAAAAAAAATGAAAGCATACTTTTAAAAGAAAAAGAAGCTGTTAATTTAAACTCAAGTCTTGTACAATCTAATTCTAAAGTTGAACCAATACAATTAAGTAAAGTTGCCGAGTCGAGTAAAGTAAATCTTCCCAGTAAAGTTGCCGAGTCGAGTAAAGTAAATCTTCCCAGTAAAGTTGCCGAGTCGAGTAAAGTAAATCTTCCCAGTAAAGTTGCCGAGTCGAGTAAAATTTATCAAAATAAAGGTCGTATCGCTTTATCAGATTCTGAAAGTGAAATATTACCAGAATCTGACGAAGAACAATTAGATAATTCTTATATGAATCATAGTGATACTGATAAAAAAAGTGGTAGCGAAAGTGACAGCGAAAGTGACAGTGACAGTGACAGTGAAAATAATAGTCATAGTAGTCATAGTAGTCATAGTAGTTCTGTAAATAATGATAGCGATAGTGATGAAGAAAATATAATAACAAAGGGAAAGAATAAGAGAATATCTGATTCTCCTCCATCAAGAAAGAATATACTAAATGTTGATAGAAAGAATATAGTAAAAAAAGATATGAGAAATGAAAAGGATATGACGGTAATGTCAAAGATGAAATCATTGAAAGAAATTATAGAATCAAAAGACACAAAAGGACGAGATAAAGAAAAAATGAGAGAAAGAGAAAGAGAAAGAGAAAGAGAAAGAGAAAAAGAGAAAGAGAAAATGAGAGAAAGAAAAAAAAGAGAGAAAGAAAGAGAAAAAGAGAAAGAAAAAGAGAAAGAGAAAGAAAGAGAAAAAGAGAAAGAAAAAGAGAAAGAAAAAGAGAAAGAAAAAGACTTATATCCTATTTATAAAACAAAGTATAGCAATAGTAAGCTAAATTATTATAAGAGTTTAGGAAAGAGTCATATAGAAGATGTAGATGATAGTTCTACAGAATATAGTGATTCAAGTGATGATTTTCCAACGCCTCCACGTAGAAGAGATAGATCTGATACCAAGAATGGTAGAAGATAAAGAATGATAAATAATATATAAAAAGAATAGAATATTATAAAATGGATCAGTTTGGATTAGAGTTGCATGTATCAAATAAAGATAATTTGAATGACATCAAGAATGAAAATTTATTGTCTAAATTAAGAAAGCATATTTATAATTTTATTTTAGATAGAAAAGAGAGTAGTTTTTTTGATATTGATTTTTTTAATAGAAAGTATGTTAAAGATACCAATACGATGAATGATATGATAAATAAAGTTGTAAAAGAGTTAGATATTCTGGGTTGGAATACATATATAGGTTTTGGTGGTACAGGTTTGTATGTTTATAGTTCTGAAGATTTACCTCAAGGTGCTTATTAAATCAATATTTTTTATAAAAATATTGATATATATTATTATTGTTTTACTGATTGAATTCTTACTTTTTTTTTTGTAACTTCATCTCCCTTCATTTTATCTAAAAGTTCTTTATATATTTTTTCAGGATTATTAACATTATTCTTTTTAAGAAGACTGATACAATCACTTTCTTTTTCTATTTTTTTCTTTCGTGTTCTTGATGTAGAATCTTCAGCAACTACAGCTACACCTTTATATCTGACACCTGGCTGTTTTTTTTCATCAAAAAATTTGCATAGTTGTTCTTCTATTTGTTTCTTCCTGTATTTTAACTTTGACATCTCCTTTGTTTTGTTTGTTATCTCGGTCGTTATCTCTTTTAATTCAATTATAAACCCTGGAATATCAGACATGTATTTTTACATTAATCAAAGTTTTTAAATTAAAAAAGAAATAAAAGAATTATATAAATAAAATGAGATCAGATATAATTAGCTGGAATCCAATAAACACAAGAACATCGGCGTTAAATGCTTGTATATATATAAAACCTACGTTAGAGGTATTAGAATTTTTTAATAGATGTCCAAACCACAAAGCGGTTGTAAAGATAGAAGGTACAGGAAGTTGTTATGATGGACAGAATGTTTTTGCTATGATAGAAAAATCAAGTGATATTCCAAGTTTTAGGGAAAATTTTTATAATTCTACTGGATTGTATGTTATTGTATTAAACGTCTTGTGGTATGGATTTCCATTAAAGAATGGTTATGTTGAATATCAGGAAGGTATAGTCAACAATATTATAGATTACGTAAGTAAATGTGACAAAGGAAACATGAATGAAATAAATAAAAAAGCTGTAAAGATAGATGAAAAGATAGAGAAATATGAAGAAGAAGACACTGGTCTTAAAGAGGAATACGAGGAAGAAGATAAAGGTCTTAAAGAGGAATACGAGGAAGAAGACACTGGTCTTAAAGAGGAATACGAGGAAGAAGACACTGGTCTTAAAGAGGAATACGAGGAAGAAGATAAAGGTCTTAAAGAGGAATATGAGGAAGAAGACACAGGTCTTAAAGAGGAATACAGACACAGAAATAATAGAAAGAGTTTTGATAAGACAATATTACTGGTAGCATCTCTTGCTCTTATTTTAATATTTGTTATATCTCTTAATACTTCTTCTAATAATAATTAATAAGTGATTGTTGATAACCTTTTTCTTTATTATATGGAATATCCTTATTGAATTTTTTCTTGATCAAAAGTCTACAGTGCTGATTAATATTTATTAGACCTTCTTTTACAAGATTATAAAGACAATCAATATTAAACCAACCTATTCCATTAGCGTCATTATCAATAATATGATTTTGTACAGATATACTATTATCTTCCTTCATTTCCAAAAAATAATATTGAACCTTAGAATTAATAATAACAAAATCATTTAAACATTTTTCTTCTATATCAAATCCTGTTTCTTCTTTTACTTCTCTTATAGCACAATTTAAGGGTTGTTCCTTATCTTTTATTGATCCTTTAGGGCACCCCCACATTTGTCCACGTGATTGTACCAATAGAATCTTTTTAGAAAAATCATCATAAATAAATATACCAGCTTTTTTAATCTTAACATCAAGCTGTTTTTCTATATTATTAAACAATTTTTTATTATAAGGAGTTACCTTATAAATACAACATTTACTATAACAACGATGATTCATTTTTATTTTTTTATATATAATTATATATTTAATTTTTTAAGCATAATTTATACTTTAATTTATAGTTTAATTAATTATATTTAAGAGAATAAACTTAAATATATTATAAAGAAAATTTAAAGTTATTTAAAGCACAAATAATGGAAGAAGTTCTTATTATTGATACAAATGAATATAAAGATACCTATAAAGTTTTAAGTATTGATGTTGGAGTTATTAATTTAGGAATAAGTGTATCATTAATAAATAGAGACTACACTCTTAAAGAGATAATATGGGTAGATAATATTGATATAACTGATTATAAACATACAAAGTGCTTAATAAGTGAATGTAAATTACACCACACTAAAACATTTTCAGATTGGATTGAGCATGTAATACAAGAAAATAAAGAATACTTTGATGAATCGGATATAATTATTATAGAAAGACAACCACCACTTGGATTCGTAGTTGTTGAACAATTAATTTTTTCCAAGTATCGACATAAGTCAAAGATTGTAAGTCCAAATAGCGTTCATAAGTACTTTAATTTTTTGAAATCGGACTATGATAAGAGAAAGGAGTTATCAATTAAAATAGGAGATAAATTTTTATCTGAAAAACTTATTGAAAGGGCAAAAAGCTTTAATAGAAGACATGATATTTCAGATTCTATTTGTATTATGATTTATTTTATTAATAAAAAACAAGAAGAATATAAAAAAACACAAAGGACAAAGGAATTAGAAAAGATAACAATGGATAGTAGCGGAATAAATATATTTCAAAGATTAGAAGTATTTAGATATTCGGTTCGCTCTTGACTATATTATAAAAAAGTAACTTTATAATATCTTATAAAGATATATGTCTATATATAAATTAAAATATTATTTTTGAAATGAATCTTGATTATTTGAGTGAATCGAGTGATTCATCTGAATGTGTAAGAAAATATATGAATGATATGAATGATACAAAAGAAAATTCTATCATTAATATACAATCGAATATAATTCAACCACCATCAATAAATGTCCCTTTATTTTTACATCAACTAAAGAGTATAGAAGATATGGATAATCTGGAGAGAGAGAAAGAAATCGTATTAAATACTACTATTTATATCAATACTAAAGTTGGAGTGTTGTCAGATCTTCCTGGATATGGAAAAAGTTTATCTATACTTGGTCTAATTTCTTTATCATCTGAAAGAGATAAATTAAAAAATGAAGATAATACCCAAGTTTCTTTGGAAAAAATAAAATATCATGATTATGTTTCAGTTATAAAAACTAATATTATAACAAAAGTTAATTGTAGTGTAATTCTTGTAAATGTATCTTTAATGTCTCAATGGGTTTCTGAACTTAATAGAACTATTCTAAACTACATTGCTATACATAAAACAACTGATGTGGAAGACATTGATTTATCGAAATATGATGTTATTTTAGTGTCAAGTAATGTTTATAATATTTTTTGTCAAGTATATAAGAAAAAATGTTGGAAAAGATTTATTATTGATGAACCATCAAGTTTAAAAATGTCTATGGATGAGACATATGCCGAGTTTTATTGGCTAATTACTGGTACACCAAATGAATTATACCTAAAAAGAATCACAGGCTTTCTAAATGAATTATTACCATCTGATATTGATACTTTTAATCATTTAATTATAAAAAATGATGATAACGTTGTTAGAAGTAGTTATAATATGCCAGTAACACGTAATATGTACTATAAGTGTAAAGGATGTATATCTTCTCTATTTGAAGGAATTGTTCCGGATAATGTTTTAGAAATGATACAAGCAGTAAATATAGGAGGGATCTTTAGTTCTCTTGGTGTAGAAAGAAAAGATTCATCAGATGAAATAATTACTATATATGATGCCTATAAAAGTAGAAAGAATAAGAGATTAGAGGAACTAAATTCAGATAGAACAAAAAAGATAGAAAAGATAGAGATGATTGAAACTCATATTAATTTACTTGATGATCGTATATTAAGATATGTTATACAAAATACATGTATACTTTGTAATAATAATTATAGAGAAGCATATGTACTATCTTGTTGTCAACAGATATATTGTGGATGTCTTAATAACCTATTAGATACATGTCCATTTTGTAAGTCAAGAGAGTATATTAATATAAAAATAGAGACAAAAGATGCAATGTCATGTTCTTTGGAAGATTATAAACAAAATATAGAAACAAAAACCAAGATAGACAGAATGCTTGAAATTATAGGGGATGGAAATAACAAAAAAATACTAATATTTAGTAACTATAATGAAACATTCACTATTATTAAAAAGTTTTTAGAAGAAAAGAAGCTTGTATATCTTGAATTGAGAGGTACAAAAGAAAAACGAGACAATGTTATAGACTCTTATAAAACAGGACATGTTAATATTTTGCTTCTTAATACTATTCAATCAGGAGCAGGTTTAAATCTACAAGAAACATCAGATATTATTTTATTTCATAAGATTCATGAATATCAGAAAATACAAGTTATTGGAAGAGCAAATAGAATAGGAAGAAGAATAGAATTAAATGTTCATTATTTAGAATAGACCTATCAATCAATCAATAATAAATCTTTTTTTGAAGATTTATTATATACTTATACTTTATTTGATTAAGTTCAACAAGTTATTAATAGAAGATATAATTTTTATAGGTTTTTGTTCCATAGCAGAAAATATTTCTATCTCTTGTTTATATAAAATTTTAGAAAGATAAATAAGGCTATTGATATTTGCATAGTAATTATTATAAATAAGATTTGATAGTTTCATTAACTTTTTATTATTCTTTATAATATCTAATTCATCTTGTTTATCCAATCTATAACTTCTATTATAGAAAAAATTAGAAACAATCATTTCTCTCATAGATAAAAGATAATCAAACTTAGTTTCATGCTTCTTAATATTATCTATCATATTCCCTTGTAAAATACTTAATATTTCTTCTGGGATTGAAAATGTTTTTGTTGTATATTTTGCCATAAAGAGGTCCATATTTGTGGTAAAGTAAGGAAAATTCAACTGTTCTGTCTTAACATCTTTAAATTCTTGTTCATTATCACCATTCTTATCTGTTCCATAATAAATTGTAAATTTAAGTACAATTCTTTCCAAAATTATCTTACAAAATCTCTTTAATTGGTCTTTTAATAAGAAGAATAATTCTTCTTTACCAACATCTTCTATTTTTGGTTCTCGGTAACCAATTCTTTCCAAAACTTTTATAAAATTAAGAATTCCTGTAACTGCATCTGATATAGAATTACATACATTAACATAAACAAGTTTATTAGATGCAGCACTCATAAGAGACTCGTAATAATTATTAATTTTATTAATATATGTATACATTTTCATATAAGGATTCTGATTAGAAATAACACTATAGTAAAAAGAGTTATGAGAAGTAATAAATGGATATTCAATCTTATTTGGATAAGAACACTGGGTTATTTTAATTATTTTCTTACTATCAGCATAAGGACAGTTCATTAGATAAATAAATAATTCATTAGGAATTTTAGTCTTTTCCAAATCACATTTATTTCCAAATATCATTTCATTGTATTTTTTATTTTTGGAAAGAAACTGCATCATATCCTGATATTTTTCCAACTTTGTTTTTTGGAAATTTGTTTCTGAATAAAAGTTTAATATATATAATACTGTATTGAGTTCTTTAGATAAAATAGATTTATCCTTCTGTTGTGTTGCCATATCATATATACAAGAAATAAGCATACAAAAACAATCCTGAATTCTACTTGTTTTAAATGGTTCGATTGTTCCATAATGTACTTTATCGTGTATAACATGAGATCTACCATAATCTACAATAACAGGTATAATATCAGTTTCTATTATGATAATATCAGTAGACAATTGATATATTATTTTTTGTTTAGATTTCAACTTGGTAATAATAATATTCCAAGGATATAAATCATAGTGAACAAATCCACATTTTTCTTGGGCAACTTGGATTGCGAGAGATAGCATAATAAAAATCTGTTTTAGTTCAGAGACAGTACAACCATCTATAATATAATCTTTTAGTGTCTTTCCTTCAACATATTCACTGACTAAAATAGTCTTATCATTTGATATACCATATGTCATTCTGAAATGTGGTATATCTTTTAGAATCTGATTAACTTCTGTTATACCACAAAATGCTTCGTTGATAAGCTGGGATTTTCTATCTTCTGTTTTTATATTTTTTATAAGGAAGGTTAAATTCTTATTTACAATCTTTTTATAAATATCGGTATCACGACTTTGATGAACTATTGTACAATCTTTAAAGATATCTTTTTCTTCTTCATTTATAGGAATACCTCCTAAAAAGAGACGAAGTCCATCTCTGGAATAATAGTTTATATCTTCTGTGGAAAATGGATAATTAATAAGATCGGGGTTAAAAGAAGGAAAATTATTGTGTAAAAACCCATAATTATCTAAAATACTAATCTCTTTGTTGATAATAATATCTTCAACTTTTACATTATTATAGAAATAAATTCCTGATGACTTTTTAATCCTAAAAAAAAGATACTGTAGATAGTCTAACATTCCATTTTTTGACAAGTAGGTATCATAAAAAATTTTAGAATTTATAGAAATATCTTCACACTTCTTATCATTATTTCTACACCACCTAATTTGTTCAAAAAGATTAGATAGATCTTCCTTAAGTGGAACATAGTGAACATACGGAATAAGATATCTTCTATACCACGTTCTATACTTGCTATCAGCAAGCAATACAACACAACCCATCGATAATTCTAAAGACAGACGAAAGGCATTAACATGACCATCTACATTAATAACATATTTATAGTTTGCTTGTTCTTCGGGGGTCATTGTTTTTACCAATCCATTTGTTTCTTTATTCCAGAAAGGCATTGTTTCAGGAACAATAAGTTGTAAATACGGATTTCCCATGTTTTTTCTTGGTCTAAGATTCCATTTTGTTATACCGGCATCTAGTAGTTTATCTCCATTTTCTACTGGAGATACCATAGATAAATATGAAAGATTAAGTCGAGGATTAGTTTCTACGGTAACACCACAACCAGTTGATGCTCCTCTAAAGACAGCTGTAGGAATACGTTCACTCCATGGTTTTGAAAAATTGTAACGATAATCTCGACAATCAGGTGCAAAAAATTTACCTTCTAATGAAGATACTCTTGCCCAATCTTCGTGAGTTGGCATAGGAATATCCGCGTGTTTTTGACTAGTTACCATAGAAAGAATAGGTGAATATTTGTTATATTTGTGACTTGTAAGTCTAAAATTATCCATATCATAAATTTGTTCATAAGGTTCATAATCACTTTTTGTAATTAAAGGAAAATCTCTCTTGTTAATAAAGAGTTCAATATCAGGAACAACGCGTTCTTTACACAAAGTCGTAAGCATATCTTTTAGATTTGAAAGACCTCTATCATTCTCTCCAATTGGAAATTCTGAACGAATGAGACAATTATTTCCATACCAAGTATTTACCTTCCAGTTTATTCTTTCTCTTGGGATGCCCCCATATCCCGCAAGCTTGCTAGAATATTGAATAAAAGATACGATATCGCTATATTTAGAAGGATCTGTTTTTATTCTATCTGACCATTCATTGATGTAATCGTGTTTTGAAAAGGGAAGAAATACAGACAATTTATTATCTTTAATTTTGATAAATATTCCTTTTTTAAATTTATCAAAAATGTACTTGAATGTATTATCAACAGCTTCACTCGTAATATTCTTATATTTTTCCCAGTCAGTATTTTCTACAACATCCTTTATTTTTTCATCTTTTCCTTCTTCTTTTATTCTTTGAGAGAGTTCATACCAGACGTTTGATTCAAAATCAATAACAGGGTCAGGATTTACTCCATTCGTCTCATCTTTATAAGAATAAAACTGTTCGACATCTCCAGCAGTAAAGTATACCTGTCTAAAATTACTATATCTTGGATTTGTAACTTGAGATTTATATTCTTTACACTCTCCTTTCGAAGAGAAAAAATCTGGAAGCTTTTGAAATTTGTCTGTACTTGTCATCTTTATTTTATTTGATTTTTATTTATTAAAAATCAAATTTATTTTATTTATATATTTATTACAACGTCGGAAATATTTTTTTTAGCTTATGTACAATACCACCATCATATAGATGTTTACCATTTTCAATATCAGAAATTATAGACTCTCTAAGATTTAACTTCAACGCCAAATCCTTTCTCTTCAAATTCTTTTCTGTCCTCAAAGTAGCAAGTTTCCTACCAAATTCTACTGTGAATGTTTTAGGTTTTACAATCTCTCCTTTGTCATCTTTGCTTTCAATTACAGTCTTAATAGGATTAAGTTCCTTTTGCGGACTTGTTTTCTTTCGTAAAACAACAACTTTAAAGTCTTGGTGGTCCATTTTACAAACCTATTTTACATCTATTATATATTATATTTATTTTTTTAAACTACTAAATAAAATGTTAATTAAATCCATCGTAAAAGATTATATAGGAAAAAATAAATCTAATGTTATAATGTACATTTTTAGCTGTTCTCTTGATAATATAGTAAAAGTATTACTAACATCACGTGTATATAGTTCATTCTTAAAAAAAGATGTAGTTATAAGTAGCGTTTTTAAAAATGTTATTTCTATATGGGTTTTAAAATTTATACTTTCATATATTAAATCCTATTTAGAATCAATTATTATCCCTGATTTTGTTTTTTATATGAGAGACCGACTATTTACCGACTATTTGAAAATAAATGAATTATATTTTAATGACGTAAACGTATCTACAGACGTAAGACAAATTATAGATTTTACAAAACTCTTTAAAGACTTATTTATATGGATTGCAGACTCTGTTATACCATTAACTATATTAATATTTTGTACAAATAGTTATTTCTTAATTGCTTACCCAACTGTCGGTATAATAAATATTATAGGAACAATTGTTTCATTTAATATTATAAAAAATAATTATAAAAGTATATTAAAAAATTCACTTAAAAGAGATGAACTATCACTTCAAATAATAGAAGAATTAGATGAAAAATTAAATAATATGATGAATATATTTCTAAACAATAAAACAGATGATTCAATAAAAGAAAATAATTCTATGGAAAAAGATTATATTAAGCACTATAGAGAACAATATAAAGATTTAGAAAAATTCTCTAATAGTGTAAAAACTTCAAACTATATATTTGCTGCTATCTCTCTATTTATGTTATATAAAAATACAACTCCAGATAAGTTTGTTAATGTATTGCTTATTTATACATTCTATATACAAACATTTGAAACAATAACAGAAGAAATACCAAGATATATGGTTGTTATATCAAATCTTAAACATATCGATAACTATCTCCAGAAAAAACTATATAAAAGACTCGATAAAAGCTTACCCGATTATTCAAACAATCTTAATGATTATAAAGGAAATATAAACTTTGATAATGTCTTTTTTAAATATGAAAAAATAGATACATCCTATAGAGGAGAAGACAATGATAACAAAGACAATGATAACAAAGACAATGATAACAAAGACAATGATAACAAAGACAATGATAACAAAGACAATGATAACAAAGACAATGATAATAATGTTATAAACAATTTAAACTTAAAGATAACTTCTGGGGAAAGAGTAGCAATATTTGCCAAAAGTGGAAGTGGTAAATCAACCTTAATGAAACTTCTATTGGGTTTCTATAAGCCACAAGAAGGAAAAATACTTCTTGATGGTAAAAATATAAACACCATTAACCCATCTGATGTAAGAAAAAATATTAACTATATTAACCAAAAAACTCTTCTTTTTAAAGATTCTATATTAAATAATATGAAGTATGGAAATAATAAAACAGATTCAGATGTAATTAACTTTCTAAAAAAATATAACTTGTTGTATATATTTAAAGACTGTAAAAAATCTCCAGATACATGTCTTAATAATATAATTGAAATAAACGGCACAAATATAAGTCTTGGTATGCAAAAGATTATATTTTTGGTAAGGGGTATTATGAGGGAAACACCTGTTTACGTTTTTGATGAACCGTTAACAAGTATAGATCCTTCTACAAGACAAAATGTTATTAATATGATCGATAAAGAAACAAAAGGAAAAACAGTCATTATTATTACGCATGATAATGAAATAGGAAAAATAGTAAATAGACAAATTAATCTGTCTGACATACAAAATCCTGAACCCAATAATTAAACTCTTTAAGAGCTTCTATAAATCCACTATTAATCTCAATAAATCTTCTTTTACTTTTCACCATATCATGAGCCTGTTGAATCGTTATCTTTAGAGAATAAGATAAATAAGCAACAGCAAACATAGAGCTTCTTGATATACCAGCAAAACAGTGAAAAAGAATCTTTTTATCATTATACAACTTATAAATTACCGGTATAATTTTCTTCAAAAAATCTAAAGCTATTTTATCATTATTTACATTATCAAGTAATCCAACATGAATAATTGTTTTATTATTAATTTTTTGTACTGTTATATCATTTTCCTTTGCTTCATTTTCAGGGAAATTAACATTCAAAATAACATCAAAATCATTATAGCTTGATGAAGAAGAACCTAATCCTATATTTTCTGTTATCATGTGATAAGGAAGAATATCACATTTATAACATATATTTTTATAGCAACAAATATTATCATGGCATTCAAGACAAACAGTGTGTTTTCTAACGACAAAATTTATATCTTTTTCCATACACTTGATACATAAATTTTTATAACAATCCTTACAATACTTTGTACTATTCTCTCCGCATACCACACATAAACAATAAAAAGTTTTATTCATAGATTCGTTTATTGGAGCAATAGATTTCATTTTATTTAAAGAAATCTATTTAAACCTAAAAAAATATTTAAAGAACTTATATGCTATAAATTAATTTCTTTAAATTTCAAAGTTAAAAAATACTTATATTTTATTTTATTTTATAGAATAAAATATATGAGTTCTCTACCTAAAAAAAATATAAAAC
>Ga0209491_10003176_pt1 | contig 27576 bp, 26 predicted proteins | sample BON02_FD_187213 | JGI IMG/M metagenome (GOLD analysis project Ga0209491, IMG submission 187213) | Freshwater microbial communities from Lake Bonney liftoff mats and glacier meltwater in Antarctica - BON-02 (SPAdes) (version 2) | ecosystem: Environmental > Aquatic > Freshwater > Ice > Glacier...
TTGGGATCATCGGTATTACCGGTGAACAAGCCATCGCCCGCAATCAGTCGCAATCGCTTGAGCGGGCCGCGCACTGTCTTGTCGAAGCGCTTCTCGTCGCAAACTTCGGCAACAAGATCGGCCCCCGAGACCATAATTATCGGTGTTCCCATCATATCAAGCTTGAAAATCGGACCGTATTCGTCCGCCAGACCCATCAGGGACTGAATCATGCGAGTTGAATCGACGGTGAGGGCGTTACCGATCAGCGGCTTCCCAGGAGGTTGCGGAATCGGATCGAGCGTTGTTCTTGATGCCATACGCCCAGCTTTTGGCAGACAATCGTCGCGCAGCAAAGGGGGCCTTCGCGCAGAAAACGATGGAGGCCGCGAAAGTTATCGGCACGCCAACCGGTCAAGCGCGGGGATCTGCCCTGAGGGAGCGGCACCCTGCGAGCAGACATAGGGCGCTGACCGGAAAATACCTTAGTGTAGTAATACCGACCGCATGACCCTAGGTGGGCAGCACAGTTCAGGCAATTCAGGTACAGAACATGGCCCGCAAGCATTCGAAACATGGTCCCTATGACGACCTGAACCGCGAGGAGGAGAAGGAAAGCCCAGCGGCGGTTCCTTGCTGGCTTTGCGGCCGGCCCACTGGCAAGACCATTGTCTGGCACCATCCTGTGCCCAAGAGCCGGGGCGGGCGCGATGTTGTGCCCATGCACCCCATTTGCCAGAAGACCTTGATGGCCAATTTCACCAATTCCGAACTGCAGCGCTATGGGATGGATGTAGACGGCCTGCTGGCCAATCCCGCCGTGCGCAAGTTTGTCGATTGGGTGGCAAACAAGGATCCCGATTTCACAGCTACCATGACTAAGAAGCGACGCTGATTTGGCTAGGCCAGTGAGAATCAAGAAGCGCAAACTGACCGCGAGGATGGCGGACGGCTACGTGAAGACGATAGGCCCAACATCTGCTCCATTTACGCACTACTGGCGGATTGTTGCCTTCCTTGGCGAGGGGCGCACCGAGGTCTTCTGGGGGCACACCAAATCGCTGAAGGAGGCGACGAGCAAGAAAGCAGCGACCGCCGATGCGGCACGTCAGCGCGGCTGGGAGAGCTACAACTTCGAGGTTGTGGAGCTAGTCGAAGTGACCGGTACTGGCGGCTGAGACTGAGCGAAAAGTGCCCTGATTGGTTTGGTGGCGAAAATGCAGCGCTGATCAGCCAGGACCTTCGGGTTGGATCAATTTCCGAATTCCCGAAACTGAACGTCATTCGCGTAACCACGTTTCGGCTAAATCTGGGCCCTCTTTTAAGCGGCTGCTTTGGCGGACTACGCAGAATTCGCGCCCTTTCGCTCTGGTTGTCACGCGTGGCGATAAGTGCAATCTGAACGGCATTCTCCTAGATGGATGCTTCGGGGAATGACGAGGGGGAGATCCAATTGACGATAACAGATCAAGAGATGGCTCAAGAATTACCCTCCAAGCGTCGCTGGTGGCTGATCGTCGCTGGATTGGTCATTGTTTTCGCGGGTGCATTTCTTGCGCAGCTCGTCCGGACAACGGATGGCACGACCGTTCGGGACATTCGGTTTACCGGCACGAACGGCACGGTCATGACCGCTCTGCTGTATGTGCCGAAAAATGCTACCCCCTCGACTCCCGCGCCCGGTATTCTTGCTGTGCACGGCTATATTAATTCACGCGAGACACAGGACGGTTTCGCCATTGAATTCGCCCGCCGCGGCTACGTAGTTTTGTCACTTGATCAGACCGGGCACGGATACAGCGGCGGCGCAGCATTCTCAAACGGCTTCGGCGGCCCTGATGGCCTAAAGTATTTGAGATCCCTGCCGATGGTCGATACCAATCAGATTGGTCTCGAAGGGCACAGCATGGGTGGCTGGGCGGTGCTTGCGGCGGCTGCCGCCATGCCCGACGCCTATTCATCGATGGTGCTGGAAGGGTCATCGACTGGTGCACCTTTTGCACAAGAAGGTTCGACCACCTGGCCGCGAAATCTCGCGCTTGTATTCAGCCGCTATGACGAATTTTCGAAAATCATGTGGGGCGTCGATCGCGCACAGGACTTGCCGGCTAGCGAGAAGCTGCAAGCAGTGTTTGGCACCAATGCACCCGTTGCGGAGAAGCGTTTGTATGGAGCGGTAGAAGAAGGAACCGCGCGAAAGCTTTATCAGCCTAACACGACGCATCCCGGCGATCATTTCTCGGCGGCTGCTATCGGGAACGCTACGGAATGGTTTGCCATCACGCTCGATGGCGGGACGCCCCGGCCGGTTAGCGATCAGATCTGGTATTGGAAGGAAGTCGGCACAGGGATTGGCCTTGTCGGCTTCGTCATGATCATGCTCGGCGTATTTGATGCACTTGTCCGCTTGCCGCTGTTTGCCTCCATGCGAGTAGAGGCGATCGCAGCGGCCGACCATCGGGACCGCCGCTGGTGGCGCGCGTTTGCAGTGAATACGGCTCTGCCGGCATTGCTATTCTTTCCAACATTTATTGCCGCCTTTCTTCTGTTGCCAGCGTCGAGCCTGCTGCCGCAGGCGGTTACAACGCAAATTACACTCTGGGCCGTGGTCGGCGCTGGAATAAGCCTTTTGATAGGCCGCCTCATGCGGCGCCCCGCCGATACTCATCAATCAGACTGGACAAAATCCATCCTGTTGGCCGCGGTGACTGTTGCAGCTGGGTACGGCGCACTCTTGCTCGTCGATCAGCTTTTCCTCACAGATTTCCGGCTATGGGTCGTCGCCGTCAAGCTGCCCAATCTCCGCCAATTAGGCATCGCGGCAATCTATTTCTTGCCGATCACTTTCGCCTTTCTGGTTATGACAAGGTCGCTTTCAAGCGCCACGGTCCGCAGTGACACAGGCCGTTTTCAATACTTGGCCGCGATCCTAATGCTCACGACCGGCTTCATAGTGATGCTGAGCGTGATCTACGGCTTATTCTTCATGACCGGATCGCTGGTCACGGCGTTCGATCCCCTCAGCACGGTGATTGCTTTGCAATTTGTGCCGGTGTTGACCGCCGTGGCGATCATCGGAATTTTTACCTGGCAGCGCACAGGCAGCTATCGCCCCGGCGGGCTGGTAGCAGGGATGTTGGTGACCCTGTATGTTGTTGCAGGCACCGCTACACAAGTCTGAGGTTATTTACTCATGGTTGAGTCTATTCGGCATGCAAGGGCGGCCTTAGTTCGAAGGCAGCCGCTATTGCGAAGCTGATCTTCAGATTCGTTCTGGGTTGTTTAGTGGGTCGCGCGAAACCGTGACTTTGGGCACAAAGCGAACGAAGATCTTTGCTTCATAGGCAAAGCCGTCACTGCACTTTTCGTCCCAGAGACTATGGGTTATCGAGGCGGTATTTAGCGAATAACTACAGTCTCTTGCGCGTCTTATCTCATCTGCAATTAGCTGTAAGGGCGTGATTTCAAGCACAAGCCTTCGCTAGTGTAAATCATTGATATAAAAGGGAAGGCTGTGTGGAGGCCCGAGCCGGAATCGAACCGGCGTGCGAGGATTTGCAGTCCTCTACGTAACCACTCCGCCATCGGGCCACTCCTTTACGCGACGCTGCCGATTGCAACGATACGGTCCGGAGGCGGCCATCTAGCGCTTTGGCACCGGCAACGCAATGCGATTTTATAAACTTGGTCAGTGAGTCAAAAGAGGGGGTGGCTTCGATAGCTAGTCTCGTTATGAAACGGATTTATGAATATCAACGACCTCCTCGATCCGATAACCGCCGACGGCGGCAAACTCAGCTTGCCCGGTGCAGAGCAATGGATGCAGGGCCGGACCATGTATGGCGGCGCATCGACACTGATCGCCTATATCGCCGCGACGAGAGCATTTCCTGATTTGCCGCCATTGCGGGCCGGTCAAATCGGTTTTGTCGCACCGCTGGGCGCAGAGATGGAATTACGGTCCGAAATCATCCGGCAAGGCCGCAATGTGGCGCAGGTGCGGAGCGAAATCTTATCCGATGGGAAGCTAGCACTGACCGCCTTCTGGCTGTTTGGGACTGAACGCGAAGCCAATGCGATCCACCCTGCTCCAGCGCCGGAAGGTTCCCCGGGAGCGCCGGAGGAAGGCGCGGTTGTTGCGACAGAACAAGCTCCGTCATTCATGAAGAATAACTTTGAAGTCCGCCATACTGGCGATCGCCCCGTGCCAGGCCAACCACTCATTCGCCGATGGACGAGATTGCGCGAGCCCTCGGGTCTGAGCCCAATTGCAGAGATGATCCTGATGGGGGACACATTGCCGCCATCTGCCATGCGGGTTATGCAGCGGCCAGGCCCGATGAGCTCGGTCAATTGGTCGTTCAATATGCTCGAGCCTTCGCCCGTCACACGCGATGGTTGGTGGCTAGTGGAAACAGCCAGCAACCATGCCAATCACGGATATTCCAGCGAGCGCTTGCGCCTGTGGAATACCGATGGCCGCCAAATGATGTCCGGCATACAAAACGCAGCAATATTCGGCTAAAAATAGATTGCCTCGCGCTGCTTAGACCTCCGAGAATTTCGGGGGGCGCTTGCCCATTCCTGCCATCACCGCCTCAATCTGGTTGGGAGTGCGCATGATCGCGTGCTGTTCGATGCTTTCCTCCATCAACAAATCGTTGGTTGAACGGTCCTGCATTGAGTTGGACAGCCGCTTGGCAGCGCGGATCGCGTGAGGATTGCGCGAGGCAATTTCCTGCGCAATCGCGGTAGCTCGGGCATGCGGGGCTTCATCCAGATAAGTCGCAAGGCCCAAGGCCACCGCTTCCTCGCCGCTGAATTCGCGGTTGGTATAGATCAGTTCCCGCAAGATATCATCGCGCACCAGGCCGCGCCACAAGGCGTATCCGCCCATATCAGGCACCAGACCCCATTTCAGTTCCATAATCGCCATTCTGGCATCGGGTGCTGCAATGCGAATATCCGCTCCGCTGGCAATCTGCATTCCGCCGCCAAAACAGACGCCGTGGATTGCGGCGACGACGGGTACCGGCAGTTTGCGCCACTGGGTCGCCACCTGCTGAAATTTGTTTGAATTGCCATAGGTCCGCTCGGTCAGGCTAGGTTCGTCTGGCGATGGCTCCCGGCCAAAACTGGCTGTATCCAAGCCAGCGCAGAACGACTTTCCTTCGCCCGACAGCACCACCGCCCGCAATCCCTTAACCTTTTGCAGCACGTGACCTGCTTCGATAATTCGGGCAAACATTTCCGGATCGAGCGCATTCATCTTGTCAGCGCGGGTCAGCCGCACCTGCGCTACTCCATGATCGTCCATAGTAATGGATACACGGTCATTTTGTGGGAATTCCATCTGTGTCACCTGTGCCTGAAGTTGTCTTTGACTCTGTTTCCCCGACGTTACCGATGCGAAGGTAGCTGTCCAGATATTGTTGCGAACACAGTCCGCCCGCTGGAGGTATGTTTTGCGCAATTGGACTATGCTGAATTACCGGACTGGCATCTGCTTCCAGAAAATATCCGCCCGAAGGATGGGTCGCGATCAACGAGCCAAGACCGAAAACATCCAACTTCGCCCGCACTCTGGCCACATGGACTTCTACGCGGTTGGCTTCCGTATCAAAATGATCCGCCACACTTCTCTAAGCGCTTTTCAAGGAAAGAATGTGCTGGTTAATCCGCGTTTCGGACACACCCATTTCGACAGCAATAATTTTGATCGGCATCCGGTGGTCAATCCGGTGCATCATTGCGCGCTGTTTATCCGTCAGCACTGGCGCGGCTTCCCCGACCATTGCAAATTATCTCCCCTGTCTTGGATCGTATTCGCAGGCCAGATTATGGCAATCACCGAGGTAACGCCACGCAGATTGGCTTGTTCTTGTCCCTGCCGCAGGCAAATCTACCGGGAATTTCAGCGACCTCGGGTTACCTGACCGCAATCAGCGGGATCACTCCAATGAGGATAGATAGCGCTTCACGTTGCGCGCCGCCTGCCGCAGCCGCTGCTCGTTTTCCACCATTGCGATCCGGACAAAACCCTCGCCCTCCTCACCGTAACCAACCCCGGGCGCTACTGCGACTTCGGCGTGGAGCAGCAATTGCTTGGAAAACTCCAGGCTGCCCATGCTCTTCAATGCCGGCGGCAGGGGGGCCCAGGCGAACATCGATGCTGGCGGCGGCGGAATATCCCATCCGGCGCGGCCAAATGCTTCCACCATCACATCGCGGCGCTTGTGATACAGCTGCCGGTTGCTTTCCACTATGTCTTGCGGACCATTCAGAGCCGCACAGGCTGCTGCCTGAATAGGCGTGAACGCGCCGTAATCCAGATAGCTTTTGACACGGGTCATGGCCGCTATCAACTCGCGGTTACCGACCGCAAAGCCCATCCGCCAACCAGCCATGGAATACGTCTTCGACATCGAAGTAAATTCAACCGCGACTTCCTTCGCGCCCTTCACTTGCATGATTGACGGTGTTGGCTTTCCATCAAAATATAGCTCTGAATACGCCAGATCGGATAGAACCCAGACCTGGTTCTCCTTCGCCCAGGCGACCAGCCGTTCATAGAATGCCAGATCGACCACTTCGGCAGTGGGGTTGGAAGGGTAATTGACCACCAGCACGCTTGGGCGCGGCACGGTGAAGGCCATCGCATTTTCCAACGCCCGCCAATATTCCTCGTCCGGAGTCGTTGGCACGGCGCGGATTGCCGCCCCGGCGATGATAAAGCCGAACGTATGGATCGGATAAGAAGGATTTGGCGCCAACACCACATCGCCCGGGGCAGTGATGGCGTTGGCCAGGCTGGCCAGACCTTCTTTTGATCCCATCGTCACCACAACTTCGGTGGAAGGATCCAGATCAACCCCGAAACGGCGCGCATAATAATTTGCTTGCGCCTTGCGCAGACCCGGAATGCCCTTTGACTGGGAATAGCCATGCGCATCGGGCTTCATCGCCACTTCGCATAGTTTTTCAATCACATGCGCTGGCGGCGGCTGGTCAGGATTGCCCATCCCCAGATCGATGATGTCCTTGCCCGCCGCGCGCGCCGCTGCCCTGAGGCCGTTCACTTCGGCGATCACGTAGGGCGGTAGGCGCTTCATGCGGTAGAAATCGGTGTCCATCATATCCCTTATTGCCAGCTGGATCAGTCATGCCGGCGATTGCTCGGTTGGTTGGTTGAGGTGACCTGATTATTACGTGTAGCAAGAAAAGCATAGGTGCAATCTTGGCCGCGTAATCGTATGTATGTCGAGACACGGCGAAAACACGCAACGGGAAGAGAGCCAAAATGGCAGGCGCAGACACATCAGACGATCCATTTGCAGCCATGATGAAAATGCAGGCCGAGCAAGCTGAGGCTTTTTTCCGGCAAATCATGCCCAGCAAGGCCGCCTCTTCAAACGGCTCAGATACTGACGGCGCCGATAATGCCGACCCGATGGCGCATTGGACGCAGCTGACGGCCAAGTTGCAAGCGATGTGGGGACAACATCAGGCCGATGGTTCTGAGCCAAGTAACCCGGCGGCTGCCCTGCTAGGTCCTGCGGGATTGGCAGGTTTTGCCAAGGATTGGTTTGAGCAAATGCCCCTGTCCGATACCGCCCAGCAACAGCAATTGTGGGACGAAGGCGCGCAATTGTGGCAAGCGGTCCTGGGCCAATATACTCTGGGCGCCGATGGAGTGATGAAGGAAAACGCCGCTCCTGATTTGCCGCGCAAGGACCGCCGCTTTGCCGACCCGCGCTGGCAACAACAACCGATGTTTGCCCTGATCCACCAGACTTATTTAATGGTTGCCGAACGCATGAATGCGATGGTGGATGACATCGCCGGGCTGGACGAAGCCAAGCGCGAACAATTGCGCTTCGCCACTAACGCCATGATGGAAGCGATCAGCCCGGCCAATTTTCTGATGACCAATCCGGTTGTGATGGAGCGCACGCTGGAAAGCCGCGGCGAAAATTTGATCAAGGGGCTGGAACATCTGCTGGCTGACCTGAAGCGTGGACAGTTGACGCATACCGATTCCGCTGCGTTCACACTGGGCGAGAATATCGCAGTCACTCCAGGCAAAGTGGTGCATGAAACGCCGCTGTACCAACTGATCCAGTACAGCCCGACGACTGATGAGGTGCTGGAAACGCCGCTGGTCATATTTCCGCCATGGATCAACCGCTTCTACATTCTTGATCTGAATCCGAAGAAGAGCTTTGTCCGCTGGGCGGTCGAACAGGGCGTCACCACATTTATGGTCAGCTGGAAATCAGCCGATGCATCCATGTCGGAAGTGGTGTGGGACGATTACATCCTCGCCCAGATGGATGCGATCGATCAGATTCGCGAGCGTCTGAAAGTACCGTCGGTCCATGCAATCGGCTATTGCGTTGCAGGTACCACGCTGTCGGCAACACTGGCCATTCTGGCGCGGCGGAACGAGGCCGATAAGGTCAAAAGCGCGACCTTCTTCACTGCACAGGTCGATTTTGAAAAAGCAGGGGAATTGCTGCACTTTATCGATGACAAGCAAGTGGCCGGTCTCGAAAGCATGACCAGCGAAGGTTATCTGGATGGCCGGGTCATGGCTGCGACGTTTAATATGCTGCGCGGGACAGATTTGATTTGGAACTATGTGGTCAACAATTACCTGCTGGGGGAGGAATATCCGGCCTTCGACCTGCTGCACTGGAATGGCGATGTGACCAACTTACCGGCAAAATGGCACAAGAGCTATCTGATGGACCTTTACCGGGACAACCGGCTGGTAAAACCGGATTCGATGATCGCTGACGGCACCCCGATCGATCTGAGTTTGATTAAGACCCCTTGTTACATGCAGGCAGGCAAGGAAGACCATATTGCCCCGGCGGCAAGCGTTTGGCGCATGACCGACAATTTCTCTGGGCCCATGCGCTTTGTCCTCGCCGGATCAGGCCATATCGCCGGGGTGGTCAATCCCCCTGCGGCGGGCAAGTATCAATATTGGCGTAATGACGAGGATGTTTCTTCCTTCGATGAATTCGTCGCCGGAGCCACCGAGCACAAAGGCAGCTGGTGGCCCGACTGGATTGAGTGGCTAACGGCTCAGGACAACAGAAAAGTACCGGCAAAAGGCAGCAGAAAGCCCGGAGGTAGAGGCGACAATGTTATCGAAGACGCCCCTGGGCGCTACGTAATGCTGCGATAAAGACTATTTAAATCAATCCTCTGTGCAACTTTATGTTGCACTGCAACAAAACCCTTGACTTCGCAGCTGCAATGTCTATTTTGTGCACTGCAACATAAACGGTCCATTCCATTCGGGCCAGCGAAGCACGAGGACAGATATTATGGCCGATCAAGCCACCAGCAAGATTGATGCAGCTGCAGAGAAGGCATATGCCGAAGCCGCTGCCAAGACAGCCCCAGCCGTTAAGGCAGAGGCCAGTGAAACAGTAGCCGCCCCAAAAGTTGTAGCCACTCCGCCAGCTGACAAAGCTGAGCTGAACGTCTCCACTTCCAAGGTTGCTGTTGCCAAGACAGTAGCAGCCAAACCGGCTGCGGCCAAAAAAGCTCCGGCCAAGAAGCCTGTTAAAAAGGTCGCCGCCAAGAAAGTGGTAGCGAAGAAAGTAGTCGCTAAGAAGACTGCTACCAAGTCAGCCCCGCGCAAAACTGCTGCGAAGGCCGCCAAGCCTACTCCAATTAAAGCCCCAGCAACAAAGATCTCCACATTGAAGGAAACCATTATGACGAAGGCAACCAAGACCACAACTGATTACACCGCACAGGTAAAGGACGGCCTGGCCGACCTGCAGACCCGCGCGAAGACTGTTTACGAAAAGGGCACTGTGCTTGCTTCGGAAATGGGCGAATTCAGCAAGCATAACGTCGAAGCGATTGTCGAATCCGGCAAGATCCTCGCAACCGGCATGCAAGATATGGCCAAGAACTACGTCGAAGAAGGCAAAGCTGCAGTCTCGACCATGACTTCCGACGCCAAGGAAATCGCCGCTGTTAAGTCGCCGACCGAGTTCGTGCAGCTTCAGAGCCAGATCGTCAGCCGCAATTTTGACGCGACTGTCGCTAACGTCTCCAAGACCACCGAAGCATGGGTCAAGCTGGCCAATGAAGCGTTCGCGCCGATTTCCAGCCGCGCCAGCATTGCCATGGACAAAGTCCGCAAGGCAGCCTGAACCGGTGAATTGTCCGACGGCTAGCCGCTGGACATCCAGAATTTAGCGAGCCGGAACCCCTCCCCCGGTTAGCCAAAGTAGCGGGCCGAGCAGATTCGTCTGTTCGGCCCGCCGCTTTTTCACCGAAGAAGATGTTGCAGTCAGGCCGCAGAACTGCTTTTTCGATGGAATTCTCCGTTGTCGGCCAGATTAGTGCGATCGCCACCTTGCGAAGTACGAGCAGCATACGATATTACTACAGATATGAAATTGAACAGCGTGCCCCCCTCCTGCCTGATGCATCCTGCCAGCCCCGCCTCCCGGAGCGCAATTTGCTTTGCCGTGTCCGCTGATGACGGCGCAAAGGATGGCGGAAAAGATGGGGATGACCAAACCGGTGTTGCCACCAAAACCCAGACAAAAACCAAACAGCCCAGCATGTATAAGGTGCTGCTGCTGAATGATGATTACACGCCGATGGAATTCGTGGTGTTGGTCCTCAAGCGGTTCTTCCGGATGGATATGGAGCAAGCGACCCGGGTGATGCTGCATGTCCACCAAAAAGGTGTCGGCATTTGCGGCGTATTTTCCTACGAAGTCGCCGAAACGAAGGTCAATCAAGTGATGGACTTCGCGCGCCAGAACCAGCACCCATTGCAATGCACACTTGAGAAAGCCTGATCCGGACAATTCTGGGCAGTGCTAGTAACTTCCCCCCTCAGGGTATGACCAACGTTGATTTTCTGGCTAAGAGTGGGATTTTCACGCTAAGGGCATGAAACCGGTCAATCAGACTGGCCGTTAGAAAGACTGGCAGGCGCGAAGCATTTGTTTAATTTCATTCCTGCCATTGACCGGTACATCTTCCGGCTTGTGATTGTCCCGATGCTGGGCGTGTTTGTGCTCGCCGCATCGCTGCTGATCCTCGACAAGATGCTGCGGCTGTTCGATTTTGTCGCCACTGAAGGCGGACCAATCGGCGTAGTTTTCAAAATGCTTGCCAGCCTGATCCCGGAATATGCCAGCCTGGCTATCCCGCTTGGCCTGTTATTGGGTATCCTGCTCGCATTCCGCAAATTGGCGACCACCAGCGAGCTGGACGTGTTGCGCGGTGTCGGCCTTGGCTATGGCCGATTGCTGCGAGTGCCCTATGCGATCACTCTGGTATTGCTGGCACTGAACGTGGCGCTGGTTTTCTATGTCCAGCCGCTGAGCCGGTACTATTACGAACAGCTCGACTATGAATTGCGCTCTGGCGCGCTTGGTGCCTCGATCAAGGTTGGCGAGTTTACCGCCTTGAAAGACCGGATGGCCTTGCGGATCGAGGAAAGCCGCAACGAAGGGCGGCAGTTGATCGGAATTTTCGCCCGCGTCGCAAATGACAAGGGCCAAGTCCTGTCGATTTCCGCTCGTGAAGGTAATTTCCTGGCTACGAGCGACGATCCGAACACCATCATCCTTCGCCTCAACGATGGCACGATTGTTCAAGATACCGGTATTCAGGGCAGGGGCGGCACAGAAAACGAAGGGGCTACGCCGCGCGTGCTCAGCTTCTCCCGCCATGATCTGCCAATTGACCTGCCAGCCATCGAGCAATTTCGCAGCCGCGGCGATGCGGAACGGGAGTATATCCTGCCCGAATTGCTGAGTATCGGCTGGAGCCCGGACAGCACCGAGAAGGTTCGCGATGCCAGCCAAGCCAGCTTCAACTTCCGGATGGTCGAGGTGGTGATGATGCTGTTGATGCCGCTGTTGGCAGTAGCATTGGCGATTCCGCCCAAACGATCAACCTCGGCGCTCGGCGTATTCGTGTCGATTGTGATGGTCGTAGCATATCACAAGATCAATCAATATGGGGAGGATTTCGCCGCGCTGGGCCGCGCTGATCCGACTCTGGCGTTATGGGGGCCATTCTTCCTGTTTGCAGTGCTGATCATCTGGATGTTCTACCGCGTTGCATATGTTCCGGGCGGTCAGGCAATTGGCGCATTGGAAACTGTCTCCGCCAAATTGTCCAAGCAAATTCGCAAGCTCTTTCGCCGAAAAAGGCGCGGTTTTGAGGCGGAAAGCGATACCGAACCGGGTGGCGGCCCAGATGATGTCTTGGCTCCTCAGGCGGCGGAATAGACCATGCAGCTCGATTTCTTTCCTTCGCGCGCGCTAACCATGTACCTCTCGAAGCTGTTCTTCGTTCGCATCATCGCGATGCTGGCGGTGCTGGTATTGGTACTGATGATGCTCGATCTGCTGAGTACCAGCGGCGATATTCTAGCGGCAGAAGGCAATGGTCAGGCACAATTGTGGACCTATGTGACCTTGCGCGTGCCGCAGTTGATTGCCCGGTTCCTGCCCTATTCGGTGCTGCTAGCCACCATCATCTCGCTAATTGCGCTTAATCAGAACAGTGAAGTTATCGCGATGAAGGCAGCCGGCCTTTCCGCCCATCAGGTACTGGCCCCGTTGATGCTGACGGCCGGGCTGGTTTCAATTGGCAGCTTTGCTTTCAACGAACGGATCGTGACCCATGCCACCGCCACTCTTAGCGCGTGGGAAGCCAGTGATTTTGGCCCGATCCCGCAGGATTCTGGGGTCAAATCCAATGTCTACCTGACCGATGGCGACAATATCCTGACTGCCAATTCAATTTCTGGCAGCGGCGACGCCATGACCATGAGCGGTGTTACCTTCTATCGCCGTGATGCGCAGGGGATGCTGGCTGAACAGATTCGCGCGGCTGATGCGACCTATGCTGCGCCTGGTTGGCAATTGAGGAATGCCACGCAGTTTGATGTCCAGACCGCAGATACGACCATGATCGAAGCGATTATTGTGGCGGGGGAAGTTACTCCGGCCCAGATCGAACTCAGCACAGTCAACGCCGATGCGCAAAGTTTCTGGCAATTATCCCGGTCGATCAATGATTTTAAAGCTGCCGGGCGCCGCACGACCGAATTGGAGGCCAAATGGTGGCACAAGATTTCCGGGCCGCTGTCGGCATTTCTGATGCCGCTGTTGGGCGCAGTCGCGGCATTCGGCCTCGCCCGGTCAGGACAATTGTTTGTCCGCGCACTGATCGGGATGGGCCTCGGCTTTACCTATTTCGTGGTCGATAATGCCGCCCTGGCGATGGGGAATTTCGGCGGTTACCCGCCGTTCTTGGCCGCATGGGCGCCGTTTTTCCTATTTCTGCTGATCGGCGAGACGGTCCTGGTCCGGACCGAAGAGTAAGCGACTAGCGCGCCTTCATTGTGCTGCGGGCCAGACGACCCACCAATGTAGCCAGCCCGCTGTGATTGGCACCGTCATAGGTCGACCCCTCTCCTAAGTAGCTCGATAGCCTCCGATGCGTCTCAGCCAGTGAATGATACGGCATGCTGGGCAGCAGATGATGAAGCGCGTGATAGCGAAGGCCAACGGGTGCCCAAACCTCCGCAATAAGTCCCGGCGGCGGAACATTGACCGAATCCAGATATTGCGCAGTTACCGTCATCGGCGCTCCGTCATTTTCCCACAAATGCGCGACCAGCGTCCGCAGTTGATTAAGAACGGCAGTCAGAGAGAAAATCGCCAACGCGATCAACAGTGGCTTCCAGCCAATCCAAAACGTGCTGGCCAGCAGCGCGATGGCCCAAACGGATGCGCCTGCTTCCTGCCAGAAAAACCGCCGTCGAAACTCATCAGCGGGTGGACGGCGGCGGAAATCAGGATTGATCGACAGAGCGGAAAAGCGTTGCCAGACGAAATTGCGTAGCGGCGGAATGATCACGCCCAGCGGGGTCAAAATGGCATAGCGGATCATCAACGCAGGCGGCGCCAGTAGTGAAATTAGGATGAACAGCGGTAGCGACCACGGCTTCATCAGCGCGAGGGGCAAATATTCGGGATCTTCCACCGTTCCATAACGGGTTCGGGTATGGTGGATCGTATGTACACCTTCATACATCAGCGACGGGGTCAGCATCGGAATGCCGATCAGCAGATTCCATGTGGTGCGGAAACCCGGCAGGGCATTGCGGTGGATATGGGATAATTCGTGGATAAACAGCAATGCGCGGTACAGTGCCAACGCCGCTACGATACCCAACACTGCAGCCAGTGCGATGTTGTTCACCAATATCGCACCAGCCAGCGCCGCATAGCCCAGCGCAGCCGAGATAAGCATATCCGGCCAGTAAATGCGCGGATTTGCCTCGGCAATATCTTTGGTCAGGTCGCGAGCAGCCCGCAGCATCGCCATATCGTCGGCAATCACAGCGCGCGGCGTGTTGTCCAAAGACGCTGGCTGCGATCCAGCCGGATTTGCTATCTGATGCGCGCTCATGAAAAGTCCAAATTTCTAAAATACCGCCAAGGGTCGATATGACCGTGGCGCTAAATCGTCTGCAGAGCAAATTTTTTGCCCCATCTCTGTCGGCGGTGGTTGCTGGGTTAATGGGGAAGTTGGGATCGATGCCCGACTTGACAAGGCCCACGTGGCACAGGAGACGCTAATCAAACCTGAACGGGATCGATTTTGTGACTGAAGCCCCGATTACCATCATGCCTGTAACAGACAAAAAAGGCCGGGCGGCCTTTGTTGATCTGGGACGCAAGTTTTCTGCCGAGGTTCCACATTTCGTCCCCCAATTGCGCAGCGAGCAATTGGAATTGATTAATCCGGCCAAGAACCCGTTTTTCCAGCACGCAAGGGTACAATTGTTCATTGCGATGCGCGGCGGCGAGAAAGTGGGCCGTATCTCGGCCCAGATTGACGAGCTGGCTCTGAAAATACCGGCGGCACAGGGTATGGGCCCCGGAACCGGTATGTTCGGTTATTATGACGCGGCCGATCAGCAAGTTGGCGATGTACTATTAAACGCTGCAGAGGATTGGCTAAGGGATCAGGGCATGACCCGGGTGCTCGGCCCGATCTCCATGTCGATCTGGGAAGAGCCCGGCCTGCTGGTGCGCGGTCATGATCATGCACCAATGCTGATGATGGGACACCATCCGGCCCATTATCAGGGCTGGATCGAAGGCGCGGGCTACGTTTCGGCCAAGAAACTGCTGACTTATGATCTGCCAATTGGCGACCACTTTCCGCCACTGGTCCAGCGAATCGTCAAGTCAGGCGATCGCAACGAACGGATCAGGATTCGCCCGGTTGATAAATCGTGCTTCGAAGATGAAGTCCGGATCATCCTCGACATTCTCAATGATGCATGGTCGGACAATTGGGGGTTTGTACCCTTTACCGAAGCCGAAATTTCTTACGCTGCGAAGAAGATGTTTCCGCTGATCCATCCGGGGCTGGTTCGGATCGCGGAGTTGGACGGGAAGCCCGCTGCATTCATGATCACATTTCCCGATGTGAACGAACCGCTGGTCAAGATAGGCGGAAAACTGTTCCCCTTTGGCTGGTTCACTCTGCTGCGCTGGATCCGAAAACCACGCGGCAAGCATGTTCGGGTGCCGCTGATGGGCGTACTCAAAAAACATCAAAACTCACGCCTTGCCAGCCAATTGGCATTTATGCTGATCGAGCAGATCCGCCACGAAGCGGTCAAAACCTTTGGCCCGACAAGAGCAGAAATCGGCTGGATATTGGACGATAATCAGGGAATGGTAGCAATCGCTGACACAATTGGCGGAGCGATCAACCGCGAGTATATTATTTACGAGAAGAAACTCTAACCCTTTCGCAGGAACCGCAGTTGCCCAAACTGCGTTCAAACTGTGGGAATGAAATGTTCCTGGCCGGGCGAAAGCAAATTTTGCCAATGGAGATGGGGCCAGTGGCCAAGATTATTCGCAAAGCCGGCAATGCGGCATCCAAAACACTATCTGACCATCAGACAACAGTTGGATTCCAGCGCGTCCTTGTGGTGGAAGACGACCCGCTGTTGTCTATGTCGATCGAGCAGGCGCTCCTTGATGCGGGCGTGGGTGAGGTGATCTTGTGCAGATCCACTGAACAGGCGCTAGCATCGCTGCGTCAGAAGCAGCCCGATGCGATAATCCTCGATGTCCATCTGGCAGACCGCGATGATGGCTGGGCCATCGCTGAACTGGTCAATGATGTTGGCCCAAATCCGCCGCGGATCGTATTTTCAACCGGCGCACCGCAAGACATTCCTACCAAGATTGCCGAATTGGGCACGATTCTGGAAAAACCTTACGATCTCAAAGATTTGATCGAGGCTGTTCGCGGCCCGTGCCGGCGCGGGCTGTTTGCGCGTCTACGCCGATCCACTCGATAGCCCCCATTGATTCAAGTCTGACCTTAACAAAGACGAAAAAAGGGCCTCCAAGCTCACATGGAGCGGAGGCCCTTTAGAGGGATCAAATCACCAGCCTAATGGACGGGAGGGGGATGTCTCAGCCGATGATATAGCTAGAATGCGTGGGCTGGGGACTGGTTCCCGCCTGAATCAAAAAATGTGAGAATTTTCTATCGACAACAGTCATCAGCGGTATCCAACACGGGCCGTAGCGGATATTGAGCCAGCGGAACTTAACCCCTTTGGGAGCGTTAAAGACCGCTTGATAATAAAGAAGGGTTGCCATGTCACTGGGTGAACAGGTCTCAAAAAATCTCCCCTATTTGCGCCGCTATGCGCGTGCACTTACCGGTTCTCAAACTGCCGGTGACGCTTTTGTGCGAGCCACGCTGGAGGCAGCTCTGGCTGACGAGGACGTAAAAGCGTCCCTGAGCGAAGGCCGGGTCCCCCTGTACCGCGCCTTCAACAAAGTATGGGCCAGCGCTTATCTGGAGGTGCCGCCTGCCGCATCAGACAAACCTGATCCGAGCAATGTCGAGCCCGGCAGAAGCGGGCATGAAACTGCGGCCAATATCCGCCTGGGAGCGATCACTCCTCTAAATCGGCAGGCCATGCTGCTAACCACTCTGGAAGATTTCAGCTTGGAACAGACTGGCGTGATCATGGATATTGATCCCGCAGATGTCGCGACATTGGTTCAGGAAGCGGTCGACGAAATTGACCGGGAATCGTCAACCAGCGTGCTGATTATTGAGGACGAACCGCTGATCTCCATGCAATTGGAAGATCTGGTCACATCGCTTGGCCATGAAATCTGCGGCATCGCTGCGACCCGCACGCAGGCGCAGGCTGTGGTGGCTGAGCGAACTCCGGGCCTCGTGCTCGCAGATATCCAACTTGCAGACGGGTCTTCGGGCCTTGATGCAGTGGATGACATTTTGGCCATCGGCAGCGTCCCGGTAATTTTCATCACAGCCTATCCCGAACGGCTATTGACCGGTGACCGGCCAGAACCGACCTATTTGGTCACCAAGCCATTTCAGGAAGCCTCGGTTCGCGCGGCGATTTCGCAAGCGCTTTTCTTTGGCTCCAGCAGCCCGCTGAAGTGATCACGCACAGCGTTTTCTGATAGAACGCTGCTCCGCCATAGGGCGGATTTACGGGTTTGCATGAACGATTAGCGTTTTGCGCGAATTGCAAAATCGCTGGGCGTTCGGACCGGGACAGTGATCACACAGCGCACGCCATCTGGTGCGAAATCCAGTTCCACCGGGCTGTTCAATTCATGCGCAACGATCTTCTCGATCAACTCCGTGCCAAAGCCGCGGGTGCGGGTCGCGGGCACTGGTGGTCCGCCCGATTCCTGCCACACCACTCGGGCCGATCGATTCTGGCCGCCAGCTATTTTTTCCGCATCCTCATCTACCGTCCAGCGAATTGACACATGGCCACCTGAAACACTCAAGGCCCCGTATTTGGCCGCGTTAGTGGCAAGTTCGTGGATCGCCAGGCCCAGCGACAATGCATCATTTGGTGCCAATTCAACCGGCGGGCCTGCCACAGCCAGCACTTGGTCGCTATCCTGCGCATAAGGGGCCAGCTCCGCCTCTATCACGGCGGCAATCGGCGTGGTTCCCCAATCTGATTGCGTCAACAGATCATGAGTGGCCGACAGCGCCCTGATACGGCCATCAATGCCCTCGGCAAAATCGTCCATGCAACTGGCGCGGCGCTTGGTTAGTGCAATGATCGACAAAACGTTGGCCAGAGTATTCTTTACCCGGTGATTGAGTTCACGGGTCAGCGAATCGCGGATCGAATTTTGTTCCTGCAGCCTTTTCAGTGATGCCTGGTCCTCCAGCGCTTGCTGGGTCAGCAAGCGGGCCACAACCATCAGCAGGCTGGCAACCATCAGGCCAAAGATCAACGTCGCCATCGATAATTGCGACAATGACCCGCTGAGCGAAGATTCGACTTCCAGCACGACCGGCCGATTGGCGATCAACAGAGGTTTTCTGATGATATTCCCGGTCGATAAATCTGGTGAAATTTCTGCCAGCAAATTGTTTGGAGACACTTCACGGTCGTACAGCCGGATACCGCTTTGCCCGCGCCTTTCGAGCTGCACCACAGAATTCAGAAATTCCTGCGCATTGAACGGGCTGTAGATGAATCCCTTCAAAGTGGGCGCAATGCCGCTATTTTCGATACCGGCATATTCAAATACCGGCATGTAAATCAAGAACCCAGCGGCGACCCCTTTGTCCGTTGGCAAGAGCAACATTATTCGCCCGCTGGAGGTGGGCTCAAGGGCCCGCTCGGCTTCTTCCATGGCCGAACGGCGGGTTGGCTCGGAATACATATCAAAGCCCAATGCGCTGCGATTACGCGCAGTCCGCGGTTCAAGGTATGTGACCGGCACAATCCATTTGCCGGTCCCATCATAATCCGGAAAGATGCCATTACCGCTGAGCTGGTCGCTACCTACTCGCTGGCGATATTCCGCTATTTGTTCCGGCCTCACTGCTTCTGCCCAACCGACACCGGTTGCGCCGAGATGTTCACTGTTGAGGCGCAATTCGGTGACGAACTGCCGAAACAGGGCTTGGTCAACTTCGTCAACGCTACTGAACAATGCTGCGCCCGCTCGCAGATAGGCAGAGCTGGTACTACCGCGCCGTTCCAAGGCGGCCGCAACCGATTGGGAAATGGCCTGTATGCGGGAGCGTTCACGTTGATATTCCCCGCGCTCGATCACAAACACGCTAAGCGCGGTGATCGCGGCGATCAGCAAGAAAATCGCGATCGGCACAGCGCGCGGAAATGCCACGAGCCAGCTGCGTGCTGTTCTTCCGCTATTTCCCGTATTAATCACGGATAAAAACCTTCTGGTCGGGCCGACCATTTCGCAGCCAGATAACTTTTCAACTTATGGTCAATCAATTGGCCAATCAGTTACTCTATCAAACAGGGAACAAAAGAGAATGCGCATCGTTCCCCGTAACACAGTGCTATTATGTCGACCTGATGCGGAAATATCGCTTATGTCCAGTTTCGGAACCAAATCAGGCACACAAAACAGGATCATGGCAATTATCCTATGAAATTTGACAAAGACAAGGACGGCAAGGACTGTTCGGAGAACACGAAATTGTCCTCGCAGCAGGCTGGCGCCAAGACCGGGCACCGCGCTGGGCAGAAGCCGGAATGGGCAAATGGACTGCGCCAATTATACGATTCGGTCGTGGAAGAACCTCTGCCCGACAGTTTCAAGGATTTGCTCGCCCAGTTGGATGACAAATCCTGATGAGCGATAGTGAACGCACAGCGGCGCAGAAGGCCGATTTCAAACGAGAATTAACCGAGGTAATTCCTCATTTGCGCGCTTTCGCCCGCGGTTTATGCGGCCGCCCCGACATGGCCGATGATCTGGTGCAAGAAGCGATGTTGAAGGCCTGGGCAGCGCAGGAACGTTTCGAACCCGGCACATCAATGCGCGCATGGACATTTGTAATCCTGCGCAATGCCTATCTGACCGATATGCGCCGGAACCGGTTCCGCGGTGAATATGACGAGAATGTTGCGGAAAGGATTTTGACAGCACCGGCAGGACAGGAAGAACCAATCCATCTGTCCGATATGCATCGGGCTTTGCTGACCTTGCCGCCAGAACGCCGCGAAGCACTATTGTTGGTTGGGGCGGGCGGATTTTCCTATGATGAAGCTGCCAGTATTTGTGGCTGCGCGGTGGGCACAATCAAGAGCCGGGTGGGCCGTGCCCGCGCCGCTCTGACCGCGATGATGGAAGATGGTACTATTCCCCGGCGATCCACGGATGACAAATCGGCGCACAAGGCAATTCTGCAGGAATTGGATATGGTCGCAGCAGGAAATGGCATTTCTGCCAAGCCCTGATGGCGGGGCAGACACGCTTCAAATATCTATACAAATATATCGAGGATGCGGTAACTTGCGTATTCCGCCCGTTAAGGTCACCCAATTGCGATGAGCAAGCCCGTCTCAACCAATAATCCCGATCCGAGCTCCAGCCAAATAGATAGGGCGGTCACCGGCGCACCTCAGCGAGAAAAATCAAGCAAGCGCAAGGCATTTGCTGAACAGGAATTGCGCCTGATATCAGCGCTCGTACTGATCCTCGGCGTGGGATTGTTTTTGGCGTTGCCATTTGTCCTATCCATCGGGTCGGTGGTGTTTCTGCCGGTAGTGACAGCGGTGGTGTTGACCATCATCCTGTCTCCGCTGGCAGACAAATTGGCTGGATGGGGTCTCCCCAATATCCTCGCATCCTTTTTGGCATTGCTATCCTTTTTCGCAATCTTGTTGCTGGCATTGGCTTTGATCCTGCAGCCCGCGGTCGATCTGTTCGACCGGGTGCCAGCGATGGCAAAGCAAGCCGCCCAGCGGTTCGGCGAATTTCAAGATCAATTCGCATGGGTCACCATGATCAATCAGCAATTGTCTGATTTGATGGGCCAGCCCGAGCCCCGCGAGGTGGTTCTGGCCAGCCCTTCGGTGATCGAGCAATTGGCGTTCGCGACCCCCAGTGTAGTGCTGGAATCGCTGCTGACGCTGCTGATGACGTTCTTCATGATCGAGGCCCGCGTACGCATGCGCCAGCATCTGCTGTTCGATCGGACATCCTTCGGCACAAGCATCAAGGCTGCCCGGGCGATGCGCGAAATGCAGGACCGGGTTGCGGCCTATATTTTCACCGTCGCCTGGATTAACGGCTGCATCGGTGTGGTGGTTGCATTGGGCGCTTGGGCGATGGGCGTGGAAGCACCGGTAATGTGGGGTGGGCTGGCAGCACTGCTCAATTTTATTCCCTATATTGGCCCGCTGGTCATGACAGCGCTACTCGCCCTGTTCGGCATCGGCACAGCTGAAACAGCGTTGCTAGGGATGGTCCCGGCGGCAGCATATCTAGGGCTCCATACGGTCGAGGCCAATGTCATCACCCCATCAATTCTGGGTGCGAAGTTTACTATGAACCCAGTGATGATCCTGATCGCACTCAGCTATTTCTCGTGGATATGGGGCGTATTCGGTGCGCTATTATCAGTTCCGATCCTGCTGATGCTGACCGCCTTTTTCGATAATGTCGGGCGGCCCAATCTAGTCGGCTTTATCTTTGGCGAGCCCCTGTTCGCAGGCAATATACTGGATTTCGCCGGTGATGATGAGGCCGAAGATGGTGTAAAGAGTCAGGCTCCGCCAGCCTGACAGGCCGCTGGCCCCAAGCAAACGGCCCGCCCTGCATCAGCAGGACGGGCCTTTTCGTTCCAGCATCTTAGCCAGCAATTCAAATCAGGCAGGGTATTTCCAAGTAGTGCCGCGCGCCAGATTTTCAGAGGCGAAGGCCCAGTCCAGCTTGTGGTTGATCACTGCATCCAGATAGGCGGGCCGCTTGTTCTGGTGATCCAGATAATAAGCATGTTCCCACAAGTCGATCACCAGCAACGGGTTGAAATCGCTATCGGCCAGCGTGTCGCCGTCATGCGTCTCTTCGATCGACAGTTTGCCGTCCTTTTCCGCCAGCCAGACCCAACCGCTGGCGAAGTGGCCTGCGCCGCCGTCAGCCAACTTAGTCTTCAGCGCATCAACCGAGCCGAATGCAGCATCGATCATTGCGACCAGTTCTTCGGATGGCGACGTGCTTTCGGCGGCCATCGAATGCCAGTAGAACCCGTGATTGTAGCTCTGGGCAGAATTGTTGAACAGGCCCTGATTTGACCCGCGCGCCGCAGCAATCACATCTTCCAGCGCCGCATCGGCATGGTCAGTGCCAACAATCGCTGCATTGGTCTTGTCGATATAGGCCTGATGGTGCTTGCCGTAGTGGAACGACAATGTCTCGGCAGAAATTGCCGGGGCCAGTGCAGTATCGGCATATGGAAGGGGGGTTACGTTGAAAGCCATGGTGTCTCCATTCGTTTTGCAATAAATTTGGGCGGTCCAAAATCAATTCTCGTCTGTAACATTAACGCACGGGGGGCGAAAGAGTTGCAGGATTCCGGTTTAATCCTGCGTAGATTGGTCGACGGTTGCTGTCACGGCAACATTCATTGTTACATTGGCCAGTGTGCGCATAATATCGGGCAGCATTTCCACTGCCACCAGCAGCGCCAGCGGCTCTACCGGAACGCCCATAGCAATCGCAATCGGCCCGATGGAGACGACAAAGCTGATTGATCCGGGCAGACTGACCGACCCAACGCTGATGATGAACGCCACCCCCATTCCGATGATCATCAGCGCTGGCGATAACTCAACCCCGGCCAACGTGGCGACATAGATCACCACCGCTAGATTCATCGCCGGACTGGTCGCCCGGAAAATCGCAACTGCCAGTGGAAGGACAAAATCTGCTGTTCGTTCGCGCAAGCCAAGCCGCCCTGCGCTGTCGAGCATCGCAGGCAAGCTAGCGAGCGAGCTTTGAGTAGAAATTGCTACCGCCTGCGCCGGGATCATTGCCCGGGCAAAGCGCAAGGGACTGATGCGTCCGCCGACCAACGCGAGCAGATATGCGCCCAACAACACACAGCCGCCCATCGCGCTGACCACCAGAATATAATGCGCCAAAGTGGCAAATGCCTCGCCCCCGCTGCGCGCCGCAACACCCAGCGCCAGCGCAAAAACCCCGACCGGCGCAGCCCACAGCACCCAGCCGATAATCGTCAGCATTGTATTGGCGAGCGCGCGGAAGAACCGCAGCAGAGTTTCGCGCTGTTCATCCGGCAACCGAACCATCGCGAGCGCAAACATCGCGAAAAAAATCGTCAGCGGCAACATCGCCGTTTCTGCCGCAGCGGCGATGATGTTTGGCGCAATCAACTGGGTGACAAAATCGCCGATGACCGGCACCTGCTGCGCTTCTACCTGGCCAGTTGCCAACATCCCCGAAGCTGATCCGGGGATTGGAAATGCCGCCAGCAAAGCAGGCATGGCGATAGCGGCAATCGCTCCGCTCATCGCCAGAACCACAAACACCAGCCCAAGCATCCGCCGCGCTGCTTTGCCGGCAGTGGCGGCCTGCGCCATTTGCGTGATGCCGAGCACAAGCAGTGCCGCGACCAGCGGGATGATCGTCATTTGCAAGGCGCGCAGCCACAACGCCCCAACCGGTTGCGCAACCATCAGTGCCGCATCCAGCCGCGCGCTATTTGCCAGCACTAGTCCGGCGAACAATCCAGCCACCAATCCGCCAAACGTCCACCAGACCGGCAAACGAATCGCAATCAGATCGCCCGAGGTGCCCGCTTTTGTCTTTGTCCTATCCGGCAAATTTACAGTCCCTGTGTGATATGCCCTTGCGCTGGGCCCTTCCCTTTCTGGGCTTAACGCGTCAGTAGTCCGTGGCAAGTGGCAGCATCGGCTGCGAGCAAATTCAAAGTGGGAATTGTATGGGACGCAAATTTTTCGGCACGGACGGTATTCGGGGCCGCACCAATGAAGGAGTGATGACCGCAGCCACTGCGATGCGCGTGGGGCAGGCCGCCGGCCGCCATTTCCTGCGCGGCGATCACAAACACCGGGTGGTAATCGGCAAGGATACCCGCCTTTCGGGCTATATGATGGAAAGCGCGCTGGTGGCGGGTTTTACCAGCGTTGGTATGGATGTGATCATGACCGGGCCCCTGCCGACCCCGGCCATCGCCCTGCTGACCCGCGAAATGCGTGCCGATCTAGGGGTGATGATTTCCGCGAGCCACAATCTGTTCGAAGATAACGGGATCAAACTGTTCGGGCCGGACGGCTTCAAATTGTCCGACGCAGATGAATTGGCAATCGAGACGGCGATCGAGACCGAGCAGACACTCGCCCCATCCGAAGACATCGGCCGTGCGCGCCGGATCGACGATGCCCGCGGGCGTTATATTCATGCGATCAAGCGTTCCGTGCCGGAAGATATCCGGTTTGATGGACTAAAAATCGTTGTCGATTGCGCCAATGGCGCAGCTTACGAAGTTGCCCCGTCTGCGATCTGGGAATTGGGCGCGAAAATCAGTACTTTAGGGGTCACCCCTAACGGTAAGAATATCAATGACGGGGTGGGATCGACTTCGCTTGATGCACTCAAAGCCAAGGTGGTCGAGGAGGGGGCCGATATCGGAATCGCGCTGGACGGAGATGCTGACCGGCTGATCGTGGTGGACGAGAAGGGACGCACGGTGGACGGCGACCAGCTGATGGCCCTGATCGCGACGCGCCTTGCTGCCCGCGGCGAACTGACCGGCGGCGGAATTGTTGCCACAGTGATGTCCAATCTCGGGCTGGAACGCTTTTTGGGGGCGAACGGTTTGACGCTGGAACGCGCCAAAGTGGGCGACCGCCACGTCCTCGAAAAAATGCGCAGCGGCGGGTTCAATGTTGGCGGCGAGCAATCAGGCCATATGATCATGCTCGACCATGCGACCACCGGTGATGGCACCATCGCCGCGCTGCAAGTGTTGGCCGCTCTGGTCCAATCAGGCAAAAAGGCGAGCGAGCTGCTCCATTTGTTCGATCCGGTTCCGCAATTGCTCAAGAATGTGCGCTATTCCGGTGGTCAGCCGCTGGAGAATGAAACTGTCAAAGCAGTTATCGCGCAGGCTGAAGCGGAACTGGCTGGGAAAGGCCGCTTGGTTATCCGCCCCTCGGGCACCGAACCGGTCATCAGGGTGATGGCAGAAGGCGACGATGAAGCGCAGGTTTTGGCAGTGGTAGACCGCGTTTGCGATGCCGTTAGGGATGCCGCCTGATGCTGGAAATGCGCCCCGATTGCGAACGCTGCGGCAAGGATTTGGCGGCAGAAGCGCCCGGCGCGTTTATCTGCAGCGTTGAATGCACTTTCTGCGCGAATTGCGCCGAGGAGTTGGACGACCGCTGCCCCAATTGCGGCGGCGAATTGATGGACCGCCCCTCCCGTAGCAAGGCGTTACAGGAAAAATTCCCGGCATCCGTGACGCGCAAGTTTAAGGGATGACCGGTACTTCCCCGACTCCAACCCGCCCGCCGCCGCGCATTCTGGCAATCGCCGGCTCAGACTGCTCGGGCGGCGCAGGAATTCAAGCCGACATCAAGACCATCACCATGCTCAGCGGCTACGCAATGACCGCAATCACGGCGGTGACCGCCCAGAACACCGTCGGGGTTCAGGGAATTACGCCGATTGACGGCGGTTTTGTGCTCGAACAGATCGCGTCTTGCATCGAAGATATCGGCGCGGATGCGATCAAGATCGGGATGTTGGCGAATGAAGATATCGTTCGCAATGTTGCAGCCGCATTGGTCGCCGCGCCGGAAATAAATGCCCGCTCTGCGGCAGGACATGCGGCAAAAAATGCCCCGCCCGGAACCGGCCGCTTTCCCATCGTCCTCGACCCGGTGATGATTGCAACCTCGGGCGATACGCTGGTCGATCAGGCCTCTATTTCGGCCATGCGATCCCGGCTCTTTCCACTTGCCACCCTGTTGACCCCGAATTTGCCCGAGCTGGAATTGCTGGCAGGCCGCCAATTGCGCACGCTAGAACTGATGCAGGATGCGGCCGGCGATCTTGCTCGGGAAATTGGCTGTCACGTTCTGGCCAAGGGCGGCCATACCGGTGATGACCGAGTTATCGATGTGCTGGTTGATCCCGCAGGCGCACCGACGATATTCGAACACCCGCGGTTGGACACGCCGCATACGCACGGCAGCGGCTGCACCTTATCGTCTGCGATTGCGACTTTGCTAGGTTATGATTTGCCGCTCGAAGATGCGGTCCGGATCGCCCGTAAATTCGTCTTCAGCGCCATGGAAAACGCTCCGGGTTTCGGGATGGGTCACGGGCCGATGGGACATCAGGCGGTGCGCAACACACGCTAGCGTTCTAGTTCGTAAAATTCAGCAATATGCGCCCAGGCGTCCTCGGCGCTTTCGCACCATTTGAACAATTCCAGGTCCTCATGGTTGATCGTGCCTTCATCAGCCAGGGCCTCGAAATCGATTACCCGGTTCCAGAAGTCCTTGCCGAACAGCAGGATCGGCATTCCCTTCATCTTGCCGGTCTGGATCAGGGTCAACAGTTCGAAAAATTCATCGAAGGTACCAAACCCGCCGGGGAATACAGCCACTGCCTTGGCGCGGAGCAGAAAATGCATTTTGCGCAGCGCAAAGTAGTGGAAATTCAACGACAGATACGGCGTGACATAGGCATTGGGCGCCTGTTCATGGGGCAGGATGATATTGAGGCCGATTGATTCCGCCCCGGCGTCGCTCGCCCCCTTATTGGCCGCCTCCATGATCGACGGCCCGCCGCCCGAACAGATCACGAATTGTCGCTTGCCGTCTTGGATGATTGATTTTTCGCTGACCATCCGGGCCAGATCATACGCCACTTGATAATATTTGGCTTTCGCAGCCAGCCGTTCAGCCACCGCTTTCTTGTCACCCTTGGCATTGGCCACCAGCGCGTCCGCCGCCTCGGGCGAAGGTATCCGCGCAGAGCCATACATCACCAGCGTCGAACCGACCCCGGCTTCATCAAGCAGCATTTCCGGTTTCAGCAACTCCAGCTGGAACCGGACCGGGCGCAATTCTTCGCGCAGCAGGAATTCGGTGTCCTGAAACGCCAGCCGATAGGCCGGATGTTCCGTTTGCGGCGTGCTGTTGGGGATTGATTTTGAAAACTCCGCTTCTTTTTCAGCGGGGTAAAACTTGCGAGCGCTAAGCTCGTGGTCATGTGCTTTTTCGTTCATTACACGCAGTTACGGGCGCGCAACACCAAGGGCAAGCGTGTTTTGCCGCAATCCTGTGTTGAAGGAAACTGACACATGGTGAGGAAAAATGGATGCCCCGTGAGGATTCGAACCTCAATTGACGGAGTCAGAGTCCGTAGTCTTACCATTAGACGACAGGGCATCACGCGGCCATCAGACGGACATTAAATAACGGACCGAAGATAGCCTGGAACGGGCGTGCATCTAGTTTTGCCGGGCCCCGCAGTCAAGGCTGCAATGCCAATCACCTTACCACCCGTCATTTTTCTCATTCCCCCTGATGATGTGGCCAGACGGCCCATAGGGCTGGGATCGGCAGCGACATGGCTCTACATCGTCGCAGGTAGCGCAACCCGGCCTTGAACAGCGAGGTAAGCGAGCGGGCGAGTTTCTTCAGAGTCCCCCTTTTAAGCC
>Ga0209491_10003181_pt1 | contig 27546 bp, 28 predicted proteins | sample BON02_FD_187213 | JGI IMG/M metagenome (GOLD analysis project Ga0209491, IMG submission 187213) | Freshwater microbial communities from Lake Bonney liftoff mats and glacier meltwater in Antarctica - BON-02 (SPAdes) (version 2) | ecosystem: Environmental > Aquatic > Freshwater > Ice > Glacier...
ATGGCGCAGGCGTTACGGTGTCGTTTTGGTTGACTCCATCGTGCCAGAGATGGCCGCCTGTTTCTCTTTTTTTGCACCGCTTTGCAAAATAAATCAGCTCGAATTTGGGGTTTTGCAAGAGGCTCAATCGAGACAACAAAAAACCTCGCAGTCAAAAACCAGCGATTCTCGGATTATTTCATGATCAGGGGTGCTGCGACCTCGCTGCATGAAAGTTAGGTAGGTAGGTTGTCTACCTCACAAGCCGCCCGAGAACTGCATGCGTTGGCGTCTACCAATAGCGTTTCGAGATTCATCGAGGCTCCGATTCGGGCTTACAGAAGCCTCGCAGTGTGGAAGGATGCTCCCTTCCTCTTCCACCCGACGCAAGGTGACGAACATGGTACAGCCGCAACCCTCATGGCCGCGATCGACCGCTGGGATATCAGCCGTCCCGACGAACTACAAGACTTTGATCGAACTTCCTTCCACCGGCTTCGTGCGGCTACCGCAGGTTATTGCGCTCGTCCCATTTTCAAAATCCACCTTGTGGCGCCAGGTCAAAACTGGAGCTTTCCCCAAGCCAGTAAAGCTGTCCGCACGAATAACTGCTTGGCGTGTGGAAGATGTGAGGCGGTGGATTGCCACCCACGGGCCGGCGATTGATGCTGCATAAGGCATGGTCTAGACACACCAAGCGCGGGTAAGTCCGTCTCGGTAGGCACGAAAATATGCCGTTTGCTTTTCCTATTCCCGCGTGGGAAGACATCTGGGGCGGTGAATTGGTGCACACACGGTGCACATGGAACAAAGGCGCTACCCGACCCGGGGCATTGACGCCATCACCGATCGCATAGGCAACGGCCGCATTTTCGCAGGTGCCACGAAAGAGGTGCCGCGCCAGGTTATCGGGTCGCGGCCATGGATGGCGACAAGCCGGTGTCACGCGTCGGACAGCGGGTCCCTATGACCTCTCATCCCCGTCGCGCCCAGAAGCGCCTGGGTATGCACGGCAATCATCGACTCCTCATCGGTCGCAACCACCCAGTCCAACACACGGCTCTGGGCCATGCTGATGCACCTTGCATCAGGCCCGTCGAACCTTTTGCCCCTTCACGACCACGCGATGCAGCAAACGTCGATCTGTGCCGTCGAAGGATTCGCGACGATGCATCGTCCGGCGGTTGTCCCACATCATCATGTCGCCAACGCCCCATTGCTGCGTCCAGACATAACGTGACGGCGCGGCAAGAACGTAACTCCAGAGCCGATCGAGCAGGTCCTCGCTCTGCGCGACGGAGAGCCCGACCACATATGCATTAAAGCGCTTTCCGAGATAAAGCACGCTGCCCCCGGTTTCCGGATGCAACTGGACGATTGGATGTACGGCGCCGGGTATATCGCGGATGTCGCCACTGGTTGGCGCCGTCGTGCCAGCACGCTGTTTTCCCGACGACGCGTAGATCCCATCGTGCTTGATCGACAAGTTAGATATCTCCCGGCGCAGCCCGTCCGGCAAGGTGTCGAGCAGCCCCGACATGTCCAGAAAGCTAGTGTTTCCGCCTGCGTTTGGAATCTCGATTGCACGAAGCATCGATGCTGAAGGTGGAACATCGACGAAACACATGTCGGTATGCCAGTCGGCTTCGCCAGCGCCCAATTCGCCTATCGGCACGCCATTTTCGACAATGTTCGAGACTCGGACGAGTTCCGGAAAACCATCGACATAGATCCGCCCCGTCAGGCGCGTTCCGGGATTGGCGTCAAGTTCACCAAATCTCCGCGCGAACGCGACGTGTGTCGCATCATCAAGGTTGCAGCCGCGGAAACGCAGCACACCATAGGTGAGCCAAGCCTTCCGAACCAATGCGATATCGGCCGCGCTGGGGTTCACAAAGTTCACGCCGGAAACGTCTGCCCCGATTGCGCCTGCTCCTGGCAACACGACCGGCGATTGCACTGACTTGCTGTTCATATTTTTGACTCCTGGCTGCTGGCAGCCACTTCGAACACCTTTGAGCAGGACGGAACGACCACGCGATCCGCCGCCGCCCGATCGAATGGGGCGATTGCCTGTATGGAAAAGACGGCAGACCGCGTCATGCCTGGCACCCGGGAATGCGCTCCGCCAGTCGCTCGGCAAGCATGATGGTCGGCAGATTGGTGTTGGTGCGGGTGATCCGCGGCATGATCGATGCATCGACCACGTACAGGTCGCGTACGCCGATCACGGCACCGCCGGGGTCAACCACGGCCATCGGATTCGACAACGCGCCCATGCGGCAGGTCCCGCTTGCATGCCAGGAGGTTCCGAGAATTGAGCGCACATAGTCCTCCGTGGCCTGGTCATCACGCAGGATGTCCGCAAGGGATTCGCCGTTGGTAATAACCCTGCGTATCAGAAACGAACGCAGTTTCGGCGAGACGTCCATCGCAGCCGCCCCTACCTGCGACAACCATTCGTTAAGACGCGTCGGTCTGCTGAGTTGCTCGATCCGGCGTGACAGGCGCGATGGGAAAACGTCGCTGACGATGCCAGGTTTCAGGTGGTCCAGCATGACGCGCGCAATCAGGCTGAACCCACCAACCATACGGCGCCGGTCGACTTCGTCCGCCAGGCCATTGAAGTCGATCAAAGGGTCCGAGAGCGGATTGGCGTCTGCCAGCGCCACCGTGCCACGCGAGTTGGGAAGTGCAATATAGGCACGCAGTGAGCAGATCCGCTCGCCAACGGCATGCCACATTGAGCGTGCTCCGCCCGACAGGACCATGTCGGACGGTTCACATCCAGCGATGCCGGACGAGTAGCGCAAGTACGCCATCACGGAACGGGTGGGCCGAACGGCTCGCATCGCGGGCTCGGTATAGGCCGAAATTGAAACGATCGGGTGGTCCTGGAGATTCTTGCCCACTCCGGGTCGATGAGCCATGGTCGCGATCCCGTGTCGGGCGAGTTCGCCTTCGTCACCGATGCCCGAAAGCATCAGCAACTGGGGTGATCGAAACGCGCCCGCACTGACGATGACCCGCTCGGCATCAAAACGCACGCGCGCGCCATCCACTATTGCATCGACGCCGATCGCCTTTCCGTTCTCGATCAACACGCGCAGTACCCGCGTTTCGGTGTGGATAAAAAGGTTCGGCCGGGCGCGTACCTCGGCTGTCAGGTAGCTTCGCGAGGTCGAACTGCGGGTAATCCCGTCGTTGCTGAACGGCAGCACACCAAAGCCATCCCCGAATGGACCGTTCATGTCGGCAATACGCGCATGGCCTAGACGCGTCCATGCGTCGGCATAGGCTGACGTTACCAGGTCCCATTCGCCCTCAGATGGCCGGCGTATCGCCACAGGACCCGACTGACCGTGCATTTCGCCGTCGAAATCCAAATCCGACTCGAGTTTGCGAAAGTATGGGAGGACCGCCGACCAGTTCCAGCCCTGCGCGCCGCTCGCATGCCAATATTCGTAATCCTCAGGGGCGCCGCGAAGCGCGATCTGGCCATTGATTGACGAACCACCGCCCAGCAGCATTCCCTGCTTGTATGACACCTTCGCACCACCACTGGCATGGTTCGCGGTTAGACGTGGCCAATAGTATTGGGGGTCTACGAACGCCCGCCCGCCGTACGTGTCGGTGAGATCGCTGCGATGCTCCGGATCTAGATCAGGCCCCGCCTCGACGAGCCGGACTCGATGTCCAGGACCGGCTGATAGACGGTTCGCTAGTACGCAGCCAGCCGATCCCCCCCCAACGATCAGGTAGTCGGTTCGACCAGAGATCTGCATCGGTAGCATCACGGCCCCTCGTCAGCATGCATGGGCCATGAAGGCGCGCTGCAAGATCTGCGCCCTGACGGGCCCGACTTGCAACCAAGGCGCCCGACTGAAACGGCCATCGTCGTATTAGCGCCGGCCTCGACCACACGGCGCTTTTGGTTGCAATCCTGGAAACTACGCGCGCATGTCATGCGAAGCGCACGATTCACCACAGCGGAATGAGACAAAATCACGCGCACATAGCCACAGCCCCGGCGGAACGACGCACGTCGCACGCCAGCAGCCACGCGTCGGAGGATCTGCGGCACTTCACGCGACAATCGTGCGCAGTATGCGTTCATCATGTGGCTCACCCCAGATAGACAGTCGTACATTTGGAACGCAAATACGCATGCAGGCCTCTGAGGCCCTTTTCCCGACCGAAGCCACTTTGCTTGGTTCCTCCGACAGGCGTTTCCACGCCGCCAGCGAAATACCGGTTGACATAGACTTGCCCGCAGTCAACCGCCCTCGCAAATCGCATCGCCTTGTTGATGTCCTGGGTATATATGCCCGCGACCAAGCCGTATGGAGTGTGATTGGCCAACGCGATGGCATGGTCGAAGTCCGTGGCGCGCTCCACCACCAAGACCGGACCAAAGACTTCCTCGTTGGCAATTCTCGCGTCAGCCCGGTCAACTTCGAGAACGGTCGGACGAAAAAAGTACCCCTCTTCGCAGGACGGCACCACTGCCCGGCTGCCGCCTGCGAGAACCTGCGTCCCAGTTAGTGAAATCGCTTCACGGACCATGGCTTCGATCTTTCCAAGTTGCCGGCTCGACACCACGGGGCCCATGTCCGGGTCATTCAGGCCCGGACCCAACCGCAATGCGTCCGCCTTTGCAATGATCTTCTCGATAAGCCGCTCAGCAATGGCAGGCAACACGATCAAACGCGACGCAGCAGCACACACCTGGCCGGCATTGGAGAATATGCCCGTGACAGCGCCTTGCACAGCCATCTCGATGTCAGCGTCGTCCAGTACCACCAACGGCGACTTGCCACCCAATTCGAGGGTCACCGACGCCAGATGGTCTGCAGCTGCGCGCATCACCGACTGACCGGTTGCGACGGAACCCGTGAAGCCGATGTGTGCGACGCCAGGGTGTTGCGCCAGTTGCGCTCCAACCTGGTCTCCGACGCCCGGTACCACATTGAAAACGCCGGCCGGCAATCCCGCATCGGCAAAAATCCGGGCCATGACCAAGGCGCTGTATGGCGTCAATTCGGCCGGTTTGGCGATCACCGTACAACCCGCCGCCAAGGCCGGAGCTACACCGCGCAGCAACATCGGAAGAGGTGTATTCCACGGTACGATCTGGACGACGACTCCGACGGGTTCGAGTTCTGTCGTGGCCCAAAAGTCCGGCCCCATCGGAATGGTCTCGCCCTCAAGCTTGTCCGCTGCGCCCGCGTAGTACTGCAGGAACCGGACAGCCACCGCGATGTCTGCGCGCGCTTCACGCAAGGGTTTTCCAACACACAGAGAATCGACTCTGGCCAATGATTCGGCGCGAGTTGCCAGCAATTCGGCAGCCTTGGCCAGGATCTCGGCGCGGCGGCGCGGTGCGAACGCTCGCCAGTCACCCCGCAAACCACGGGTTGCAGCACCGACAGCAGCGTCGACGTCGCTGGCAGATCCAGCGCGATAGCGCCCAAAGGTCTTTCCGCTGGCGGGATCAGTCAGGTCAATGGTCGAATCGCCATGCGCCACCTCGAGAGCTCCGTCTATCCAACAGCCGATCGGCATATCGGAGACTTCGTCTGCCGCATCGTACGCAATCATGAAACCGCCTCGCATTCTTCAAAACTAATGGGTGCCATCCAGAATCGCACCTTGGTCGACCAGCCCTGCGCGCAGTTGGTCTATCGAAACACTGCGAATGTCGCCTGCTTTGCCCGAGCGGATGCTCAGCATTGCACCAAGGCCTGCGGCCTCGCCCTGCGCCATGCAGGGTCCCATGACCCTGGCCGAGCCATGCGCTTCGCGATCTGCTGACATGCAACGACCAGCAACGTAGACATTGCGAAGACCCCGAACGCACAACATTGCATAGGGCATGTCGTAGGAGCCGCCATCCTGGACCGGAATCCGGACCTGCTTGATGCCGTCCTGATGGATGTCGATATGGTGCGACCCTTTGCCGATGCCATCGATGCGTTTGCGGCCGTTGAACACATCGTCTCGTGACAGCACGTAGTCTGCGACGATGCGCCGGGTCTCGCGAATACCGACACGATGCCCCATCCCGGCGAAATGCGACTTGCCGAAGCCGGGAACACTGGCGCGCATGAACGCGATGCTCATCCAGGCCTGATCGATCAATCTGCTGACGGAACGCGAAAGTGCGGCTGTGTCGGTCGCATCAACATTGGCAATCCGGGTGGTATTCACGGACACCTCCCGCCTTTCGGTAGACACCGGGATGATCCCTATCAACGCGGTAGGTTGCAATCGGCCCTCGGCGATTCCCTTCTGGATCAGGGGACCGTCTCCCTTTATGAAGACGGCCGGCTGGCCCTGTTCGCGCAATTTCTCCGCGCACTGACGCGCCGTCAGGTCACCCCCCATCCAGGGGCTTTCGCCGACCGCCAGGTTCTCGGGTTGTTCAACGCAGAAGTCCAGCAGTTCGGGCACATCCACACCGCTGATCCGGAACAGCATCGTCAATGGCTGGAACTCTCTTTCGGCATTCGATTCCATCACATCGGAGCCCGCTAGCCTGGCTATGTCTCCATCACCCGAGCAATCGATGACGACGTCCGCGCTGACCAGCGTCCGCGCTTGCTTGTTGACAAACACCACACCGGAAACGCCACCTTGGTCGACCACCACGTCCTCGACGAAGCTGTACAGACGTAGCTCGACGCCATGCCGCATGAGGACATTGATGACGGCAATCCGCATGATCTCGGGATCGATACAGACATACCAAATAAGCCGCCAATCCTTGACCGGTCCGATATAGCCGCCCAGACGGGCGTGTTCATCTAATATCTCCTTCAATACGCCGCCGACTATCCATTCGCCACGCGCATTCATCGCGCCATCGACGGGCAGCCCCGTGGTCAGTTCTCCACCGACCAACGAACCGGCATCGATAAGAAGTATTCGTCCGCCATTTTTGGCCGCACTGATGGCTGCCGACACGCCGGCACAACCGCCACCAACCACGACCACATCGTACTTTTCATGCCGAATGCTTTGTGCCATGACCATTGCCCTTTCAATTTTGAAGTTGTGTTGTCTTCGCGTCGCCGTGGCTTATGCATGCTTGCGTTTGCGGATCAAACAAATGAACGTCACCCTCCCGCAGGCGCAGACCGACGACTTGCCCTACTGTGACTCGATCGCGTGGATCGCGGCGGCAGCACATCTCGATTCCGCCAGACGTTTCGACAAACACGAAAAGATCCGCACCGACCAACTCGACTTGGACAATCTTCGCGGTTGCGTGGACACCAGTGCCGTCTGGCGCAACGAGTTCCACCGACTCGGCCCGGACACTCGCCATGACCGAACGCACCTCACCCCGTGGTGCAGGGCGCTGCAAACCAATCGAAATTCCGGCGCCAGTCAACGCGAGTTGGCCTTGTTGGACAAGCAGTTCAGCCAGGAAGAAATTTGATTCCCGGTCGCCGACAAAATTTGCAATGAACTGATTGGCGGGCCGGTAGTAAATATCCTCCGGCGTACCGAGCTGCTGCAGCTTTCCGTTGTTGAATACAGCGATTCGATCGGACAGCGTCATGGCCTCGGACTGGTCATGCGTCACATAGACGATCGTCGACTTGATTTGCGTATGAAGCGCCTTGAGATCGCGCCGCATACGAATTCGAAGGCGCGCATCGAGGTTCGACAAGGGCTCGTCAAGCAGGAATACGCGCGGATCACGGACCATCGCGCGGCCCAAGGCGACACGCTGCTGCTGGCCACCGGATATTTCCTTGGGGTAGCGGTCAAGCAATGATTCAATGCCGAGGGTACGCGCCGTATCGCGCACCCTGCGGTCAATCTCGCTGGGCGTCGGCCGCGGTGGCCGGGCCAGCAACGGAAATGCGATGTTCTCGAACAGTGTCATGTGCGGGTACAGCGCGTAGTTTTGAAAAACGAGCGCGAGATCTCTTTTCTCTGGCGGCAAATGGGTGACGTCCTGCTCTCCGATACGCACCGTTCCATGGGTCACGTCCAGCAACCCCGCCAGCAAATTCAGTGTCGTTGACTTGCCCGATCCAGAGGGACCGAGCAAGGAAATGAACTCACCATCGTGAATCTGCAAATTCAGGCACTCCAGCGCCGTGACGGCACCGAAGGACTTGGACACGTTTTCGAAAGTTACGCTGGCCATCGGTCAACCCTTGATACCGCCGCCGGTCAACCCGGAGACAAAATAGCGTTGCAAAAAGACAAAAATGGCTACGATCGGAACGATCGAGACGATCGAGGCCGCCAGCAATGGTCCCCACTCCCGACCGTAGAAGCCCAGGTAGTTGTAGATGGCAACCGGCAGGGTCCGCACCGCCTCTGACGAAGTCATCGTGACAGCGACCACGAAGTCATTCCACGCAAACACCGCGACGAATAGTCCCGCAGCCACCAGTCCGGGCTTGGACAATGGCAGGACAATCCGGCGAAGCACTTGTGTCGAGCTATAGCCATCGACGCGGGCAGCATGCTCGAGCTGCACCGGGAGCGAAAGAAAGTAGCCGTACAGCGTCCAGATCACGATCGGGAGCTGGTATGCCGTGTACAGCAACACCAGGCCGGTACGGGTATTGAGCAGGCCAAAGACGCTGAGCGTCGAAAATGTCGGCACCAGCAGCGAGGCGATCGGAATGCTCATCACGCCGACGATGAAAATCATCGCCAATCCACGACCCTTGAAGTCAAAGCGGGCCAATGCATATCCCGCCAGAGCCCCAAAGGTCAGCGATAAGATTATGGTCCCGGTGGTGACCAGCGCGCTGTTGTAGATATAGACCGCAGCGTTGTCATTGAAGATCCGAACGTAATGTTCAAACGTCACGGTCCCGGGAATGAGGCGTGGCGGATACTCGACGATCTCATTTGCCGGCTTGAGTGACGACGACACGCCCCAGATGATCGGGAACAGCGCGAACACCACGATCAACGCATTTACGACAAAGCCCAGCAGCTTGCGTTGCACCATGCGACGCCTCCAAGCCGGTCGCATTACCGCGGTTGTAGACAGGTCGGTCATATTTTCTGCGCCTTCCTGAACAAGAGCAGCAACACGGCCACAAGCGCCATGTTGGCCAGAAATATGATCACCGCCAAAGCGTTTGCCGGACCAAGGACGTGGTCCTGGAATCCCAGGCGAAACATATGCAGCACCAGCGTTTCAGTCGAGTTGGCGGGCCCGCCTCCGGTAAGGATCAACGGAAACGTCAAGGTGTTGACGAAGTGGATAAACAGACGGATTACGGTGATCAGAATCGGTATCCGCAGCAGCGGCAGGACAATGCGCCGGAAGATATACAGCTTGCTAGCCCCATCTACCCGTGCGGCGTCGAAAATCTGATTGGGCACGCTCTTCAGTCCGGCCAACAGCATGATCATTGCGAATGCCGCGTCGCGCCACATCGCATTGAAAACGAGCCCGCCCATGGCTAGGTTCGGATCGGCCAGGATGCTGACCTCCCCCATCCCGAATGCACCGAAAATCAGCGGCGAAATGCCGGACTCCCTGGCATAGATCCATTTGAGCAACATGGATCCGACCAGCATAGCGATCATGTAGGGGATCAGAACGATCGCCCTGAGCGCCGTATTGGTCGCGCAGTCCTGTTTAAGCCACAATGCCAATCCGAATCCCACTGCGAACGTGAAAAACAGCGCGGCAAACGAGAATATCGCGGTTACCACGAGGCTGTTCAGCACTGCAGAAGATGTCAGGATCGTCAGATAGTTGTCCCAGCCAACAAAACCCTTGATCTGAAAAAAACGTACGTTGTGCAGGCTGTACCAGAATCCTATGCATAGCGGGGCCACGACGAGAATCATCTCAATCAGGACCGCAGGAAGAAACATCGCATAGGCGGTCCTCGCATCTGACGTGCGCATGCTGATTGGGCTCTAGATGGTCGATCGGGAGCTGCGGCTGACTGTCACGGTTTGACATCCTGACGATCAGCCGTCGCTTTTTGCATTTCCTTTGTTGCGGCCGTGATATCTGCCTTGTTGAGAACGACCTTCTGCGTGGCCAGATTGAAGTCGGCCAGAGTTCTCGCCCAGTTGCAGGCGCCGGGCAGGTAGCTGCCGCTGGCCTTCATCAGGTCCGCGACCTGCTTCAGGTTCGCAGTCTCTGGCTTCTGCATTTCCGGCCGCGCGGCTACCGACTTCATCATCGGAACCTGTCCGCCCAGTACGCTCCAAAGTCCCGCACTTTCGGAGTTCGTCATGAAGTCGACAAATTTTGCTGCGTCTTGCTTGTTTTTTGAGCTTTCGGATACCGCCGCAAACCACCCCGTCATGAGATGAGGACCGACTTTGCCTTTGACCGTGCTCGGAATGGGGGCGACCGCCAGTTGCGCGCCCTGCCATCCCACTGCCTCTTTCTGAATACGCTCGAATCGGCTGTTGGCAATGATCTGCATCGCATATTTGCCTGCCGTGAATTGTTCGATGGCATCGTCCGAGGTCATCGCCAGGGCTTCACGCGGCGTAACCTTCGAGTCTGTGATCCACGCGGCCTGCATCGCAATCGCGTTCGCGGTTGCCTTTGTGTCCAGCAGCGGCGTGCAGCCTGCCTTGAACAGCCCCCCATTATCCTGAATAGACGCAAAGAGCGCAGGTGTTGCGGAGAACCGCTCCTGTGCCAAACCAAAGCCCAGACCATATACGTCGATCTTGCCGTCCCCATCGTTGTCCTTCGTGAGGACCTTGGCGACCTTGGTCACGCCTTCCCAGGTTGAGATGTCGGCGGCGGTAAAACCTGCCTTGTCGAACAGGTCTTTACGGTACATCATGACCCAGGTGATCGCCATGATCGGGAGCGCCTTCACCTTGCCTTTGACGGTGACCGCTTCCAATGCCTGGGGGCTGACCATGTCATTACGGCGTGCGGCATCCCACGCATTCGTCATGAGCGGCCCCAGATCCGCAGAAGCATCCGAGTTGAGTACCAGCCCCAGGTTTTCCGCGTTCACCCACCCGATATCGGGTGCGTTTCCTGCGCCATGGCCAAGAACGAATTTTTCGGCCAGTGTTGTCCAGACCTGCGGCTCGACTTTGATGTCGATGTTTGGGTTTTTCGCCTTGAATGCAGCGATGATTTTCGCCAACGCTTCATCCCGTCCGCCGGCTTTTGCCGGATCCAGAAAAGTCCACATCGTTACCGTCTTTTGGGCATATGCGGCGGACCCTGCGAAGCCAATTGCGGCCACCACGGCACCCAGAATGAACTTGTCAAATCGCTTCATCTTGCACTCCTCGATTGATCGTTGATTGGAATTGCGACTACTCAGCCGAAGTACATCTTTCCGACACGGTCAAAGTGCTTCGACATCACCTGACCGGCCCTTTCCGAGTCCCGCTGGCGCAGACATTCGACGAGATCTATGCGCATGGCGACGCCCGCGCTCCAGCTTTCGGGGTTCTCCACCTTTTTGCAAAGCAATTCCCACATCGGATGCGTCCGATAGTCCCAAAGCTCGCGCACCATCTTCACGAACAGCAGATTTCCGGACGCGCGCGCCATCACCTCGTGAAACTTCCGGTGCAGTTCCTTCGGGTTGTCGCCCTGGCGAACGCACTCCTGAATTCCTGAAATTAGATTTTGCATCTCGTTGATATCCGCCTCGGATGCACGTTGGGCCGCAAGTTGCGCACAAGCCACTTCAATTGCACGCCGTGCCTCGAACTGCTCCAACGGACCGGGGCCCAAGTCAGCTCCGGCCAGCAGTGTTGTGCCCGATCCGGCATCCGGCGCCTTTGCAATGATCGTGCCCTCGCCGACGCGAACTTCGACAAGGCCAAGAGTTTCGAGCGCGATCATTGCCTCGCGCAGGGAAGGGCGGCTTACCCCAAGAAATTCAGCGAGTTCGCGCTCTGAAGGAAGACGGGATCCGACTGGCAGCTTTTCCGTTCGGATCAGCGCCTCAATTTGTTCTGCGACTTGCTCATAGATGCGCTTGGCGCGCACTACTTTGAGGTTTTTCAACGGATTGACTGGCATGAATACTCTCGCTTGCGATTGATTCTAGGACAGATGGTCTGGTTGTCAAGTGGTCAGACCATCTTATCATTCAATACTGCGATAAACAGCCCATTCAGCCCCTTACCAAAGGCCCCGGACATCGTACTCAAGGTGCATTCAGCACCGAGTCGGACACGGATATCCGCATCCAGATAGTTGCGGTGGTCCGCGTCAACTATCCTGACCGCCCGGCGACAACTATCCTGGCCGGTGGAGGTGGGGGATGTTTGGGTAGTCAGCGTGGTTTTTCTGTCTTGTCTTGAACCTCCATTTCAATGGCTGTTTGGCAAGCGAAGCGCGTCAGGCCGTAGGCTCCAAGTCGGGACAGACCCGTTCCGAACCGAGCGGACGACCGCCGACGACCGCGCCCGGGCATCCATCGCAACTGCCATGAACCGTGACACACTTTGACCGCGCAGAAAATTTGCAGTGCCCCCTGGCATCAAGTCCACGTCATTGACAAGACTTGCTGGCAGGCGCAATCCTCATGGCCGCTATCGACGGCAAGCAAATCAACTGTCCCGACGAACCACAAGACTTCGATCGAACTGCCGTCCACGGGCTATGTGCGCTTACCGCAGGTAATTGCGCTCGTCCCTTTTTCAAAGTCCACCTTGTGGCGTCAGGTCAAGTCTGGAGAATTCCCTACGCCAGTGAAGTTGTCCGCACGTATAACAGCTTGGCGCGTGGAAGACGTCAGGCGGTGGATTGCCACCCATGGCCCGTCGATTGATGCTGCATGAAGCATGTTCAAGACATGCAAGGGTCCATTGACTCGCCCAGCATCTCCCATGCAAATCAGTCTGCAGGTCATGCGGCTTTGAATGGAAGGACTTGGCCTCCCACCCGGAGCGAATCGAGATAGTCGGCCCAGCGCTGCATCATTTCGCGGCGCGCCGGTAGATGGGCAGTTCTGTTGTAAGCCCTCCCGTTCGGGTCTTTCACCGAATGGGCAAGCTGATGCTCGATCAAGTCCACTCTCTCACCTAACACCTCGTCCAAGATCGTCCTGGCTAATGCACGAAATCCATGGGCAGTGTGTACATCCTTGCTGTAGCCAAGGCTCCGGAGCGCTGCGTTGATAGTGTTGTCGCTCATGGGGCGCTCCCCGGTCCGCAGACTTGGAAAAACATATCGTCCGTGACCGGAAATCGGCTGCATGCTTCGAAGAATTGCAACCGCCTGCCTGGACAACGGAACGACATGATCGTTCTTCATCTTCATCTTGCCGCCGGGAATACGCCACTCGGCCTCGTCCAGGCCAATCTCAGACCACTCCGCGGTTCGGAGTTCGCCTGGGCGAACGAAGACCAGTGGACTTAGTTTAAGCGCGGCCACAGTGGTGGCATGACCTGCATATTCGAATATTGACCGCATCAACTGGCCCGCCTGCTTGGGCTCGGTAATCGCAGCAAAATGTGATTCTGGAATGGAGGCGATCGCTCCGCGCAGATCTGACGTGACATCCCTCTCTGCGAAGCCAACCGCAACGCCATACCGAAATATCTGCCCGCAAACTTGCTTGGCGCGATGCGCGGTGTCGATGGAACCGCGCGCCTCGATCTTGCGCACCACTTGCTCCAAAACATCACGAGGCCCGATTTTTGAGATTGGCCTTATGCCGATGAACGGGAAAACATCATGTTCCAGCAATGTCAAGACTCTGGCTTGCGTACCCGGCGCGCGCTTGGCAGCAGTCTTGGCCAGCCAATCCAGCGCCACAATTTCAAAGGTGTTCGATGCGGCCTCCGCTTGTTCCATCTTTTCCTGGCGTTTGGCCGCATTCGGATCGACTCCATCGGCAAGCTGCTCTCTTGCTGCATCGCGTCGCCTCCGTGCCTTTGCAAGCGACACTGCCGGGTACACACCAAGCGCCAAGGTCCGGCGTCTGGTTGCATGGGTGTAATCCATGCGCCAATACTTGCCACTGGTTTTGACGAGCAAATACATGCCGCCGCCGTCGGTGTACTTGTCGCCAATGACCTTTCCGGAATGCTTCACCTGCCGCACAAAAGTGTCTGTCAAAGCCATTACTACCTCCGTAACGGTACTTCAATCCGACCACTCGCCAAGTACCGTCGGCGATACCGTAAATCTAACGGTATCCCATGGTACCAGCCGGAGCGGCTTGAGACGATAAAAAACCCGCGATGCTAGGAAACATGCGGGTTTTGAGGTGTTATGACACGTCGTGAGGCGGTCAGTTGGTGCGGCTGGCGGGGATCGAACCCACGACCCTTGGCTTCGGAGGCCAATACTCTATCCACTGAGCTACAGCCGCAACGCCACGGATTGTAGCCTTGGCGTCACACCGCCTTCTGGCATCGACTGCTCAAAACCCCGACCGCGCCAGGTTGGAGCAAGTCCGGAGCCCAGGAGTTGCCGCCTTGCGGCGTGTCCGCGCTTCAACCCAGCAGCGCCAGTGTCTTCATCACCGGCGTAGACTCGACAAGTCCCAGGCGCAAGGCGCCTTCGTGTGGGTTCGCAGCAAGGCTGCGCCACACCATGACCGCGCGTGATCTGGCTGTGCGATCCACGTCCGGGCCCTGCCATCGCGGCCCGGACGCAACACCTGGTAGGAAGGAAATCCCCATGTCCCGTATTTGCACAATGATCTGCCTGGCTGCCCTGCTGACAGGCTGCGGCTCCATAGGCGTCGGATTGGGCATCAGCGTTCCGGTCATACCCGGCGTGTCTATCGGTGTTGGTGTGGGCAGCGGCGGCGTGAATGCAGGCGTATCGGCGGGTCACGGACCTGTCAGTGCGGGTGTCGGCGTCAGCCAGAAAGGCCAGGTGACCGGCGGGGCAGGTGTGGGTGCGAGCACCGGCGTCGGCAATGCACGCGTCGGTGTGGGCGTCGGTACCGGTGGCGTCCTGTATGACCCGAACGATCCGCAGACACGCGACAAATCGATCGCCAGGTGACATCACCGCGTGCCGTCGCTTGGCGCAGCACGCTCAGACGCCAGGTGAAGTGCGGAGCGCACGCCCCGTGCAGGAGCAGGTCGTGCGGGGCCGATCGTTATAATGCCCCGTTGTTTTGAGACGCGCCATCCATTCTGAGGACACCATGAGCGACATCAGCCACGAAGAAGACCATGCGGGACCGATCAAGACGCCCAAGCAATTGCTGATGATGGTGTTTTTCTCCTTTGTCATCCCGATTTTCGTCATCATCGGACTGGTGGCCTACGTCACCTCGGGCAACAAGCCCGCGGCTGGCACGGTCAACGTCGAAAAATCGATTGCCGAACGCATCCAGAAGGTCGGCATGGTCGAGATTCGCGATGCCAACCGCGAACGCAAGAGCGGCGAAGATGTCTACAAGGTTCAGTGCGTGGCCTGCCATGCCGCAGGAGTCGCTGGTGCACCCAAGCTCGGTGATGCCGGTGCCTGGGGCGCGCGCGTCGCAACAGGCCTGGAGTCGCTGGTCAACTCCGCCCTCAAGGGCAAGGGCGCCATGGGTGCGCAGGCCGGCGGAGATTTCGACGACCTGGAAATCACCCGCGCCGTGGTCTTCATGGCCAACGCAGGCGGCGGCAAGTTCACCGCGCCTGCGGCCCCCGCTGCGGCCGGCGCCGCGTCTGATGCGGCAGCAGCAGCCCCGGCTGCAGCGGCATCCGGCGAAGTGGCCAAGAAGTAATTGCCGGGCCTTGGGCCCTGCCAACAAAAAGCCGGACATGTTCCGGCTTTTTTTCGAATCTCAGCCCCGATCCGACGCGACCACTAATTCAGGCCGCGTGGCGCGCCTGCGGACTCATGATGTAAGCGAAACGCGTCGGCAGGCGCGCCGCCTGCTCGTCCTGCGGCACCCACAAGCCGGATTCGATGGCTTCGGCGGCAATCGGCACGTCATGGGTGTGCAACAGGCCGAATCCCGCATCTGTTTCAAGGTAGACCCTGCCCTCTTCGTCGACAAAACTGCGCTGAAGCCGCACGGTTTGCCCGGTATGCGCGGTCACCGAGAAATCAGCCGCCACGCGCCATATCCACGGCGTAGCTTCGAGTTCCACATAGACACACTGCGGCCCGTTTTGGAAAAACCACTGACCATGCGCATCCGGCTGGTAGTTGCGCCCGATGAAGGCCAGCAGCTTTTCATGTTGCAGCAGCGAACCTTTTGACTCCAGATGGCCGGCACCAAACGGCCCGCCGGCCTGCGTGGCATCGTCGCGAAGGTACCAGTGGCCGCGCGCGTCCAGGCCCAGCCAGCCATAACAATGCGGCACGTTGGGCCATTTGGCCAGGGCTTGTCTGACGATATCGTCCATGCCGATGATTATGGCGGCGACCGCTGGCGCGACAAGGGCCTCAGCGGCCGTGGCGCAGCAACCAGTCTCCTACCGCCTGCGGCATGGCCCACACGTCACCTGGAGGGTGTCCCCCGGGAAATCCGACGTGGCCACCACCGGCGGGTTGCCACAGTGTCACCATGTTGGACACGTCCTTGGGGCCTGGCAGGCTCCACGCCGGCACAAACGGGTCGTTGCGGGCGTTCACCAACAGGGCCGGTACACCGATGCGGGAAAGATGCGGCTTGGCCGAGGCCCGGCGCCAATAGTCTTCGGTATCGCGAAACCCGTGTACTGGCGCGGTGAAGATGTTGTCGAAGGCATACAGATCCTCGGCCCGCATCAAGGCATCGCGATCGAACAGTCCGGGATGCTGCGCATACTTGCGCAGGGCTTTGGGCCGCATGGTGTTGAGAAACATCCGTGTGTACACCAGCCGGTTGAAGCCGCGGCCGATCGCGTGGCCACCGGCCGCCAGATCCAGGGGCGCACAGACCGACGCCACGGCCGAGACGACGGCACTGGCCGACGACGCCATCTCGCCAGCCCAGCGCATCAGCGCGTTGCCACCGAGCGACACCCCCACGGCCAGAATGGGGCCGCGATGCAGGGCACGGAAACGACGCAATATCCAGTCGATCTCCTGGAAGTCGCCGGAGTGGTAGGCCCGCGGTCCCCGATTGAGCTCGCCACTGCAGCCACGAAAATGCGCCACCGCGAATGCCGCGCCCCGGCTCGCGGCGAAGTCCGCAAAGGCATGGGCGTAGTGACTGGCCGACGACCCCTCGAGCCCGTGGAACAACACGATCAGCGGCGAATCCGCTTGCGGCGGCAGCCCGCCTGGCATTGGTAGCTTGCCGTCGAGCCAGTCGACATCGATAAAATCCGCGTCCGGAGTGTCCCAGCGTTCGCGCCGATAACGCGGCAGGCCATCCCGGGTGCGGCGCGCAAACAGCGCTGGCCAGATGGTCTGCAGATTGCCACCCGGAAGCCAGAGGGGTGCCTGGTAATTCATGTTGGCGCCAGCTTCCCGCAGCCGCGCGTTTGCTGCGACAGCATCAATGCAGGACCTGCGAAACCTGGTGAATTTCCTGCACCTCGCTCTGGTTGCCGGGACTGGCATGGTGCGCCACCATGCGCCAGCCATGCGCGGTCTGATGGTAGACATTGGTCGCCAGCACATACGCCTGCGCCGGGCCGGACGGTGTCATGACGTCGACGCGTTCCATAACATTGTGAACGGCGCTGGACAAGCCTTGCACCTTGCGCACGTTCTCGGGCTTGGCCTGGATGCTGCCATTGCTGAAAATGGAATCGAAGGTGGACCGGATGGCCGCTAGGCCGACGATGCGCGGCCCTCCGGGGTGGACACAGACGACGTCTTCGTCGTCAGACCAGCAAGCCATCAGTAGTTCGATGTCGGCCGCTTGCAAGGCTTCGTAGAAGGCAGCTTCGGTTTCGTCGGCGCTGGCGCCCGTGAATTCGGCTGCTATCCTGGCTTTCGGCATGGTGCGGTAGGTCGGTGAGAAACAACCTCGATTGTGCCGGTGTTCCCGCGAGCGGGTCGGCCTCGGGGCTTGAAATCGGCTTGACACCGACCCAGCTGTGCTAGTGTCTGCGTCTGCGTCTGCGCTGCAAGCATTCCCATATGAGGTTCCCATGAAACGCTGGTTGTCACTTCTCGTCACCGTGCTGGCCCTGAGCGGCTGTGGCTACAACGATTTCCAACGGCTGGACGAACAGTCCAAGGCGGCCTGGAGCGAAGTGCTCAACCAATACCAACGGCGAGCCGATCTGGTTCCCAATATCGTGGCAACGGTCAAGGGCGAGGCCAATTTCGAACAGGAAACCCTGACCAAGGTGGTGGAGGCACGCGCCAAGGCAACATCCATCCAGGTGACGCCGGAAACGCTCAACGACCCCGCTGCGATGCAGAAATTCCAGGCCGCTCAGGGCGAACTCGGTAGCGCATTGAGCCGACTGATGGTCGTAGTCGAGCAATATCCCACCCTCAAGGCGAATCAGGGGTTTTCCGACCTGCGGGTTCAGCTCGAAGGCACCGAGAACCGCATCACGGTGGCGCGCAACCGCTATATCCAGTCGATCCAGGAGTACAACGTGCTGGCGCGCAGCTTCCCGAGCAACCTGACCGCCATGGTGTTCAGTTACCAGCCCAAGACCGGCTTCACGGTTGCCAACGAGGTCCAGATTTCAGCGCCACCGGTGGTGGACTTCAACAAGAAGTAAGCCGTCGTGCAGACACTGGTGCGCAACTCCCTGGCCGGCTATTGCCGGTCGCACATTCGGCAAATCTCGAGCCGCTGCTGCAGCCTGGTGGCCATGGGGTTCTTGCTGGCGCTGGTCGGCATCCCCGCTGCTGCGCAAGCCGTGTTGCCGGTGCCCGCCCTCAGCGCCCGGGTGATCGACCAGACCGGCACGCTCGATGCCAGCCAGATCGCCGCCTTGGACGGCAAGCTTGCGGCACTACAGGCGCGCAAAGGCTCGCAGGTGGTGGTGCTGATGGTTCCGAGCACTTCGCCGGAAGACATCGCGAGCTATGCCAACCGGGTCGCCAACGAGTGGAAGATCGGCCGACGTGAGGTGGGCGATGGCGTGCTGCTGATTGTGGCCAAGAACGATCGTACGCTGCGCATCGAGGTGGCCAAGACACTGGAGGGTGCGATTCCGGATCTCGCGGCCAAACGCATCATCGATGGCGCCATCACCCCGGGTTTCAAACAAGGCGATTTTGCCGGCGGACTGCTGGCCGGTGTTGACCAGATTGCCGCTTTGGTATCGGGCGAAGCCCTGCCGGCCCCATCCACCGTAGACGACATCGCGGCACGCGTGCGCGATGTGGATTCCGACAGCTTGAGCAATCTGCTGGTCTTCGTCGTGTTCGCGCTGCCGATCGGCGCCGGTGTACTACGCAGCGTCGTGGGGCGCAAGGTGGGGGCGCTGGCGACCGGCGGCATCACCGGTGTGCTGGCCTTCCTGTTCAGCGCCAGCGCGCTGATTGCCGGGATAGCGGCAGTGTTGGCGCTGGCCTATGCCTTGTTCGCCGGCACGGGGCTGCCTCGAAGCGGCTCCGGAGCTGGCCGCGGCCTGGGTGGCTGGGGCTCAGGGCGCGGCGGGCGCGGCTGGGGCGGTGGTGGTGGCGGGGGATTTGGCTCCGGTGGTGGTGGCAATTTCGGTGGCGGCGGCGCCTCCGGTCGCTGGTAGGGCGCGATGCCTATGTGGAACCGACTACACGCCTGGCTGCGGCACCTGTGGCTTGATGCCGCTGACACCCGACGCGCCATCGACGATGCGATGCTGGAGCGATTGCGCGCGCACGTTACTGCCAGCGAGACGCGCCACACCGGCGAGATTCGCATCTATGTCGAGGCCGCACTGCCGCGGCCCTATGTGTGGCGCCATCTCCGCGACGCAACCCCGATGGCGACGTTGGTGCGCGAGCGCGCCACCGACCTGTTCGGCGAACTGCGGGTCTGGGATACCCAGCACAATAACGGCGTGCTGATCTACCTGTTACTGGCCGAACACGAAATCGAACTGGTCGCGGATCGGGGCCTGAACGACATCGTCGACGGGCAGCAATGGCAGGCCATGCTGCAGCGCATGGGCGCCGCCTTCGCCCGTGGTCAGTTCGAAGACGGTCTCTCACAGGCGGTGCAAGAGGTGTCGGCGCCTTTGACGACCCATTTCCCGGCCGAGGCGCAGGCCAAGCCGAACGAGCTGCCTGACACGCCAACACGCGGCTGAGTCCTGCCGCCCCGCAGCGCTCTGCGGCATGAAAAAGCCCCTGGCGAAAACGGCAGGGGCTTTGGGGGCGCGCACCGGCCTTTGCAAGCCGGGGAAAACTATCAACACACGCGTTGCTGGATCATCGCTTCTGGCGGTATTTGCGCAAGGCCGCGATCTGCGCGGCCATGACTGCGAGCTCGGATGTTGCCTTCGCAATATCGATGTCGTTCTTGGCGTTCTTGAGTGCTTCTTCGGCGGCCAGCTTGGCTGCGTTGGCTTTCTCGTCGTCCAGATCCTTGCCGCGCACAGCGGTGTCGGACAGCACGGTCACGCCATCGGGCTGCACTTCGAGAATGCCACCGGCGACAAACACGAATTCCTCGGTGCCATCGGCCATCACGATTCGCACCGATCCGGCCTTGATCCGGCTGATCAGCGGCGTGTGGCGCGGCAGGATGCCGAGTTCGCCGATTTCACCGGGCAGCGCCACAAACTTGGCTTCGCCGGAGAAAATCGATTCCTCGGCGCTCACCACGTCGATGCGCATCGTTGTTGCCATGGGGTATCCTTTTTCGTTCAATCAGGAAGATCTGGCCGTCAGGCCATCTTCTTGGCCTTCTCGAAGGCCTCGTCAATCGTGCCCACCATGTAGAAGGCCTGCTCGGGCAAGTGGTCGCACTCGCCGTTCACGATCATCTTGAAGCCGCGGATGGTCTCGGCCAGCGAGACATACTTGCCTGGCGATCCGGTAAACACCTCGGCCACGAAGAACGGCTGGCTCAGGAAACGCTGGATCTTGCGCGCACGGGCCACGGCCAGCTTGTCGTCAGGTGCCAGTTCGTCCATGCCCAGAATCGCGATGATGTCGCGCAGTTCCTTGTAGCGCTGCAGCGTACCCTGCACCGCACGAGCAGTGTTGTAGTGCTCTTCACCAACCACCAGCGGCGACAGCTGGCGACTGGTGGAGTCCAGCGGATCGACGGCCGGATAGATACCCAGCGCGGCGATGTCACGCGACAACACCACGGTGGAGTCAAGGTGGGCGAAGGTGGTGGCAGGCGACGGGTCGGTCAAGTCATCGGCTGGCACGTACACGGCCTGGATCGAGGTGATCGAGCCGACCTTGGTGGAGGTGATGCGCTCCTGCAGACGACCCATCTCTTCGGCCAGCGTAGGCTGATAACCCACGGCCGAAGGCATACGGCCCAGCAACGCGGACACTTCGGTGCCGGCCAGCGTGTAGCGATAGATGTTGTCCACGAAGAACAGCACGTCCTTGCCTTCGTCGCGGAACGACTCGGCAATCGTCAGGCCGGTCAGCGCGACGCGCAGTCGGTTGCCCGGAGGCTCGTTCATCTGGCCGTACACCATGGCGACCTTGGACTCTTCGAGCTTCTCCAGGTTCACGACGCCGGAGTCGGCCATCTCGTGATAGAAGTCGTTGCCTTCGCGGGTACGCTCACCCACACCGGCAAACACCGAAAGACCGCTGTGGGCCTTGGCGATGTTGTTGATCAGCTCCATCATGTTCACGGTCTTGCCCACGCCGGCACCACCGAACAGGCCCACCTTGCCGCCTTTGGCGAACGGGCAGACCAGGTCAATCACCTTGATGCCGGTTTCCAGCAGTTCCTGCGAAGGGCTCAGTTCCTCGTATGCCGGCGCCTTGCGGTGGATGGACGCGGTCTGCGTCGCGGCCACCGGGCCACGCTCGTCAATCGGCGCACCCAGCACGTCCATGATGCGGCCCAGAGTCGCCTTGCCTACCGGAACCATGATCGGGTTGGCGGTGTTTTTCACCATCATGCCGCGGCGCAAGCCGTCGGAGGAGCCCAGTGCAATCGTACGCACCACGCCGTCCCCGAGTTGCTGCTGGACTTCCAGCGTCAACGTGGAGCCGTCCATCTTGAGCGCGTCATAGATGCGGGGCATCTTGTCACGTGGAAACTCCACGTCAACCACCGCACCAATACACTGAACAATTTTGCCCTGAACGCCTGCGTTCACTGGTGAATTCTCTTGAGCCATCGTTTTTGCTCCAACAAATAAATCGGGTTTAAACCGCGGCCGCACCGGCCACGATTTCTGAAAGTTCTTTGGTGATAGCGGCCTGCCGGGTCTTGTTGTAGACCAGCTTGAGCTCGGAGATCACGCTGCCGGCGTTGTCGGTAGCCGACTTCATGGCCACCATGCGGGCCGACTGTTCGGACGCCATGTTCTCGGCAACAGCCTGGTACACGATGGCTTCTACATAACGCAGCAACAGGTCGTCAATGACGACCTTCGCATCGGGCTCGTAGATGTAGTCCCAAGCCGCCTGCGGGCCACTGGCTTTTGCATCGGCTTGCATCTTTGTGGCCGACAGAGGCAGCAACTGCTCCATCACCGGCTCCTGCCTCATCGTGTTGATGAAGCGGGTATAGCTGAGATAGACCGTGCTGACCTCGCCCTTGGCATACGCGTCGAGCAGCACCTTGACCGGGCCGATCAGCTTGTCAAGATGTGGCCTGTCGCCGAGTTGCGTGACGTGGGCCACGGTCCTGGCGCCAATGCGGTTCAGGAATCCGAGGCCCTTGTTGCCGATGGCCACCGCATTGATGGTCGAACCCGATGATTGCAACTCGCGCAACTTGCCAGTCACCACGCGCAACACGTTGGTGTTCATGCCGCCGCACAAACCTTTGTCGGTGGTCACCACGATCACACCGGCCGCCTTGGCGTCGTTGGTGCGCATGAACGGGTGCACATACTCTGGATGGGCCTCACCGAGATGGGCCGCGATGCTGCGGATTTTTTCCGCATAGGGACGGGACGCACGCATGCGTTCCTGCGCCTTGCGCATCTTCGAAGCGGCAACCATCTCCATGGCCTTGGTGATCTTCTTGGTGTTTTCCACCGATTTGATCTTGCCGCGAATCTCCTTACCTGCTGCCATAGTGACTCCTGCCTCTGGTCGCTCGTACCGATATCAGGCGAAGGACTTCTTGAACGCAGCGGTGGCGGCCGACAGTTCTGCCTCGGCATCCTTGTCCATCGCCTTTTCGTTGTTCAATTTCGTCAGCAACGCCGCGTGCTTGTCCTTCAGATAGGCATGCAAACCATGCTCGAATGGCAGGATCTTCTTGACATCGACGTCATCCATGAAGCCCTTGTTCACGGCGAACAGGGTCGCAGCCATCAATGCGATGGGCAACGGGCTGTACTGAGGCTGCTTGAGCAGCTCCGTTACGCGGGCACCGCGGTCGAGCTGCTTGCGGGTGGCCTCGTCCAGATCGGAGGCGAACTGCGCAAACGCAGCCAGCTCACGGTACTGGGCCAGGTCGGTACGGATACCGCCGGACAGGTTCTTGATCAGCTTGGTCTGCGCCGCGCTACCGACCCGCGACACCGAAATACCAGCGTTGATGGCGGGGCGGATACCGGCGTTGAACAGGCTGGTTTCCAGGAAGATCTGGCCGTCGGTGATCGAAATCACGTTGGTCGGAACGAAAGCGGACACGTCGCCAGCCTGCGTCTCGATGATCGGCAAAGCAGTCAGCGAACCGGTCTGGCCCTTGACTTCACCCTTGGTGAAAGCTTCGACGTAATTGGCGTTGACACGTGCGGCACGCTCGAGCAGACGGCTGTGGAGATAGAACACATCGCCGGGATAAGCTTCGCGCCCTGGTGGGCGCCGCAGCAGCAGCGAGACCTGGCGGTAGGCAACAGCCTGCTTGGACAGATCGTCATAGACGATCAGCGCGTCCTGACCACGGTCGCGGAAATATTCGCCCATGGTGCAGCCGGAGTAGGCCGAGACATACTGCATAGCAGCCGACTCGGACGCAGACGCGGCCACGACGATGGTGTAGTCCATCGCACCGGCTTCTTCCAGCGAGCGTACGACGTTCTTGATCGACGAGGCTTTCTGACCGATCGCAACGTACACGCAGGTCATGTTCTGACCTTTCTGGTTGATGATCGCGTCGATCGCCACCGCGGTTTTGCCGGTCTGGCGGTCACCGATGATCAGCTCGCGCTGGCCACGGCCGATAGGCACCATCGAGTCGATCGACTTCAGGCCGGTCTGCACCGGCTGGTCCACCGATTTACGGGCGATCACGCCCGGGGCGACCTTCTCGATCACGTCGGTCATCTTGGCGTTGATCGGGCCTTTGCCGTCGATCGGCTGACCCAGCGCATTGACGACGCGGCCGATCAGCTCGGGGCCGACGGGCACTTCGAGAATGCGGCCCGTGCATTTGACGGTGTCACCTTCGGAGATGTGTTCGTATTCACCCAGAATCACTGAACCGACCGAGTCACGCTCGAGGTTCAGCGCCAGGCCGTAGGTTGGCAGGCCATCGCTGCCGGCCGGAAATTCCAGCATCTCGCCCTGCATCACATCGGACAGGCCGTGGATGCGGCAGATGCCGTCGGACACGGACACCACGGTGCCCTGGTTGCGGATATCGGTGCTGGCCGCGAGGCCTTCGATACGGCTCTTGATCAGTTCCGAGATTTCTGCGGGATTGAGTTGCATGACTCTTTCCTTCTTTCTTTAGGTGGCTGTTTACCGGAGCGGTTGGCTCAGGCGGTCAGCGCGATTTTCATTTGATCGAGGCGGGCTTTGACCGATGTGTCCAGCACTTCGTCACCGACCACCACACGAATGCCACCAATCAGGGAAGCATCGAGCTCCACCGTGATGTTGAGCTTGCGGCCAAAGCGCTTCTCCAGCGCACCGGACAATTCGGCCAGGGCCTTGTCGTCGATGGGAAAGGCACTGTAGACAACCGCGTCGGAGGATCCGCCCTGGGCATTTTTCAGAGCCCGAAACTGCGCTGCGATCTCAGGCAAGGCATCGAGACGCCCGTTTTCGATCACGATGCGCAGGAAGTTCTTCGCGTTTTGCGCAAGCGCCGTTTTCGCTACGCCGCTGATCACGTCGAAGACCTGGTCGTCGGTCACCTTCGGGCTGTCTGCAAACTGCAGCAACTGCGCGTTGCTCGCAATCGCGGCAAACTGATCGAGCCAGGTCGCAGTTCCATCCAGGTCGGCCTTGGCTGACTTGAACACGGCTTCCGCGTACGGGCGTGCAATGGTGGCGAGTTCGGCCATAAATTCCTCTTACAGCTCAGTCTTGAGGCGGCTGAGCAAGTCGGCATGCACTGCGGCATTCACTTCCTTGCGCAGGATCTGCTCCGCGCCCTTGACCGCCAATGCAGCAACCTGATCACGCAGGGAGTCACGGGCCTTGATGGTCTGTTGCTCGGCTTCTACGCGCGCGGCAGCAACAATCTTGTTGCCCTCTTCAACCGCGCTGGTTTTGGCCTGCTCGATGATGGATTGCGCACGGCGCTCGGCATCAGCCAGGCGCGCAGCAGTCTCGGTGCGCGATTTGGCCAGTTCGACTTCCACCCGCTGATTGGCGGAGGACAGCTCGGACTTTGCCTTGTCAGCGGCAGCCAGGCCATCGGCGATCTTGCTGGCGCGTTCGTCCAGCGCGCTCGCGATCGGCGGCCACACGAATTTCATCGTGAACCCGACCAGGATCAGGAACACGATCATCTGAATGATGAGGGTACCGGTAATGCTCACTTTTCATCCTTCACCCCGGCACGAAACGCGCCAGGGAATGACGTTGATCCCGCGAAAACTTACTTCGGCAGGTTGGCGATCTGGGCCAGGAACGGGTTGGCCGTCGCGAACCACAGGGCGATACCGGTACCGATAATGAACGCCGCGTCGATCAGACCGGCCAGCAGGAACATCTTGGTCTGCAGTTCGCCCATCAGCTCGGGCTGACGTGCGGCGGCCTCAAGGTATTTGCTGCCCATGATGCCGATGCCGATACAAGCGCCGACAGCGCCGAGGCCGATGATCAGGCCAGAGGCCAGTGCAACAAAGCTGATTACTTCCATGATGACTCCTAAAGAACTTTGGTTAACGAGAAAAGAAAAACGAGAAAGAAAAACCCGGGGACTTAGTGCTTGTCATGCGCCTGGCCGATATAGACCAGGGTCAGCATCATGAACACAAATGCCTGCAACGTGATGATCATGATGTGAAAGATCGCCCACGCAGTGCCTGCAATGATGTGGCCGATCGCCAGGCCGATGCCGGTGGCCGACAGCGACCAGGCACCACCCATCAGGGCGATCAGCAGAAAAATCAATTCGCCCGCATACATGTTGCCAAACAATCGCATGCCGTGCGACACGGTCTTGGCCACGAACTCGATCAGCTGCATGGCGAAATTGAACGGCCACAGCAGCGGATGTGCACCAAACGGTGCGGTGAACAGCTCATGAATCCAGCCGCCCAGACCCTTGATCTTGACGTTGTACACCAGACAGACGATCAGCACGGACACGGACAGGCCCATGGAAATCGACAAGTCGGCCGTTGGCACGACGCGCAGATAGGCGTGATGCGGATCGCCACCGGCGGCTCCATAGAGACGCTCCCAGATGAAGGGCAGCAGGTCAACCGGCAACAGATCCATCGCGTTGAGCATGAAGATCCACACAAAAACCACCAGGGCCAGCGGTGCTACCAGCTTGCGGCTGTTGGCGTTATGCACGATGCCCTTGGCCTGCGACTCGACCATCTCGACCAGGATTTCCACCGCAGCCTGGAACCGTCCCGGCACGCCGGACGTGGCCTTGCGTGCAGCCAGCCAGAAAGTCCCGCATACCAGAATACCCAGCAACGTGGAAAAGAACAGCGAGTCGAGATTGAACACCGACAGATCGAAAACAGCCGTCGAAGGGGTGTTTTGCAGGTGCGTCAGGTGGTGAACGATGTATTCACCAGCAGTAGGTCCGTTTTCAGCAGCCATCTCTTGTTACCCGATTTTTCGTTGTTTGTACCGGGGCGCAAAAAGCAACGCCACCCAATAGACCTTCATCGTCAGCACCAAACCCACCAGCAAAGCCGGCCAGCTCAACGCCACCACCAAATTCGGAGCGGCGATCAACATCGCCACCGTCAAGACCAGCTTGACCATCTCCCACACAAAAAACCCGAACATCGCAGTTGCAGCATTCAGGGACGCAAAACGGCCGGTCAGGCCACGCGCAAACAAGGATGCGGGCAAGACCACGGCCAACGCGCCATAGGCCGCCGACCATCCAACATTCTGACTTCCGGTGATGAGCCACGCGGCCAAAGCCACGACAACACCCACCACCGCCTGGCCGACGACCACCTTCCAGGGTGGAACCGACGGATTGCGCTCGCGCAAGCTGCGCGCCTCTGCGGCGCTGAGCGGCGTAAACGCTTCAGGATTTTCCGCATCATCTCCGTCGGCATAGGGCATGGATTTCATTTGAAATGGCGCCCGTACAAATGCCAGGAGTTCTGCAAAGATGCTGATTATATGTTAGTGCCTGGCCGAAAACCCCCTGTTTTAAAAAAATTCATCTGCTTAAAGTTTAAGCAATCCGAATTTCCCGAGCTTTTACGCACTCCCACCAGCAGATTTCCCCAGTCCACGGCGAAACTGCTGCG
>Ga0209491_10003183_pt1 | contig 27539 bp, 17 predicted proteins | sample BON02_FD_187213 | JGI IMG/M metagenome (GOLD analysis project Ga0209491, IMG submission 187213) | Freshwater microbial communities from Lake Bonney liftoff mats and glacier meltwater in Antarctica - BON-02 (SPAdes) (version 2) | ecosystem: Environmental > Aquatic > Freshwater > Ice > Glacier...
TGTTTGTTTGCCTTTTTTGCTTTGAGGCGCGAAGGGGGTGGGGAGGTTAAAAAGTGCCCCTAAACCAAAAATGCCCCAACTTTTTTTTGCGTGCATCAAATTAACCCCAACATAGCTGAATGTATTGAAATCAGTGTGTTTAAACATATGTGAGACGGGCGTGGAATTTAGAGCTCGTGAGAAAATCTCCCTAGGAAGCGTCCTGGCGAGCGTTTCAACCCCTCTAAGTTACCCGGGTTGTACAGAGCCAGGCGGCGCGCATGTTGGAAGCAGGTGCTCGAGACTCCAAGGGCCTTCCGGAAGGGCAGGAGCAAGGCTCAGCAGGCTGAAAGCGAGTTGCCATCAACTACCATGTGACTTAGACATAGTCCCGACATCATGTTGTTTCGACCCTAGAGACTCGAGAAATTTCATTTCTTTGCGGCGAGCATGCCGAGTAGGCCTCCTGGTGGCTCCTGGAGCGTTCCGGGAAGGGAAGTAGGAAGGCTGTAGAGGCCAGCAGTAAAAAAAACACTCGAGCACGCGATCGAGACATCATCGCGACAATTCCGTGCTATCAGGAAGTAGTCACAGGCATGGGTTATCGATTAAACTTAAATGCGTGCGGCGCGCAAGTCGGGTCCTCGGGATGCTACCAATAGGGACCCCCTACACGGAGTCAAGGAAGAGGACCTCACTACCCCAAGCACGCGATCTTGACATCGCTTCGACATCTATATACTATATTCATGTAGAGTTGAATTCCTAGGCCATCACTTAAGATGAAAAGCGAGCGGCGCGCATGCCGGGTTTTGTGACATTAGAGCTCCCACTTGTTCTCAGAGTATCTCCTCGTCCTTCCCCTTCTGGAGCCTCAAGAAATCACTCTGCGGCACATCGACCTCACGTAGCACCAATTTATCGACAATATAATATAAAGACTACTTGCTGGTAGCACCGAATTGTTAGGGGACGTCTCAGTCGCTTGCACGAGTGGTTTTTCATTTCTGGCCTCCATAGCCCTTCTGCTTTCCTTTGCGGAACGCTCCAGGAATCCCCAGGGTCCCAGCCCGGCATGCGCGCCGCAGGCTTTTCCATTTTCCCGAGTCAGTAGGGCCAGGATGGCATGCTGACAGCACAGAGAATCGGTACGATGTCTGGGGCGCGTGCAGATGTTGGATTCTCACTTTCAGCCTCCTTGTCACTCCTCCTTCCCTTCCTACAGGCCTCTGCAGTCCCAAGCAGCCCCTTCCGACATGCACGCCGCCTGGCTTTGTACATTCTGAGTAGGCCAAACCACGAGGTCCATGCTGATAGTAACGAGTTGGATGAACATTGTCTAAACGCGAGCACCTACTAGCAAGGTCCCAATTCCAACCTTTTTGGCACTTATACCCTTTTCCGGAGGCTCCGGAAGCCCACAACTCCCTCGAACAAGCCTGCGCGCCGCATGCATTTCAGCGAAATGGATGACCGAGGACCTGGACTATATGCTGACAATATTCAGCAACGCGTTTGAAGTCGAAGTCCCGTGTACGAACTAGCGAGGTCCCATTTCCAGCTCTCTTGGCACTATATATATATATATACACCTCTCCGAGGGTCCAGAAGCCGGTAACACCCTCGAACAAGCATGTGCGCCGCATGCCTTTCACCTAATTCGATGGCCCAGTATCTGAGCTACATGTCAATAATACGGGGCTACCTAAATGAAGTCGGGATCGCGCGCTCTAACCGGCAAGATCCCCATTTCAGCCTTCTTGGCACGAACCCTTCCCTTGAGGGGTTTCGCGCGGATTGGCGAGTGAAGAAACCTCTGCCCATGCAGGCCTCAAAGGATAGGAAGTTAGAAATGATAGACAAACCAAAACAAAGCATAAGCACATACCACGACATTTATTGATTTAGTTGCTTTGTGTTACTTACAAGCGATGCTTTTCTTACTGTATACAGACCCTACTTCTTCGCCGCGTCGACCTCCCCCTCCTTCTCCTCTCCCTTCCCCCCACCCGGGCTGCCTTCTTCCGGCAGCAAAGAAAGAAAAGGCAGGGACAACAGGCTGCTCAAATTACAAATGGCGACAAGCAAGCCCAAATTCTGAAAGTTGCTCTCGGTGACACCCAGCGCGGACGTCAAAAGCGCCCCCAGCTCTGCACCCACGGCTCCTGCACCATTGAAAACACTCATCAGCGTCGCAAAGAGCGTTCCCTCAATGCCCGGAGGGCACAAACGCGCAGCCAAGACCAGCGTGGGCATGAAGGCTATTTGGCCGAGCACGGTCAGGACCACGCTGTCGCCGAAGGTGAAGAGTTCGTTGGGGATGCCCAGGCCCGTGTTGAGGTGGTACACCAGGATGAGCTGCGTCAAGCCCAGCTGTGGTATGAAAGAGAAAGGGAAGGAGAAGGAGAAGATTCGGGTTAGTGAGTGTGTTTTGGAGTCGAAGGCGCGAGGAGGCCAGCAATACAACATATAATTGATCAGGACCAGCTGAATATAAGTGAGGAAGGAGGCATCAATCATGTAAATGCCCTGAAAAAATACAACACAAAAATATAAATTAACAAGCCTTCTGCCTCTTTCACGTACCGGAACTGAAGCGAGCGTGGTCCAGAGAAGGATCTTGGCAATGGGCACCTCCCGCAGATAGCGCTGGTAGAGCCAGACCCCGGCCAGGGAGGCGATGCTTGTCCCCAGGCGCACCCGGCCCAAGAACTCAGGCTGCATATGCAGCTCGTTGGTGAGGAAGTAGAAGAAGGCCGAATCACTGGAAGGGCTGCCTTGCCACAAGACGAGGAATAAGAGCGGGAGGTACACGGATTTTTGCGTGAGGGCCGACCATAAGAGCGTGGCTTGCTCCTTGGCCAGGCTGACCGAGCTGGTGTAGTCAAACGACAGCCGCGTCTCTTGAATAGCCAGCGAAATGAGGGTCACCAACAAGGGCAACGTAGCCGTTATCCCATACACCCCCCTCGTGCCAATCGTCTCCAGCAAGGCCCCCGAAAAGTACGCACTGATAATCCCTCCGATAGCCGAGCTGCCCCAGCACAAAGACTGCAAGCCCCCCGCCAGCTTGGGATCCCCATCCGGGCCTGCTGCGCGAATCTTCTCCACCACAAGGGAATCAGCCACCACATCACTGACCGCCACCGAAAGCGAGCCCAGGGTGATTGCAAGCGTTGCCGAGCCCACCGAGTCCACCACGCCGGGGGAGGCCAAGGCCGAGTAGGACAGCGCCCCCAAGAGACCGGAGAGCGCTAGGTATGACCGCCGTCGGTACCCGCCCAAGGGAAAGCCGTCGGAGAGGAAGCCGTATAGAGGCTTGAGGAGCCAAGGCGCCGAAAAAATGCCCGTGAGGGCGGCGGACTCGGCCGGAGAGAGGTGCAGGTCGTCCTTGAGGTAGAAGGTGGTGGCGAGGCGGGCCAGGCCGATGGCGCCTTGAACAAAGTACACGACCAGGATGGCATACACGTCTGGCGAGGGCTCCACGCCCAGAAGGAGCTTGTCCCGCACCACCCGAGGCCATGATAGCGGTGTAGTAGGGGTGGGGTTCGAGGTGTCCTTGCCCTGCATCAGCATCGTCGTCGGGGTAGTCCTTCTTCTTCTTGTCATTGCCCACGACGACGACGAGGACGGCGACGCCGCGCAGCCGTAACGATAAAGAGGCTGCTGGCGTTGCAGAGAGGTCACGGGTAGTGGAGGCGGGCCAAACGCTTGCACGGACGAGAGCACCACGACCAAAAGCACCATCAGCAGCAGCACCACGACCTCCTCCCCCCTCGGCCTCCTCGAACGTTGCTGCATTGCTTGATCTTGTTCCGCGCCTCGCTCTCGCTCTGACGACGCGACCCAAGCAATGAATCTGGGCCTGCCCTGTGAATGGTGGTGTAGGACAAGGCGTGAGACAAGGCATTGATAAGCAAAACATTCCAGGGCATAGAACAAACGCGTCGCAGTGCTGGTGCTGGCGTGCTGCTTGCTGTGTCGGTGTGTCTCATTCCGTCATCCTCCCGTCCTGCTCTCGAGTGGATTCTACCACGGCCATGGCCGTACTCGCATCCTCGCCCGATGCGCCAGCTCGCCTCCCGGGGAAGTGCAGGCGGCTCTTGCTTTGTCCACGTCCTGACCTCCACAAATTGCCCCTCCTTTTCCAGGGCACGGCGTGGCAAAGCATGGTCTGGTCTGGTGTGCCCTGCGTGTGCAATCGTCATGATGCAAACACGAATCCTTGGCCTCTCTTGCGCCAGCAGCACACAGCAGCGAAGAACCAAGGAAAAAGCCCACGCGCCTCCGTCATCCCTTCCCATCCACCCCACCCTCTAGGTTTTGACGATGTGGTGGCTCTGGGCTGCGCCATGGCACCTCGGGTCTCCTCAGCGTCCCCGCCAAGCCAGGGTGGTGTGGTGGGGGGCGTTCCTCCAGCAAAATCCGTGGCCAAGAGCAGGCGAGCCAAGCGCCTGATCTTTGGTGGCCCTGGCTCGAGCTAAAAACGAGTGGAGACACGCATCCTTGCGTGGACACGATTCCAGGGGACCGGAAGCCCTTTGGCTGGCCCTGGCGCAGCAAGAGGCACACCACGGACCACCCTCGACCATGCTGCCCACGGGCCACTCCCCACCACTAGCGCCACGGCAGCAGGGAGTGCGGCAAATAACCACCGCGCTTTTGTTCCTGTTCTTGTGCTGTGCCCGAAGCGCCCCCCAAAAGCACACGGCCACCCCCCCCCCCCCCCCCCCTTAACCCCCCCCCCCCCCCCCCCCCCCCCCCCCCCCCCCCCCCCCCCCCCCCCCCCACAGACGTCGCGCTCCCAGTCGCCACCCTCCTTAGCAAAGATGCAGACCCCCATCAGCAACGTGCACGCCAAGATGATGGCCCTGTCCGAGAAGAAGGGCAAGACCTGGAACGACGTGGCCATCGACTGGATGGCGGGCGGTATCGCGGCCGGTGTCTCCAAGACGGCCGTGGCCCCCATCGAGCGTGTCAAGCTCCTCCTCCAGACCCAGGACGCCAACCCCAAGATCGCCTCCGGGGAGATCGCCCGTTACTCCGGCGTGGTGAACGTGCTGGTGCGCGTTTCCAAGGAGCAGGGCGTGCCTGCTCTGTGGCGTGGTAACGCCGCCAATGTGTTGCGCTACTTCCCTACCCAGGCCTTTAACTTCGCGTTCAAGGACACCTTCAAGGCCATGTTCCCCAAGTACGACCCCCAGACGCAGTTCTGGGCCTTCTTCGGCTCCAACATGGCGGCCGGTGGCCTGGCCGGTGCCGCTTCCCTCCTCATTGTGTACCCCTTGGACTTTGCGCGTACCCGTCTGGCTGCTGATCTGGGTAAGGACGGCGCCCGTGAGTTCAACGGCTTGGTGGACTGCCTGAAGAAGGTGGTCAAGTCCGGCGGCCCCATGGCGCTGTACCAGGGCTTCGGCGTGTCCGTGCAGGGCATCATCGTGTACCGTGGCGCTTACTTCGGCCTGTACGACACGGCCAAGGGCGCGCTCTTCAAGGACGAGGCCAGCTCGGGAATCCTTTACCGGTGGGCGATTGCCCAGGCCGTGACGGCCGCGGCCGGCATCATCTCCTACCCCCTGGACACCATCCGTCGACGACTCATGATGCAGGCGGGCGGCAAGAAGCTGTACAACGGCACCATGGACTGCATCAGCAAGATCATCCAGAACGAGGGCTCCAAGGCCTTCTTCAAGGGTGCCTGGTCCAACGTGCTGCGCGGGGCGGGTGGCGCCTTGGTGCTGGTCTTCTACGACGAGATCAAGAAGGCGCTCGGCGGCAAGCCCGACAGCGAGTAAGGCTTCACTGCGTTAGGGCCTAGGGTCCGCAGACACGCGCATTCAACTTCACACATCACTTCATCGTCACCATCATCGTCATTTTGTCATCTACAACCACCAATTTTATAAAAGCCGAACGCGGACAGTAGAGTAGTGTTTTTTGCCGAGAAGAGGCGCGCGCGGGAGGAGTGGAGGAGATGTGGAGGGGAAGGAAAAGGTGGGGATACCTGGGGTATCGGAAGGGTGTCGTACACGTTTTTGAAAGCAGGAACGAAGAGAGGAGAGGAGAGGAGGAATGCGGGGGACTTATTGTACCCTTTTTGTGTCCGTGTGTGTTTGTGTGCTTGTGTATGTGTAGTCGGATGCTTGTGTTGGTAATGCTAAGGAGACATGGGGGTGCGAGTCAAAAACAGGTTCTCAGGGGTGGGGTAAAGCATTTCACCCCCCCACACCGCCGAGCCCTAGGGGGTGGCCACTCACATCTGCAGGTGCATCTTGTCGGGGGGATAACATTTCACCATACACTCAGGCTTACATGTGCGAGGAGAAGCAAGATGAAAAGAAAAGAAAAAGAAATTGGGAACAAACAACTATTGAAACAACACAAAGAAACTTGGCAATTTGCTTTCACTGTTTTACTTATGCATCTTGCTTTCTTGAGGGGAGGCTTTTGAGGTGGGGGGGTGAGGAGGTCAAATGACGAAGCATCATTTGTCAAGCCCTTTCGAGTCATTTGTTGTTTTGCAGGCATCCACCCTCGCAGTCACACTCACGTATTCATCTCCTTCGTCTTTTTGTTCAAGTCCAGGCGCGCAAGGCCAGGGGACTGGTTGTACGAGACCGCCGGACAGGAAGGCACGCAAGGGAGCACCAACAGCAACTCGGGCATCGACCACGTCGCAGCCCGCACATCCTCCTTACCACCACCACAAGACCAAGTACAGCCAAACCTAGGATGGCATCACCACAACTACAACGGTCCTGGGCCTCGGTAGCCATGCTGGTGGTGCTCGTGGTGCTTGCGCATTTCCCAGCCCCTTCAAATGCATACACTCTGCCATCCTGCCTGCGGCGGCAGCGGACCCTAGTCATGACGGCAGGGGAGGCCGGGAGCGTGATGCCTTCATCCTCCCAGTCTCCGTTAGCGTCGCGCAGTCGCGCAGACGTGCTTCGTGGGGGGCTTGCCGTCCTGTCAGGCGCCACGTTGACCTCTCTAGTAGCTGCCCCATGGGGCGTCCGACCTGCCGCGGCCGCCGAGGAGGAGAAGGAAAAGGAGGAATCCTCCACCTTCATTCCCTTTTTCGCCTCTAGCAAAACTTTTACTTTTGACTACCCCGACTCTTGGAAGCTGGCCCCCAAGCTTGTGCAGACGCATCAAGAAGAGGTAAGACGCTTTGTGGGGAATGGAGCAGATGTAGGTGCAGACAGAGAGCTCACGCTCATTTGATCCTACCCTTACATAACCAACAGGTGACACTTAAGAGCACCGTCCAACGAGGCTTCTCCGCTGGTGTAGCGGTAAGTAAAAGGAGGGAGAGCGTGAGAAAAGAGGCGCAGTAGGGCACAAAATATAAGCAGCACACACTCACGTCTTTCTCCTCTCTACATGTACACTCACAGGTGGATCCCGTCCGAATCGAGCGCATCGAGCAAACAGGCACGCCTGCCGAAGTCGGAGGCCGCATCGTCAACCTCGAAAGCAAGAAAGAAGGCGTCCAAAAGGTGGAGCTTCTGGACAGCGCGCAGGAGGGCAACTACTACACGTTCGACTACGGGGTGGAATCGACGAGGGGGAAGAACCGCTTCCTGGCCAAGGCCGCGATCAATGCCCAGAAGCTGGTCGTCTTTACTGTGCAGGTTCCCATCCCTGCCTACGAGCCCAATCAGGCCATCATCAACCATATGCTTGCCTCATTTAAGGCACCACCACCGGCCGAGGCCAGGTGACGAAATGCTTGGTTGCAGTAGAAGTAGGAGGAGCAGAAATGACACAATCTCGTGCGTATTTAGATTAGGCTTGAAACACACAAAGAAAGAAATAACGACCGAAGCATAAATCAAGCATGACCACCCTTTTCTCCCTTTTTGTTTGCCGCGAGAGCGTCGCGTGTTTCTGTTTTGCTTTTCATTTAACCCAAGGACAGATAATACATAGCCACCTACTTCCTAACCCTACCCACGCACCCAATATTCATTCTCTCTACCTCTCCGACAAACCTCAAGACGAGGCAGGAGCAACAGGAGCAGGCGCGGCGGGCGTGGTGGGGGCGGTGAACTTCCGCCAGAGCTGATAGCTGCCTGTGACGGCCATGAAGGCATTGACACTGAAGAGGTTGTAGTTGACGGGGGTAATGACGAAGCTGTACCGCGACCAAATGATGCCCGTGGCCGTCACCGCTGTTGTGCGTGTAACAGGTGGGGAGAAGGAGAAGAGCGTGAAGGACATGCTTACTTTTAGCTTTGCGTATGCTGAATCTATTTTACCAGCAGAGTCGCACTCAATGTGGCGAGACAGAAACCGAGAGCAAAAGAGAGAGAAAGTGCCTTGCCCTTTTAATGCACTTACCAAGTTGCTGGGGCACAGAGATGAACTCGGCTGGTCGGTTGAAGTCGGCAATGTTGGCCAAGGAGATGCCCCACTTGAACGAGGGCGCCCAGAAATGAACTGTGTGAGTGGTGGGTGATTTGAGGTTAGGGAGGAAGGAATGAGAAGGAGAATGACTAAGGCAACGGTTCGGGGTGGTTTTCATTACTCAAAGCAACAAGTGCAGCGATGAGGGTATTATTAACGTTTTTATAGAACGTAAACTGTGCAGGCACATTTACTTGAACGTTGAGGGTCTAGAGGAATGTGAGGAAGGAAACACGGGGCATCAATGAACGGGGCGGGGCTAGCAGCCATCCGACAAGCCAACACGCAACATGCCACCAGACTGCTACTACGACAGGCAAAGGGTAGCATAGAGAGCATACCGCGCGTCTAGACTAGATCTAAAAGCCTCCTTCCCAGACAGCCATGCAGGGCAAGCGCACTTACTCGTGAACGGCCCCGCGGGGTGGTCCAGCATGGCCTTGATCCGTGGGTTGTTCTTCACAAACTCTACGGCCATCACGCGGGCCTTGAGGGCCGGTACAACGCTTAGTCCCATCTCTGACGCTTGTACTGTGCTGTGTGCGACGTGCTTAATGAGGCCGACGCGGAGGAGGCTGGTGATGAAGGAAGGTCGCTGCCGCTGATGATGATGAGGAGGCGAAGGCGAGGTGAGAGGAGAGGAGGGGGACGGGAGCACCCAAAGCGAAATGCCTGCGCATGAGGTGGAGGAAAGGGCGTAAAGCGGTCAGTTTAGCAGTGTGGCGAGTCTTGGGCAAGCGTACACGGATGTGTGGTGGTGTGTGAGCGTGGAGTTTGTGAGAGCATCTTGCCAGAGCCGTTGCGAACGCGAACACGGAGGAGCGAGGGTTCGTGGTGTGGGGCGTACTCTCTTTACTGCCAACAACTTTGGGTTGCCAGGACCGTTTTGGCCAAGACTTTGTGCACACAAGCATTTTGATACGGAAAATCTAATTTTCAAGGTACATTATCCTTCATCTGTATTTCTGACCTAGAACGAGCAGGTGCAAAGGAGGTGATCGTAAGGAGGCAGGTAGACAGAGGAGGTTAAAACATTGTGGCGTACTTTTGATGCGAGCGACACTGACTGTGGATTGTAGTATGGATGCCATCTTCACCTTAATTGATTCCTAAGCTATTGACGGCCTTAGGGGCTTGAGGGTTGGGCAGGTCTTGAGGTCCTCCAGGAGCATAGCTAGGGGGTAAAAGGGGTGGGAGTGGGAGGCGGCAGTGTCGCAGGCCTTGCCCGCGACTCCAAGTAGGTGAGCAGCAAAAGAAAATGATATTAGGCACAAAATAGCGCTTACTACATAAGCAAGGGCCAGAAAATGACACCGCAGAGTCCTACGAGCTACTTTTCCTCTTTCATATTGTTGTTGTGCCACGAGCGAGTGCTGGGCTTTGATAAAATATACACGTACACACATCCACATAATACATCATCAGAAAGACAAGGTCCTGCATAACCATATATCACATATCACCGCTTTTCAAAAGACACGAACTTGATGGGAATAATGGTGGCCAGCCACAAGATGGCCAGGCACATGGCGAGGATGGGCAGGGTGTCGTATTTGGAGTAGCCCTCAAACCCAAAGTTCTCGATAAACGCTTGGTAGGGGTCGGGGATCTGCATCGGAATAATCTCATAGTAGTTGATCTTTTCGTTGCCCTTGAACTCGTTGATAACCAACCCCTGGAACCCCCACCGAGCGAAACTAATAATAGGTGCCCACGAGCCCAACCAGCCAGGCAAGGAAGGCAGCCGGACGACGAAGCCCGCAAAGGCCACCACCAAAAACAGCGCCGCGGGGAAGACGGAGACGGCAATTTGGGAGTTGGGGGAGGCCAAGGAGACCAGCTGGCAGAAGAACATGCCACAGAGCCCGCACATGGTCACGACCAGGCAAAAGTAACCAAAGGCACCTGTTTATAAATGAGTAAATGGATGTGTGAAGTTAGATTACGCGCTATACTTTTATTTTAGGTGCTCTCCACCCGTCTCATATATAAGGTACCTGTGGCGACGTTCAGGCCGGACATATCGTAGACGACGGTGCAGTAGGTAATGCTAGCCAGGGCGCACTGGGGGATGTAGGCCAAGGAGGAGCTGAACCAGTAGGGCAGGGCACCGTACACGCCTGCCCCGCGCTCGCGGTAAAAGAGCAGGCGATCGTCAGAGACGCTGTGTGCGTGACGGGATGATGGAGGGAAGTGAGTTTGCATTTGGAGTTGGAGGAGGGCAGGGGTAGAGAGAGAAGGAGAAAAGGTAGACGTACTTGGGAATGAAGGACTGGTTGGCCATCATGACGAACATAATAGCAAAGAAGAGGAGGGACAGTCGCGATTGGATGGCCCCCGGAGACAGGTCCGTGTAGAGGCTGCCGTGGAAGGCGGCCACTAGGATATTGCGGAGCATGCTGTAGAACATGTCACGTTGCTGTGGAGGAGGGGTATGGGGGGGAGGATGAACGGAGGAGAGAATTAGTAAAAGATGGAGACGCCACTTATTTCAAGTATAATAAAAAAACGCAAAAGTAGTAAAGCCCTTCCTCCCGCACAAAAACACTCTCTCGTACATACCATCTTCCAGGCCTTGCGGAACTGCCGGTGACTCAAGATGTAGGTCTGGGCCAGGGTCGACCGCGGGTACCTCTCGGGCTTGAAAAGCGTGGCCATGACGCTGTCGCTCCGGATTCTTCGAGGCACTGCCGCCACAGCCGTCCGGCCTTGGCCGTTGCTGTTGCCGTCGCTGCTGCCACTGCTGTGGCCGTGGCTGCCACCGCTGTGGCCGTGGCTCCCCCGCTCTCCTTCCCGTTGCTGCTGAATCGCTTTGGCGAGGAGGACCTTGTCGATGATAGCCTCGACGCCCATGTAGTTGGTGGAGTTCAAAAACAGCTGGTTCAGCTCTCGGATGGTGCGGCGCGAGCCATCGGCGGCAGTGAGCAAGCCTTGATTCGCTTCCATGATAAAGTCAGCGGGATTCTTGCCAACCGGCATGCACCAGCCGAGGTTGGCCTGGCTAAAGTAGGCGGGGGCGTCGCTCACTGGACCGAAGTACGTCTGTCGGCCCAGCGCCAGGAGGAGGAGGGAATCAAAGAGGTTGTAAACTGCTTCGGAGGGGGAGTGGATGGTGCAGACGACGGTGCGGTTGTGGTTGGCGATGTTTCGGACGGACGACATGACCTGAGGGAGGGAGGGAGGAGGGGTGGAGACGAGTGAGCGGGCTGGTGAGAAAAAATGTCGACGAAGCAAGACAAACCTCCCTTATATTCCTTTCCTCTCTTGCTTGCGACAAAACTTACTTCGTGGGAGATCTGAGAGTCCAGGCCCGTCGTCGGTTCGTCCAGGAAAATAACTGTGTTTTTGTGTGGATAGAGTGAAGAGAGGCATGAGATAAATAAATGTATACACTTAAGTAAACCCTGTGATTGAACGCAAGACGGCCGCCTGCAAGAACACTGCTGCGCTGGCAATCCTTCCTATGCTGAAGGGCTCCTTGAAAGGCCAATCAACACAAGAATAACAAAGCAAAGCAAACTTACCATCGGGCAACTGCATAATCTCCACCCCAATCGAAAGCCGCCGTGCTTGCCCTCCCGAAATGCCCTTGAGCAGCGAGCTCCCCACCAACACGTCAGCCACGTCCTCCAAGCCCAGCATCTTCATCACGTCCACCGCCCGCTCCTTTCTCTTCTGCAGAGGCGTGCTCTCGTCCAAGCGCAACAAAGCAGCGTACTCCAGCGTCTCCCGCACCGTAAAAAGAGAGATGTGGACATTGTCCTGCGTCACATAACTGCACCATTTAGAGGAAGGCTTCTCCGCTTGCCCCCCAATATAGTACTCGCCCGTAATAAACCCCCCCGTTTTGCGGTAGGCCAGCAAGTCCAAGAGCGTCGATTTTCCCGCGCCACTGCCCCCCATCAAAGCACACATCTGCCCAGGGAAAACGGTTCCACTCACGCCCTTGAGGATGCGCGCTGCCCGCTCGGGGGATTTGCCAATGGAGTATTGCAAATCACGGAAGACCAGGCTCAGGCCCGCAGTTGCGGGGAAGCGCTGCGCGGAACGCACCTTGAAATCTTCGAGCTGCATTGTTGCGTACATGGGGAGAGCGACGAGGGGAATAGAGAAAGTGAGCGAGAAGAAGGACGCGTGAATCATGCTGATCGAGGAAAAGTAGGGAGGGGAAGAGGCGCCATTCACACACGCTCCGAAATATGCACGTACCGTGAGCGTCGTGGGAGAGGTCGGCGAGATGGGCTCTTCCACCACCACCACCACCTCCTTCTTCGGCGAGTCCCCAGGAGACGTCGGCCCCTCGTATCGGAGCTTGGACTGGGCAGGCGAAAGGCCGATGTAGACCAGGACGTTCATAAAAACAATAAAGGCACAAAGGATAGGCACGGAGAAGTACTTGTCATATTGGTCGAAGCTGTAAAAGGCCAGGACAGCGTCACGGTCTAGTCGGTGCTCGAACTCGTTGATGATGAGGGCCTCGTACGTCCAGCGCGGGTACGAAATGTAAGACGCCCACTTCCAGCCTGCAGGAGGAAAATAATGGAAAGAAAATAAAGAGAGAAGTGAGTCAGATATCCGCACATTGTTCCATCCTTCCAACAACCCTGCAACGAAAAGGTACCTGCTGGCAGCTCTCCCAGGGGAATGGTGAAGCCCGCGAAGCTGCCAAGGAAAAGGAAGACAAGCGGGAACATGGCCAAGGCCACCTCTGCGCTGGGGGAGACGGCGGCGATATACTGGGCGCAGTAGAAGGAGATGAGGTTGTTCAAAAAGGTGACGAACATAGCGTAGAAATGACAGGAAACGTCCGGGTACAGCCCCACCATCCAATAGCTGATCTCGACAAACACCATGTGGGAGAGCAGGAGCAAGGGCACGCTGACGATGGCGTTGGCGGCCCAATAGGCAAAGGTGGAGTAGACGTTAGCGCTGCGTTCCCGGGTGTAGAGGACCTTGAAGAAGAAAAGCTGGGGGATTATCTGCAGGCAGCTTAAGACCGTGTAAAGCATGGCGAAGTACCAGAGCGAGCTCACGTTGAAGCTGACATTGCTGAAGGTCGCGATGCTCTCCTCCCGGCCTTGCCCAAAGAAGATGGCACCGCAAACGGAGGCCACGATGATGTTCTTCCCCAGCTGCGCCACCACGAAATTCCACTGCCGGCTTTGCGCGATCCAGAAACGCCGTATCAGCGTCAGGGCCTGGTTGGTGGTGCTGGTGGGAAAGTGCTGCGGCCGGGTGGTGAGGCCACTGTCGGCCGTGGAGGGGACGTTCTGGATGAGGGGTGCTTGGAAGTAGACCGACGCCTCATAGAGCTCGCTCAGTTTCTTGGCGTCCGTGTTGTGGGCCCCCAAATCCAAGTTAGTCGAGGCCTCCGCCCCGCTGACCACGGCGATGATAAAGTCGGCGGGGTTGCTGTGCGTGGCCGCCGAGAAGCCCAAGCGCGGGGAGGTGAAGTAGGCCTGCGCCTCGCTAGCCGGCCCGCAAAACGCCACCCGCCCGGCAGTCACCAAGACCACCTTGCTAGCCAACGCAAAGGTCTCGCTGGAGGGCTGGTGGATCGTGGCGAGGATGGTTCGGTTCTGATCGGCGAGGCGGTTGGTAAAGGTCATGACGTCGTGCGCCATCACCGAGTCCAGGCCACTCGTGGGCTCATCCAAGAAGATCAGGCTGGGCATGTTTATAATCTCCACCGCAATGCTCAAGCGCTTCAGTTGCCCCCCAGAAATGCCTCGGATGCCTGCGTCGCCCACCATGCTGACCAGGCACGTGTTCAGACCCAAGAGGTCCGAGACGGCATTGACGCGCAACCGCCGCTCGTTGTCCGTGTACTCGTCCCCCAGCCGGAGCCGCGCCGCAAAGTACAAAGTCTCCTCCACGGTCAAATTGGGGATGTGCACGTCGTCTTGCCGGACGTAGGCCGAGTTGGCGTAGAAATCTGCGTCCCGCGGGCGGCCATTGAAGTAGATGTGCCCGCTCATGATGCCCTTCTTGATGCGACCCGCCAGGGCGTCCAGGAGGGTGGACTTGCCTGCTCCGCTGGGCCCCATGACAAAGGCGACTTCCCCTGGTAGCACCGTCATGGTCACGTGCTTCAGTAAGGCCTTGCGGGTCGTCGCGGCGCTGCTCGTCGTCGGGGGGGCTGTAGTGGTGGTGCTGGACGGTGGGGGAGTCGTCGTCGTCTTTGCGCCACCACCAAAATGTCGTGACCACCAGCTGCCTTCCTGCTTCTCCACAAAGTAGCTGAGGTTGTCCGTGGCCAGTGTGACTCCGCGCGTGGCCCAGGAGCCGTACTTCTTGGTCTGGAACATGGACATATCCATTTTGGAGTGGGCGCTGATGTTGATAGTGTTGGACAGAGAGCGCTGGCCGATGGTGTAGTCCGTGCGGAAGGAGCCGCCGCCAATCATACTTTGCAAAGACTTGAGGAGGACGGACTTGCGGGGGTTGATATTGGTGTCGATGGTGGCATCGGTGGAGGAGGAAGTCGGAGTGGCCTCTGTCGAGGAGGGGAGGTCTGCTGCCTGGCCGGGGGTGGCGTGGGAAGAAGCAACCGCCGTCGTCGTTGTCGAGCCTGCCGTTGTCGTGGTGGTGGTCGTCGTCCACTTGGGACTGGGTGGGATGTGCACTTCTTGTTCGTGAAAGCTCAATCGCCCCGTCCGGCTCATCCTCCGCGTGGTGGTGGTGGAAGCAACGGGGGCACAGGTGCTGGCATTTGAGCCTTGCTCCCCACCACCACATGAACGGTCCACCGCCATGGACATCGGCCTGCTCACGCTGCTCCGCTCCACGACCTCGTCGACCCCGCCGCCACCGCTTGCGTCGTTGTTATCCATGGAAAGCGTGCGTGCTGCGGATGTGGGTTGGCGCTCCTCCACCGCGTGTCTTCAAGGATGTCGGCAATAGAGGCGCGTCTGCCTGTTCAGAGTAGATGAAGGAGAGGGAAAAGGGGAGGATTAGAGAGTCAAAGTCTACTTAGGCCTCTGAGTGGTGGTACTGCCAGGCAGGCAAGCGCTCCGCAGCCATGTGTATGCTTTGACGGGGTTGAGGGCAAAAGGAGGAAGGAGACGGAGGGACACACACAGCCTATCTCCACACGGGTGAGAAGGAAGACGGAGTGGGTCGAGTAGTGCACGGGGATGGCTCTCTGGTTCGCCGCAGCAGGAGGCAGCGCATACGCATAAGAAGCGTGGATTAGGGGAGAGACGCAGTCCTCCACAGCAGGCGCACGACGCTGTGATTGCCGTGCACCGGTCGTCTGTCGGAAAGAGGGGTGTGGGCGGTCAGTTTAGCTTGTGCCTATCGACGACGAGCAATAAAGGCAACTCAATAAGGAAGGGCCTGCTCCTTTGTGCTTCGTGGTGTCCAGGCCTGCTCGTGGACATACAGCAAGCCGTAGCCTCGAATTGCTCTCGCCTCATTTCCCTTCTTCTTTGAGCCAGCCGTTGGAAAAACGAAGAAACGCATTTTCAAATCCGAACACACGCAACACCTCACATATAACACGCAAACAATCGTTTGTTTGTTTGTTTTGCTTGATAGTTTTGTTTCTTTCTTGTTTTTGTCCCAGGCAGTCGTTTCTCTTCGTTCATTCGTCTTTCTTTCATTTCTTCTTTACAAGGGCATTTGTCGTCGTCTTGCTATGCTGTTCCAAATTGGTGTGACCAATCGTTCAATCGCGGTCCATCAATCCACTTTATTTTACCAAGACACTCACGCATCCCATGCGCGAGGGAGGAGGTAATCTCCTCTCTTCTCTCTCCTTCTTCTAATCAAGTCTAAAGTTACCTATCTATCGTCGTTGTCTATCATATACACATACACTCGCTCCTTCATCACACACACAATGCCTTGTTTGGGTGTTGTAAGTGTGTCCCGCACACATTTTATTCTCACGAGCCTCCTTTCTCGCTTTCCTCCAACGTCTGCTCCACGCTTGCCATATTCATTACCCCGTCGTCTTACATGCTTCTAGGTATCAAAACTCTGTTTCTCTTCTCTCACTCATCCTCCCTTCCTCTTTCCCAAAAACCCTCCCCCCATCCCTCCTCCTCATCTTCCTTTTTTCTTGTTGTCCCCATTCAAATCCAAATCCGAAAAATGGGTAAACCCAAAAAAGCTACTGAAAAACGCGCCCATATCATACAAAAATGCGGCCCGCTTCCCCACATCCGTGACCTGGAAGGGCGGCGCGGGGGTGATGAGCGTGCGGGCCGTGACCGAGACCCCTCGAACATCATCAATCTCCAAGCTCTCAATCCGCGCGTTGTCGCCTATGTCCACGTCAAAAGCCCGGATGGAACCCAAAGGCACCTTCACCGGCAAAGCTGCCTGGGGGTTCAGGACCAGCTCGGGGTTGTCCAAGTAGACGATGTGGCCGTCACCTGCGAGCCCCACCCCGGTTAGGAGGGTGAAGGGCATGCCGGCGTCCGATTCGGCAATGTTGGCGGTGCCATGCACGGCTAGCTTCCGCAAAGGGGATATCCGCACGGAGTCGATGGAGACGTCGAAAAAGGTGAGGTGCAGGGAGGGGAAAAGGGTGCGCAGGACGTTGTTGACGAGGAGTTGGACCATGTCGCGGATGAGCTTGGAGGCGGACACGTCTTGCTGGGTCAAAACGTACTGCCCCCACACCTCGAAGGGGCGGCGGATCAGGGACAGGCGCCGGGCGAGGAGCAGGGCCAACAGACGGATGTTGAGGCCGGTGATCTCCATGCGCCCCCCGCCGCTGATTTGCAGGTTCTCGAGGACGATGCGGTTGAACTTGGCCTGGGAGGAAGAGAAGGAGGAGGGAGAGGAAGGAGTGAGCGATGGATTGGCAAACATGGAGATAAAGCCCTTTTCTTGACTTGTTGCCTTTACAAACACGACGAGAATTACGCCCCTCTCGCTCCTTCCCACTATTACCATCACCGTAATCCCTGCCACCCCACCAACCCACACACACGTCTCACATACCTTGACCAGCGGCAAATTCCCCGCCAACACGTCCGAGTTGGACCGGGCGCCCACGTCAATATCCAACCCTGAGACCCGCCGTGCCGTCTTTCGGAGCAGCTTGGACGCCAGCACCTCCACCAACGTGGACAAAATCGGCTTGCGTTCTCGTTTCTCTGTCTCTTGAGTCCCGTCTTGCTCATCTTCTCCCTGCTCCCACTCATCTACTTGCCGGCCCCGCCGCAGCTGACGTTCTTGCGGCAAGGTGCTGGCAGCCAACGGTCTTTTCCTTTTGGACTGGAAGGGCGGTGAACTGGGCGCCACCAACGCGGACGGCGCCTGCGTCGAGGAGATGAGGCGGGCGGCAGCTGCAGGCGTGGCGAGGAGGAGGGAGGAGGCTGAATTTGCGATGGGCACAAAGGCCAGCGACGCGGCCGGCTGCAGCAGCAGGCACAGCAACAAGGACAGTGGTTTCTTCATCCCCTCTGCCTGGATACCAAGCTCTTTGCAGAGATGCGGGTGGGCTTGTCACACGCGGCAAGCTAGAAAAAGAAGAAGCCGGATTATCCTAGCTACGTGGCAAGGGACGTGGCAAAGAGATGGGAGGCCAACACCAGGGCCACTCCTGGCTTTCAACGACACCGCAACGCAGCCTTGGTCTTGCCGCCGTCGTGGTGCCGACTGTAATAATTGGGTAAAGGAGGGGGACGTGGGGTAAGGACGTGGGTGAAGACAAAAGGATGCAAGTAGCTAGCTAGTGCGACGGCGATCGAGGTCCAAGGTCTCCTCTAGTCTGTGTGGACCCCGCCCACACGATTTTTTGGCTCGCTCCCCGATCTCTCCTTCTCCTTCTAGAGCTGGTCTGCCGCGTCAAAACGAAGGCAAAACCCAAGCGCATGCTTTACTGATGACAATGTGCGTGAGACGGGAGGATCAGGTGGATGTCTTTGTTTGTGTTCGCTCCAGTGTCCAAGGCCTTGCTTTAGAAAAGCCCAGCCAGCATCGATGGCCCATTGTCTTTAAAAAACACCTTGGGCAGCATATGCCCTTCTCACCTCCCTTCCCACACACATCTGTTTATGCACCACCACTCAAGACCTCTATTTCTTATATCCCTGTCCACCTCTTCCCCACAGCAACGCTTGCTTGCGCCAGGCCGACGCCCGAGCACCAAGCAAAGCAAGAACGCAAAGACTCGACACCCAGGGGGGGACCATCATCAATTGCGTGTGTGAGGCGCCGCCATCCAAGCCATGTCGTCCAACAATAACACCAAGGTAAGAACGTGTCTCTCTGTGTTTGTAATGAATGGCTTGGACGCTGTATGTGGTGGTTTTGAGGTTCGCGTGCTTTCCGTCTTCTCACGCATTCAACACCCACCTACACACAAACCACTCTTCACAATCAGGCCTACCCGGGCGCCGCCACCGCCTCGACGATCCCCAAGCAGGAGTTGCAGCGGCCTTTGTTGCAACCCACCGCGCCCGCCCATGTTGCCATCGACATTGACGAGCAGCGCCGTAAGCAGAAGAAGCAGGCGGGCTTTTCGTTGTGTGGAATCATTGCACTGGTGGTGGTGCTCTTGCTCACCTTCTTGATTCCGCGCAATCCTTCCATCGAGTTGTCTGGTGGGGAGGTCGGGCTTTCCGGCGTGCCTCTGTACGTCAACGCGTCGTTCCGCTTCAGTAATCGGAACTTTTACAAGACCACGTTCACCAACCTGCATTTTGGCCTGTATACCCTGAGCGACACGGGCGTGGGCGTGATTGGGGATGCCTCGTTCGAGGGGCCGATTGAAGTCAAGGCGCGGCACCATAAAATAATTCAAGTGGGGATCAAGACGGCCAAGGGCAGCGCCTTGAAGATCAACGACTACTGCAAGTCCCACCCCTCCATCCTCATGTTCTTGTCGAATGCCACCGTGGAAGCCACCTCCGAGTATCGCGATTTCGGGACCAAAGGGGTATTCTCTCCCTACGGTGCGTTCTTCATGTGCCCGCCTCCCCCTCCCCCTCCCTCCTCGTCCTTGGCGTCGGATAGGGTCGAGGAGCAGGAGGAGGAGGGAGAGGAGGAGAAGGTGGAGATGAAGGAGCAAGTGGGAAGCGAAGACGGCGGAAACTAGGCGAAACTTATTTGTGAAGGAAGCAGAAGGACCGTGTGTGTTTGTAAAGGAAGAGAGCGAGTGTGGTGTATTTTGTATGTAAACAAAAGCGAAAGGAGATGGTAGGTCGATGGAGGAGAAATGACTTTGTGATATAAGTTTTAAAGAAAGAGAATCTTTGCCAAGCTTGAGGAGATTTTTCCAAAGAAAAGAAATGAAAGAAGGAGTGCGGAGAGGAGAGAAACGCAGAAACGCCGGCAAACACGAGCAACCAAACAAAGAGAAAAAATACATGTCAACCAAAGGAAAGCATTTTCGTTTGACCTTTTCTACATTTACTTTTGCACATCATCCTACACCCTCTCCTCCTCCCCTCGACGGCTGACGGAGCTTGCCTAAGACCAGCGCTAAGCTGTCCAGGCTATTGCTCACGTCCACGCGGTTGATCAGACTCCCACTCCCTCCTTCCACCGCCCCCTTCCCACCTTGCGCCTTCTCCGCCATGTCCAGCAGCACTTTTTCTTGGTTGCTCAAACAAAAGAGCAGCGCCAAATACATCTCTTCTGCGTCCTCCGCCGCCACCGCCACTACTGCTGCTTCCCCTCCCTCCTCGTGGCCCAGCAAGCCCAGCACCATCCTACCCAACGACCCCACCAAATCACATACTGCCTGCTCTTGCGCCTGCACCTGTCGCTCCCCCTTCTCCCTGCGTCTTTGTGCAGCCTCCGACGGTTCTTCCTCCCTCCCTTGGCTCTCGTCCACCAACGTAAAGGTAAAGGCGGCCAGACGACGGCACAGCTCTTCCAAGCCCCGTTCCAACACGCGCCGCTTCTCGGTGGGGATCAACGAAGGATTCAAACACACCAAGCCCTGCAAACACATGGCCTCGAGCCGCCGGCCTTGCTCACGAAACCGCGCCTCGCACGCCGCGACGTCCGCCAGCTCGGCCAACAGCTGGTTCTTTCCCTCGGCCGCACACGCCTCCTTGATGAGGTGAAAGGTGGATTGCTTCCAGGACGACAACGACAAGGACTCCAGGGCCGTGTTCTGCGCCAAGTGGCAGGCAAAACTAAGCCACTGCTGCCACACCCACCGCTTGCGGGCAGCGTCCCCCAAGACGGCCTGGAAGATAGAGCCTGCCTCCAATCGCACGTCAAAACCAAGGAGAGGCACAATCAAGCTCCGGCTGCCCGTCATGTCCAGGACGTCTCCCCGCAAGCCTTTGTAGATGTGGTAGACGGAGCGGCGGTCGTTCGGCTGGTCGAGCAAGGCAAGGAAGGCGCGCTTGAAGTAAACGCCACGGACGCGCCGGGGAATGCAGGCCGCCAGGTCCACCACGACGTCTTCTTTTGGGATTGGCCCCATGTATCGAAGCATGCGCTCCCCGTCCGGCACGCCCACGCGGCTCAAGATCCCCCCAAAGGTAGTCACGTCCCCAAGCTTGACCAGGTGCGTGCCGTTGCGGTAGGAAGAGGAGAGGATGCTGGCGGTGGGGTCGCGCATATAAGGGTACTCCCAGCGCCTCACATAGACTTCCAAGGGCGGGAGGGAGGCATCAACCTCGGCGGCGCCCACGTTGTGATCGTCGTCGTCCTCGTCCATGGGCGTGGGTGCGTTCAAGTTGTTGCCTTGCTGGTGTTGGTGGTGCTGGCGCTCGTTCTGACCCTGCTTCGTGGGCGCGTTCAAGCTATTGTTAAGCTGGTGGTGTGGCCGCCGGCGTGCGCGGGGAATGCGAAAGAGAAGCGTCTCTTCCTCCGTGTCGACCGGATTGGGATCTTGCGCCCGTTCCTCCGCAAGCCAGGAATGCCCCAGCACTTGCTTTATACTGAAGCGCTCGTCCGCCGTCACCTTCAACATGCCTTCGAGCAGCGACAATGATTCTCGCTTCACTCGCATGGCATCTGCCCCCCCGCCCTCCACAAAGCGCATGTTCAACAATTCCTCGCAAAACAAACACGTCACGGGGGCCTGGTCGTCATTGCCGCCCCCCCTTTCCCCACCCAGCCCGCTCAGGACTTGCTCTCGATGCGCCACGCACTCATCGTGATCGTTCTCGAGCGCGTCAATCACATTGCGAAAGCGCAGCCCTCGCTCGTTCGGATCACTATTTCCGGTCAGGAGGAGGAATAGTACAATACCCAAGCTCCAGACATCTACCCGCGTGCCATACCCACAATTTCGGAGTTCGGCTTGATGCAGCTCTGGTGCGCAGAACGCGACGGTGCCTACGTTTTCCACGGAGAGTCCAGAAAAGGTCTTGGGCAGGTCCCGTGAGAGTCCTAAGTCGATAATTTTGGCAATGACGCCGCCGGTGGCAGTGTCGCGGCGCAACATAACGTTTCCCCAGCTGAGGTCGCGATGCAAGATGGGGGTTTGGTGCAAATAATCGATGGCAGTGGCTATTTGGTACACGATCGAACGCGCCAGGCGGGGGGGAAGGCGGCTGTAGATGAGCTGGGAAAAGGAGGTGAGCTTGAGGCGCGTCGGAGAAGGACGGTAGGCCCGCCAGTAGTGCATTTCGTCGTAAAGGTCCCGGGTCATGCGCTCCATCACCATCACATAAACGTCGTCTTGCGCCCCGTGTGTCTCGTCCTCTAACTGGCCAGGTTCAGTGCTACTTGCCAGCGGCGTGTGGTCGCCGCCGCAGCGGCAGGGACTTTGAAGACGATACAAGTTCTCATCCTTGGCACTGACAATGTGCGGATGCGACAAGGTGGCCAGGAAATTCCACTCGCGGGCTACGTATTTTCGCATTTCTTCCACATTTGGCGATGACAGGAGGCGGAAGCGCCTAAAGGCACAGGAGTGAATATTGACCGTCTTCAGGACGACCTCCTCCTCCGTCGCACGCTTGACCCCTACAAAGATGCTCCCGTAGCCCCCGTTCGCGTTTGGTTTATCTTCAAAATCGTACAACCTTGTGAGGGAGGGTGGGAGAGTTGAGATTAGTCGAAGAGTGGTGGGAAGGAGGGAGGGAGGGAGGGTATGTTGCCCAAGCAAAAGCTTGCTTGCGAAATGCGAAAGAGAGGTCGAAAGGGGATAGCAAAAGCACCCCCGCCGCGGTGACTCGCCCTCCTGCTGCCACACGTGGTCTGTACTAGCTCCTATGAAGCAGATTCCTCCGCTTTTAGCCTCCCCACTCCCCCCGTCGCTGCCCTCCCTCCAAAACTTTCTTGCTTTACGTACCGACGGAGCTGCGACCACGTGACGTCTCGGGCCAGGAGAGGTGGCGACGGAGGTGGTGCTGTCCCCAACATGGTGCCTGTGTGTGTGCCTGTGCGTGTGGGTGTGGTTATGGGGGTGGGTTTGTGATGATGATTTGCTGGCTGAAAAGTAGTCATGATGAGCGAGCAGCTTGGACGCGAAGCCAGAGTTGAATTGCAATGGCCAAAAGCCACACTGATTATTGATACTGAACACACAACCGCACCACCCACGCACAGGCAACAGCTTCACCTAGGTAGGTGGTGTCTGTCCTTACGCAATCCAAGCCCGCGACCGGCCGCTCAAGCCCCACCACCCCTCGCCCTTGCCCCCTCCGATCGGTGATGCGGCCCACGAGGTTGTCCCAGGCACACCCAAGACCCGCAGGCACGGCATCAAAGTAGGATGATGAAGCCGTGCTCGGTGGCGGCGCTGGTGCTGCTGCTGGTACATGTTACTGCGGCCGCCCGGCAAGACCCTTCGGCCCCCCACGCCCACGCCGCAGCAGCGCAGCAGGTGGAGGAATTGGGCACGGTGTTGGTGCCAGCTCCGGAGGCCACCGTGTCGGGGGCGCAGAGCGTGCTGTTGGAAGTCGAATTTATCAAGCCTTTTCAATCCATCCCATTGGTGGTTTGCACGCCCTTTTTTCGCACGGTCGGCCGCCCCCCCGGACGAGGCCGTCACGACGACACGGGAGATGAGGACGACGACGAGGAAATCTTGGTTTTTGCTGCCAGCACCTTATCCGTTAGTGCGACAGGCTTCAAAATTCTTGTCGAGGCCATCGAAGGAGGCGTCTTACCTTGGCGCGACATCCTCGTCCTTGTTTCTTGGATTGCCTGGGACCCCATCTCCTTTCCCCCGGCGGCGGGAGGGGTGGGAAGCCAAGGCGGGCAAGTACCTGTCCCTCCCGAGCCCATTGAGGATTTTGCGGGGGATCTAGTCATTGAGTTTCCCCTTCCTTTCAGAGACCCGCCAGTGGTCATTGCTACGGCACGCAATGCCATGGCCAGCACGGCGCCATTGTCCTTTGCCCTGACGTTCTCAAAGGTGACTGAAACATACGCTGTTCTAAATGTGTACAATCTGGGCGAGGCGGGCAGTTGGACGGACTTGATGCACGTGGATTGGCGGGCTTGGAGCAGCAGCGGCAGCAGCAGCAGCAGCAGCAGCAGCAGCCGCAGCAGCATTCTCGGACACAACAATTGGGAGGTGGCCTGGACGCCGATTTCGGAGCCCCAGGCCACCGTGGGCCTCTCTCGTGCCTTTCGGTCTGTGCCCATCATCTTGACAAGCATTTTAAATGACATAGGCGACGAGCGGCAGCACGACGGGGAAAATGGCAGTGGCGGCGAGGGCCATACTGCTCATTCGAGAAGAGGGGAGGAGACGAAGAGAAGGAATACTGCAAGGCCGCGGCAGGCGATGCGGCGCAATGCACCCACCCACCCCGCAGCCACGGTGGATGCCGTCTTGGCGAAAAAGCGAGCGCCTCCAAAGGCGTGGGATACCTACGTGCCTACACTGAAGAACGCCAGCAGCTCTTCTTTTGCTGTGAATGTGGCGAAGGTCTATCAGACTACGCTGTGGAAAGACGGGGTTTACCTTGGGTGGGTTGCTCTCAATGCCACTCGAGTGTGCTTGGACGATTGCTTGGGCCACGGGGTTTGTGTGGATGGCAGATGCGAGTGCGACCCGGGATGGACCAGCGATAGCAACACTTGCGAGACGTGTCAAATTGGGTATTGGGGCTCCAGCTGCGAGCCATGCGTGGGCTTGAACACCACCACTGGCGTCGCGACATTCTGCTCGAGCCATGGGTCTTGCGATGGGAGCGGTAGCACGCACGGGACTGGCGCCTGTGTCTGCGAGCTTGGCTATGCAGGAGACGACTGTGGAAGCTGTGCGGTGGGGTTTTATCAAGATTTGGACGGGTCGAGACGATGCTCTGTGTGCCCCAGGAATGGCGACGTAAAATGTTCGGGCCACGGATCGTGCGAGGTGCAGCAGCAGCAGCTGGAGGGAGACACTCATGTGTGTGTGTGTGACGGTGCGTGGGCCGGCGTTTACTGCGCCGTGTGTGAGCGAGGGTACGCCGGCGATTCTTGCGACGTGGCTTGCCCAAGCCTGTGTGCTGGAAGGGGGGATTGCGTGCTAGACCTTGAAGAGGCGGCGGGTGTGAACAAGGACGGCCTCCCGAGCATGCGTGATCCTGCGCAACAGCAGCCCAGCTGCCGCTGCGACAAAGGGTGGGACGACGACGCGCAGTGCCAATCCTGCGCCCCCAGCTTTTATGGCGGGGACTGCGAAAGCCAGTGTCGGGATTGTGGCCACGGCCGCTGCGACGACGGGCTGGCGGGATCGGGCAACTGCACCTGCGAAGAAGGGTATGCGGCGGAGAGCTTTTGCGAGGCTTGTGCGTTTGGGTACTTCCTCAATCCGGGCGTGGGCACGTGTCAAGCCTGTCCAGGCGGGGCCAAAACCCCTTGCAGCGGGCACAGCGCCCCACCTTGGCAGTGCCCGAACGGCCTGTGTGTGTGCACGGCTGGCTATTACGGGGAGGACTGCAGCGTCTTGGGGAAGGAGAGAGGCTGGGCGGTGGTGTTGGTGGTGGTCTTGTCTGCTGCCCTCCTCGTGGGGCTGCTCGGGTTTGGGTTCCGGGCGTACCGCCGGTGGCGCGACGGGGGCGACGACGACGACGATGACGACGACGACGACGACGACGACAAGGGCATCGGACGCGGGGCCCATGCCGGGCTGTTGGGGAAGGGTGGCAGTGGAGCGAACAAGAAGCGAGGCCATGGACGGCGGCGGTCGCGGGGCAGTAGTGGGTTGGACCCGGCACTGCGAAAGAAATTGCTGGAGCAGTGCCCCGAGCTGAAGGGCATGGAAGAGGCGTTGTCTAGCCTGGGCTCGGACGCGGCGGATTGGCTGATCGATTTTGAAAAGCTCGAGATCGGGACGCGCATCGGAGCCGGCAATTCGTCGTTGGTTTACCGAGGCCTCTTTTTCGACGAGCTGGTGGCCATCAAGAAGCTGCAGGGCCGCTGCGATCCGGCGCTCTTCGGCTTGTTCTTCCGACAGGAGGCAGAGCTGCTCTCGAAGCTCCACCACCCACACGTCGTCCGCTTTTACGGGGTCTGTTACCACGCGGGGGACTTTTACATCGTCACGGAGTATTGCGAGCACACTTTGCAGCGTCTTCTGCAGCAGCACCACACCCAAGGCAGCCGCCTAGCGCCTGCGGACCTGTACCGGGTCGCCTTCCAGGTTGCCAACGGCATGGCCTATCTGCACGCACGGCACGTGGTGCACCGTGATTTGAAGCCGGAGAACATTTTGGTGGACGAACGTGGGAATTTCAAGATTTGCGATTTTGGTCTTTCTAAACTCTTGAGCAAGGACAACCCGCAAATGACCGTTCAGGTGGGTACGAGGGTGGAGTTGTGGGGAGGGGCTTATCAGAAAATAGCTTTAACCTCGTGGGCGTTGCGCTCTTCATGCTCTATGGTACGCTTTTCCTTCCTCACTCTTTCCTTCCCTCCCTCCGTCCACTTTCCTACCACAGGTGGGGACGCCCGCGTTCATGTGTCCCGAGATGGCGCACGGCACAACGAACATGTCCGAGTCGGTGGACGTGTATTCCTTCGGCGTCCTCCTCTGGGCGCTCTGGTCGTGCCGAGACCCATACTACTACTTGAACGTGACACCTGTCCAACTTCTCTCTCGCGTGGTGGCCGGTCTAAGGCCCCGCATCGATCCCGACATGCCAAGCGAGCTGGTGACACTCATGTGCGTCTGTTGGGAGCAAGACCCCGCCCTCCGGCCCACGTTTGACTCCCTCGTTGTCCAGCTCCGGGAACTCGTCAAGAAGCACGAGGGCGCGCGTCGCCACAGCTTTGTCACCGCCTCGGCGTACTCGCCGCCCTTGTCTCCTTTCAGGACGGTCTCAGAGGTGGGCACGGGCTTGGGGTTGGTCTCTTCATTTTCTTCTTCGTCGTCTTCATCCTCATGCTTTTCCTTGCCCAACTCTCCGGGTTACGAGAATGGCACGGATGCCACTGCCGCAGGACCACAGAACGAGCAAGGGGCAAGGCAGCAGGATAGTAGCAGCGGCTCGGGAGCAGATAAGCGGACCACCAGCAGTGGGGACATCTTGTCGACTTTGTAGCAGGAACGTTGCTACTAACATATGTATGTATTTTGTAAGAACTGTATGTGCGTACTGTAAAAAGAGGGAGAATGCTCTTAAAAACAAAGCAAGGAGAAGACGGCGTCAAGGATGAAAAAGAAAATGTACTTATTTACTTATCTATAATTCCTCCTTGGGATATATAATGTGAGATGAAACGACGCAGCTTGAATGGGCAACCATACGCTATTCCTTGATGATTCTTGTTCATCACAGAGCAAGGAGTTTAGAAATTCTGCCCAGCAATATTCGCATCCTTATCTCTATATCTCTATTCACTCTCCGTCCGGCACGCGACCTCTCCCTCACAATATCCGCATGCATACCACTAACCCCCAGTGATAAAACAAACGACCTTCCTTCCCGAACCATACCGAGCCAACCCCCCTAACATGGGTGTATCATGCTAGCCAACCAGCGAAGTCGAAGGGAGAGTTTAGAAGTATAATTGGGAGTAGTGTAATTGGGAGTAGTGTAATTGGGAGTAGTGTAATTTGGGAGTAGTGTAAGATGGGACTGATGAGAGAGATCGGAACGTATCGGACGGGCAATACATGTGTAAGAGCCGCACAATGCCCCGAGATGGTTCAAGTGCATAAGATCTGAGCACCCTGCCCACGGGGGTGTGATGCTCTGCACGGTACAGTGTAGGCCTGCTTCGGCATGCGCCAGAAAAAGCCCTCCCAGAGGGTACACTCTAAAGAAACAAGACGAGACAAG